>MDTE01010184.1_pt1 | contig 14571 bp, 11 predicted proteins | sample 811231 | NCBI WGS metagenome assembly MDTE01 (sample SAMN05326651, study PRJNA326480) | marine metagenome | isolation source: seawater | place: Indian Ocean: Red Sea | collected 2010 | reverse complement strand
GGTGAAAGCGGCACGCGAGCTGGGTTCAGAACGTCGTGAGACAGTTCGGTCTCTATCCGTTGTGGGCGTAGGAGATTTGAGAGGAGCTTTCCCTAGTACGAGAGGACCGGGAAGGACAGACCTCTGGTGTACCGGTTGTTTTGCCAAAAGCATAGCCGGGTAGCTATGTCTGGATGAGATAAGTGCTGAAAGCATATAAGCACGAAGCCAGCCTCTAGATTAGATCTCCCAAAACCCGATTTATCGGGTGAGTAAGGTCCCATGTAGACTACGTGGTTGATAGGCCGCAGGTGTAAGTCCCGTGAGGGATTCAGCTGAGCGGTACTAATAGACCGAGGACTTGACCCTCATTAAGGTTTGGTTACTCTAAAGATTTTAATTAATGTTTATTTTACATATTGTTTTAAATCAGGTTCAATTGTTATTGTTAATCAGCGGTTAATATCGCGGGGTGGAGCAGCGGCAGCTCGTTGGGCTCATAACCCAAAGGTCGCAGGTTCGAGTCCTGCCCCCGCTACCAATTTTTCTAAATCCCTCAGTAATATACATTAGGAGATTATTTTGATTAATTTTTTCACTTCAACATTTACATGGAAAGGCAAAAATTTTACAGAAGATGCTTTTTATAAATACCCTGGAGGTTTCGTAGGGAATATAGGTGAAAAATACCACGTACGATTTAATACTCAATCCAGTTTTATTGTTCAAGATGAAAAAAATAAAAAATATGATGAAGTATTTTTAGGTTCGCCTTGTAGGTCTGAATATACCATAGCAAAAAATAATTTATTCCAAGTACCTAGCAATGAATTTAGGATGGCTTTAACAAATCAGCATAAAGTTAATATAGCTTCAAAACCAAATGATACTGAAGCTGATATTAATTTTTCTAAACTAGAAGGTAATTATATTGATTATAAACTTGATATTCGTGAATATAATAATCACATCGAATTAAAAAACGAAAATGATGTAATCAAAGCAACTTTAAATACCGATTTACTTAATGCAAAAGCTTCTTATAAAGATGAAACTTCAGGACTAACAGTAACCTTAGAATTTCCAGTTAACCTAATTAATTTAAATTATGATGAAAATGAATTCCAAGTATGTACAGGCCCAATAATCGTACCAGATTTATCTTCTTGGGAAATAGGGAAAACAGGACAAGTGTTTTTAGCTCACTCAGCATTTAGCTCATTTGATTATATGGAAATAATATTAAGAAGAGATGTTAAACCAGAAAAATCTGAATTAGGTTGGCTAACTAAACCAATTGGGTTAGACAGAAATGAACTTATAAATCCTGCAAAGATCCCTCCATTACACCCGGAAAAGAGATGGCAAGTAACTACCTACAATGAAGTTTGGAGATTAAATACTAAAAACGTTTTCTTAAAGTGCCCTAATGAGTCCACTAAAAGAAAAATTTAACAAAGAAATGTATATATAACCTTTTTATTTTAATATTTCTTCTATAACTTGATCAGTTAATCTTTCAGCATTAACAATATGGTTTTTTCTTTCCGAATTGATTAAATCATCATTACCAACTAGTTTTTTAGAATTAGTTATTTGATTTTTCATCTCTTTAGGACCAGGACTTCCAGTAGCTGTTCTAGTTGATATAGCAATCTCAGGGTCTAAACCTCTTCTTAAAAATTCTTCATTTACATTAAGACTTTTGCCTAAAAATAAATTTGAAGCACGATCTAACAATTCAGTAGTTGGATAGCCAGGTGGTAAATTATCTTCTTCAGATAATCTTACCATTACACCTATAATCTGATGTGCAATCCTCCAAGACAAACCTTTTTCTTGAACTAAAAGAGCAGCTAAATCAGCAGCCTGTGCCCAAGAATTAACTGTTAATTTTAACATTTTATCTTTAGACACTTTCATGCTTTCAATCATTCCTGCACACAAATTAATTGCATCAATTACATGTTTTGAGTCTTCAACTAATTCTGGTGCAGTGTAACTTGTAGGAATTCGGCCAGCTACGCGCTTACTAATCTCTTGTACATGCTCTGCAGCAGTAGGATTACGTTTTTGTGTCATAATACTACTTGTACTACAATATCTATCAGCTAATTGAATCATAGCATATTCATTACCCATCCATAAAATGAGTTCCTCACATAAAAAACTTAAATTCTCCATTAATATCCCTAATGATGCACCCATCTCCCATAAGTGGTCATAGTTATATCCTGAATCTCTAGTATTTGTAGATACAGAACTAAATCCCATAAGGTCAGCTACTCGTTTTCGATTAACAGGGAATCTACTTGCAGTTCCTGCTGCAGCTCCAGCAGCACTAATATCAATTCTTTTATAGACAGAATCTAATCTAAGCCAATCTCTCTCAGCTGCTGATATAAATGCATGCAAATGATGAGCTAAAGTAGTAGGTTGTGCTTGTTGCCCGTGAGTATAATAAGGCATAACATCATCTGTAAATTGACTAGCTTTATTAATTAATATCTTCCTGTAATCATTGAGATGGCACATTAAATCCAATACAACTGAACGTAATTTTACTCTGTGGCTAACTAAACTAAGATCCCAGCTACTTCTCCCAGCATGAATTAATCCTCCCACTTCCATACCTAATTTCTGAATAAGAAATGCTTCTCCTGAATGCTTTCCTCCACTAGAAGTATCTATTAGCTTTCCTGCGCCCGGAACTGATAATTCTTTAAGAGCTAATAAGCAATCTTTGGCGCTTTCTTGTGGAATTATATTTTCTTCAATTAACATTACAGCATGAGCTTTATCAAACCAATTTAAGCCATAACTAAATTCATCCATTGAATCAAGTGAATTACGACTATCTACTAATAATTTATTGAAAGATTCCGTTAATCTTATCCCAACTCTTCTATATCCAGTGTATTCCTTATCATTTCCACGTAACGAACCTAATGAACCCTTTAAATTATCATCCCCCATAAAAAATCTCCTCCTATAAATAACCTATTTAAAATCCCTAAATAATATACCAAACTTTGAACAAATTCTATTGTATCTATACATATTAAAATAAATTAATAGTATTTTCTTAATAATATATAATAATATTACTCAATATTAGTTTTTATACTAAAAGGCCACCAATTCCATTTACCTAATAAAGTAACTAGTGAAGGAACTATTAAAGTTCTGGTTATAAATGTATCCATTAAAACACCTAAAGCTACAGCAAAACCAAGTTGAAATAAATCTTGTAATGGTAAAGTCATTAATGCAGAAAAAGTCCCTGCTAATATTAATCCAGCAGATGTTATTACTCCTCCAGTACTTGCTAATGTATTTATAGTTGCTTGACTTAAATTATTTTTTCGAGATTCTTCTCTTAATCTAGACATTAAATAAATATTATAATCAACACCCAGAGCATTAAGAAAAACAAATAAAAAGAAAGCTAACCCAGGAGTCAGGCCTTGATGATCAAAGACAAATATAAATATAAATGCAGCTAAACCTAAAGTAGAAAAATAAGTAAATATAATTGTCACAATTAAATATATAGGTGCAATAAAAGATTTTAATAATATAGCTAGTATTATGCCTATAGCGAGTAAAATCATAGGAAGAACTATAACTAAATCCCTATCAGCAGCTTTTTTAGAATCATATGATTGTGCAGTTTGGCCTCCCACATAACTTACAACATTATTTAGGTTTAAATTTTTAATATTATTTTCAACTGCAACTCTTAAATCTGGAATGAAATTTATTGACTCATGAGAATTAGGGTTAGATTTAAATATTAATTCTAATTTAACTAGATTTTTATCATTTGATAAAAATCTTTCAGATTTATTTACTATACTAAAATCTTGAGGGGTTCCCTCACCTATATTAATATTTTGAGATGATTGTAAAACTTGAGAGAATGAAACATTCGAATTAAAACCAAAAGGCCTACCAAAATAAATTATGTCATCAATCTTATCATTGGCAACCAAATTACTTGCTATAATATCTATTGAATTAAGAAATTCTATATCAGTAATTTTATTTTCCTCTCCTAATTCTAATAAAATTACTGTTGGAGACAATGTCCCCGGAGGAAAGCTTTCCCTTAACAACTCATAGCTTTTAACTGATTCAGTTTTAGAAGGTAAACTATCTATTGGATCAAAAGACCTAGAAGAACCAATTAAGCCAAAAATCATAGTCCCCAAGAAAATAATAGTAATTGTCAAAGTAATTATTGGTTTTTTGAGCACTACCCTACCTACTTTACCATAGATTGTATTTTGAACTATCTCTGGGCTATAATTCTCATTAAATCTTGGAATGAAAGGCCAGAAAGCAGCTCTACCTAAAATCAATAAGGCTGCTGGAACTAATGTCAACGCAGCAATAGTCATAATCAAAACAGCTATTGCAATAACAGGTCCCAAAGATTGATAAGAACGTAAGTCAGCTAATAATAAAATTATTGAAGCTATAAATATTGTGCCTCCAGCTGATATAACTGCGCTACCCACACCTTTGACAGTCTCTTTTATAGCTAAATATTTATCTTTAAATTTGATTAACTCTTCTTTATACCTAGATGACATAAAGAGACAATAATCAGTACCTGATCCAAATAACACTACAGTCATGATACCTCTAGATTGTCCATTAATAACTAAGAAAGAGCTATTATCTGCAATAAAAGCAACTATAGATAAAGACAGTTGCATCACTAAACCAACAATAATAACAGGAATTAATGCCACTACTGGTGACCTATATATTATTAAAAGTAAAATTAATACTAATATGACAGTAACTAAAAGTAATAACCCATCAATCTGCTGAAAAACACTTAATAAATCTACAATCAGCCCTGCGGGGCCACCACTTTCAATTTCCAAATTATCCGATCTTTTATCAGCTGTAATAGCTCTTATTTCTTTTACAGCATCTTGAAAAAGCTTATCAGTTGGGTCCCCTAACAAATTCACAACAATATTCATAGTTGTTTTGTCTTCAGAAACCAACTCTGCTTCAGAACCTGGAACTGAAAAAACTGAAATTATTGATTCAATAGCCATAGGAGCATCTTTAGAATTCAACCAATTATCAATTTCCATAGCTGAATCATAATCTTCAGTAGATAAGCCTTCATTGTTTCTAATAACAATTAATAATGGTGTACCAGCTGAAGTAAAATTTTCTTCAGTTAATAAAAATACTTTAGTTGAATCAGCTGAATTTGGTAAAAATTCAGCATCATTAGTGGTTTCATCTAAAGGAGGTGATGTAATTATTAATATAGAAGCTATCAAAATCCAAATAGATATAATTATCCATTTACCTTTATTAGAGAAAATAATATCTATAATGTTATTCATTAATAAATACCTAAAAAGAACTTTATACTAATCTTATAGTTTTAATGCCTGTTTATATTTTCTAATAATTTATAATTTTTGTATAGTGACTTTAATAAATAGTAATTATTGGAAAATCAAATAACATTTTATTTAAAACAAATTTAAATAATCAAGGGTAATCTAAAAACCTAATTATCTTATTTTTCCATCAGTACAAATCTAAGATAGAAAAATTAAGTTTTTTATTAAAAAAAAAATTACCTAAATACAATATTTTAGCCGTGTATATATGAGAAATTTATGGTAAATTACATTAAAAGAGGATATTTGAGGTAAATGAATCTTATGACACATAATAATAGTGATATTAAATTAATGGCCCATTTGATAAGAAGAGCTGGATTTGGAGCTACAAAAGATGAATTAGATAAATATAATTCAATTGGTTATGAAAATGTAGTTGACTCATTAATTGACAATAATAACTCTCCCCGAATCAACGACGCTTTAGTAAGACGTTATTTCCCAGATCAATCTGTTACTCATGACCAAGTAGGAGGAGGATCATATTTTTTATATAGATTATTATTAACAGACTCACCTTTAAGAGAAAAAATTGCACTTTTCTGGCATAATGTTTTTGCAACAGGATATTCAAAGGTAACAAATGGAAAACCATTAAGCGATCAGTTACGTATGTTTAGAGACCATGGCCTTTCAAAACTTGACGATTTACTTCTTAAATTATCTAAAGATCCTGCAATGATTATATGGTTAGATAACATCGATAATCACAATGGTGCCATTAACGAAAATTATGGTAGAGAACTTCTAGAACTTTTTTCTATGGGAGTTGGTAATTATAGTGAAGATGATATTAAAGAATGCGCTAGAGCTTTTACAGGGTGGAGCATTGCTAACTCAGATTATATAAAAGAGTTGGCTGTTCGAAATTCAATTATGCCTTATGGCAAGTTAGCCTGGAGATATGAATACAAAGAAAATGACCATGATATAGGAGAAAAAACATTTTTAGGTCATAAAGGAAATTTTAATGGAGAAGAAATCATTAACATCATATGTAAACAACCAGCAACTGCTAGATTTATATCCAGACACTTATACCACTTTTTTGTAGCAGATGAACCTCCAGTTCCAGCTTGGCCTTATAAAGCCCCTCAAGACTCAGAAGCAATAGATATTTTAGAAAAAGCATATTTTGATAGTGGATATGATATTGGTGAAATGATAAGAGTACTTTTTAATTCCGAATTCTTTAAATCAGAAAGCTGTCATTATAAAAAAATTAAGAGCCCAGCAGAATTAGCTGGTAATATTTTGAGAACAACTAATGAGTTTACAGAACCTAGCATAAATATTACCGAATATAATAGCCAAATTGCATTTATGGGACAACAACTTCTAAACCCTCCCTCTGTTGAAGGCTGGCATCAAGGTATTGAATGGATTGAAACAGGCTCTTTAACTGAACGTATAAATTTTGCTTCTCAACAACTTGGAGACATCTCAAAGCCTGGTATAAAAAATATTATAGAAAATATAATAAAACACCAAGGGAACTCAATATCTGCCCAGTTATGTGTTGATAAATGCTTAGAACAGTTAGGAGCAATAGAAACTTCTGAACATACATACAAAATTTTAGTTGAATTTGCACAAAATAACGGTATTTCAGATATCAATCTAGTTAAAGACAAAGAAAATGCAACAAAAAAGATTTCAGAACTAATGAGTGTTATTGGATCGGTTCCTGAATTTCAACAATCATAATAACATTGAGGTAAGACTATTGACTACAATAAATACAAAGAAATCATTCTTAAATTATAGCCACACTATAGGCATTTGTGTGATGGATGGACGAGGTTTCATGTTTCCTGTTGATACTGCTATTAGTAAAAATGGAAGGTTCCATACAGTTAGCAGAGCATACACTCCAGCAGTGTTTCAGTTACGCATTACTATGTACGATATTGATAGCAATTATTTCGGGGTTTACGGTGGTTATGGAGAAAAGCTAGGGGAATTCAGATGGCCAACAGGTATGGCATCCGATAAAAGCGGAAATATATATGTTAGTGATGAATTGAATCATAGGATAAATATTTTTTCAGATGAAGGTGATCCTATAAAATATTGGGGAAACCCTGGGACTAATAAAGGCCAGTTAAATGGCCCATCCGGAATAGCTTTTGATAATTATGACAATCTATTTATATCAGATCATTTAAATAACAGAATTCAAAAATTTACCAAAGATGGTGATTTCATTTCGAGTTTTGGAGACAAAGGTCAAAACACACTAAATATGCCTTGGGGTCTATTTGTTAGTGATGATGAATTTATATATGTAGCTGATTGGGGTAATGACCGCATAGCTAAATATGATATTAATGGAAAATTGATTAGATGTTTTGGTAATAGAGGTTCAAAAAATGGCCAATTCAAGAATCCATCTGGAGTTGCTGTAGATAATGATGGATATATATATATAACTGACTGGGGTAATGAGAGACTTCAAATTCTAGATAAAAATGGCAATTTCATCGAAAAATATAGAGGTGAAGCTACATTGTCAAAGTGGGGGGAAGAATATATGGATGGTAATTACCAAGAAGCTGAACCTAGATCTAGGTCAAATTTAGATCCAGATCCAACTCAATTTGGAGGTGACCCGCATGAAGAATCTGCGCACATAGAAAAATATTTCTGGGGTCCTACTTCAATAAAATTAGATGATAGTGGCAGAGTATACATAACAGAAAGTAACCGTCACAGAGTTCAAGTATATGAAAGGTCCAAATAGTCAGCTAACTTCTTAAGAATATTAATGAATTAATTTGATAGGAGTACCCAATGGTTAGTAATTATGGAAAAAATTACCAACTTATAGCTCATTTGCTAAGAAGAGGAAGTTTTGGTGCTGATAAAAAAGAAATAGAAACCTATGCTCAAAAGGGTTACTCAAAAACTGTCGAAGAATTATTAAATCCATCTAATACTAACTCTATGCCATTAGACTTAATAAGAAGACATCACCCAGAGCAATCAGCTGGATTTGAATCAGCTGGGACTGCATGTAATTGGTTATACAATATGGTCACTACAAATGACCCATTAGGTGAAAAAATTGTTCTTTTTTGGCATAACATATTTGCCACCGGATATTCAAAAGTTACTATAGGAAAAGTTCTATTTGACCAACTAAAAATGTTTAAATTATATGGTATGGGTAATTTTAAAAATCTTTTAATTAAGCTTTCTCAAGATCCTGCTATGATTCATTGGCTTGACAACCATGATAATCATAAAGGAGCAATAAATGAAAATTATGGAAGAGAATTATTAGAGTTATTTTCTATGGGAGTAGGAAATTATTCAGAAAATGACATTAAAGAATGTTCACGAGCATTTACTGGATGGACATTACAAAACCTTGAATACTCAAAAGAACTTGCTATAAGAAATTCTATATGGCCATATGGGAAAATTTCCTGGCGTTATGAATATAACGAAAAAGATCATGATAATGATGCAAAAACATTTTTAGGAAAAACAGGTAACTTTAATGGAGAAGATATAATAGAAATAATATGTAAACAACCAGCTACAGCAAATTTTTTATCTCGACATTTATATAATTTTTTTGTTGCTGATGAACCACCAGTACCTCAATGGCCGTATATAGCTCCTCAAGATCCTAAAGCAATAGAAATATTGTCCAAAGCATATTTTGAAAGCAATTATGACATTAAACATATGTTGAATGTTTTATTTAATTCTAATTTTTTCAAATCTGATAATTGTAGATATGCTAAAATTAAAAGCCCTGTAGACATGGTTGTAGGTATACTTAGACTGACGAAAGAATTTGAAAGTCCAAAAACAGAAATTTTGGAGAGAAATTTCCAAATTATTTTCATGGGGCAAGAGCTATTAAATCCCCCATCTGTTGAAGGTTGGCATCAAGGTACAGAATGGATTAATACAGGATCCTTAACTGAACGTTTAAATTTTGCTTCTCAACAAATAACAAATATCTCTAATCCAGGAACTAAATCAATGATTCAAAACATCCTTAAAGAGAGCAAAGAAATTAATGACCCTAAACAACTTATCAAACACTGTTTAAAAGAATTAGGATACATCCACCTATCAGAAAATACTTTAAACATCTTAATTGAATTTATCAATCAGGATAAAGAAAATAATAATCCTAGAGAAAAAAATATACAAAATTTACTTAAATTAATCGTATCTGCTCCAGAATTTCAAAAAGTATAAATATTTATCGAAAAAAACAAAACTATGTTCAAAAAAAATGAGGACCTTCCAACTATAGTAAAATACCATAACACTATTGGCCTTTGTACAATGGAAGGTAGAGGTTTTATGTTCCCTGTAGATACAGCCTTTGATCAAAATGGAAATATATATACTATTAATAGAGGGCATAAAGCTGATCCGAGAACAATCAGAATAACGAAATACAATATTGATAGTGAATTTTTCGGAACTTTTTTATCTTACGGAAAAAAAGATGGACAATTATTAACTCCATCAGCAATAGCAATTGATAAAAATAATAATATCTATACATGCGATGAACTTACTAGCGCAGTAACAATATTTGATTCTAATGGAAAATTTATGAATAAATGGGGTGACAAAGGAAACGGTAAAGCTGATTTAGATGGTCCTACTTCAATATTAATTGACAAAAATGAAGATGTATATATTTCTGACCAATATAATCATAGGATACAAAAATTTACTAATGAAGGAGAATTTTTGCTTTCATTTGGCTCATACGGAAATAATAATAGCCAACTAAATTTACCCTGGGGAATAACGATCGATAATGATAACAATGTATTTGTAGCAAATTGGAGAAATAACAGAATAGAAAAATTTTCTGATGATGGGAAATTCATTTCTCAATTTGGCAAATATGGTAATAAAGAAGGCGAATTAAACAGACCTTCATCGGTAGTGGTAGATAATAAAGGGCATATATATGTAGCTGACTGGGGCAATGAGAGAATACAAATTTATAACAATAAAGGTATTTTTATTACTCATCTTCGTGGACAAGCAACAATATCTAAATGGGCCCAAGAATTTTTAGATTCCAATTTAGAAGAAGCCTCTGCACGTTCTAAAGCGAACTTAAAACCTTCTATAGGACAATTCAACAATGATCCACATGAAGAATCTTCCCATATAGAAGAATTTTTTTGGGGACCCACTTCAGTTAAAATACATGAAGATAAGCTTTTTGTGACTGAAAGTAACCGGCACAGAGTTCAAATCTATAATATATTAAGCTAACTTTTATTATTTTATAAATAAAGCTAATTCAATATTAAAACTTTTATGCAAAATTTTATGTATAGGGCATTTATTTGCAATATATTCGAGCCTAGATAATTGCTCTTCAGTTACTAAACCTGTTAAATATAAATTTATATCAATGGTTTGCCTTAAAATTTCAGTTTCTTTTTCATCAATCAAATCTAAACTAATATTATTAATCTTTATTGGCCAATTTTTTCTTTTACAATACAAAAGAATAGTTTCAGAAATTCAAGTTCCAAAAGATGCCAAGAGTAAATCATATGGTTTTAAATTAGAAATATTAGATTCTATATTCCCTTTTTCATGATTGATTAATAATTTTTGGTTTTCAAAATAATTTATTTCAACCTTACTCATATTATTTAATCTTTTTTCCCAAAATCTTTTAAACCTTTTAAAATTATTTTACCAAGATCATCCATTTCAGAAAAATCAAAAAGCATACTTTTACCTAATGAATGAATTTTGTTTGCAACACGACTTTCTGCATCTTTAACTTCAACATGGTCGGGCTCACCTGGGAACCCCATAGATTGCGCTAAATCATTAGAACCCCAAGCATATGCATCTATTCCATCAACATTTAGAATTTCATCAAGGTTATTAAAAGAAGTTTTAGTTTCTAATTGAGCAATAACTAAAATTTCGTTATTAATATCGTTCATCCATTTTGTGCGATTCGAGCCAGGAGAATTAAGTAAATTACTATCTCCGTAATAATTACCTCTGCCAGATCCCCAACTTCTTTTACCAACGGGTGTATATCTACAAGCATTTACAAGTTTTTTTGCATCTGAGGCAGTATCTACGTGAGGTCCTAGTATAGCCATTACACCACAATCCAAATACATATTAATTGTTGAATGATCTAATGTTGGAACTCTAGCATAAACTGTTAAATCATAAGAATCAGCTACAATACACATTAACGCAATAGATTCTCGTGAAAAAACACCGTGTTCGCCATCAATATAAATAAAATCATATAAATTAGTCATGCCAACCATTTCTACAGCTTGATAATAAGGATATAAAAAGCTTATTCCTTTAGCTACACTATTTAACCTTTTCTTTTCTAATATGTTATTTTTTCTTAAATTAGACATAATGCTCTCCTTTACATATAATCAATTATTCTACAAAAAAATTATTAATTTTACAAAACAATATTTTAAAAAATATAATTAAGGTTTATTTATGAATACAAGACATGATAGCAAAAACAATGAATTACCTTTATCTGGAATAAGAATTATTGCAGTCGAACAATATGGAGCCGGGCCATGGGGAACCATGATACTTGCCGATTTAGGCGCAGAAATTATTAAAATTGAAGATGCTGGTTCCGGAGGGGACGTTGCAAGAAATGTCCCGCCTTATAATATAAAAAATGACAGTATATATTTCCAAAGCTTTAATAGAAATAAATTGAGTATGACTCTAAATTTAAAACATCCTAGGCATGTGGAAATTCTTCACCCTTTAGTTGAAAAATCTGATGCTATATTTAATAATTTAAGAGGAGACCTTCCTAGAAAATTAGGCTTGGATTACCAGTCATTAAAGAATGTAAAAGAATCTATAGTATCCTGTTCACTATCAGCTTTTGGAAGAAAAGGAAATAGATTTGATGAACCTGGCTATGATTATTTAATGCAAGGGTATGCAGGCTGGATGAGTATTACAGGAGAACCTGGATCCGCTCCACAAAAATCAGGCCTTTCTTTAGTTGATTTAAGTGCAGGTAACATGGCTGCATTAGGATTAATTAGTGCGATATTAAAAGCAAAAATTTCTGGAAAAGGGTGTGATGTAGATGTTAGTTTATTTAATAATGCAATTTCACATTTAGGATATATTGGTGCTTGGCATTTAACTAAAGGATACCAACCAAAAAGATTTGCAGATTCTTCCCACCCTTCTCAAGTTCCTGCACAAATACTTCCAACAAAAGATAATTGGATTGTGGTAATGTGTGCAAAAGAAAAATTCTATCGTAATTTAGTAACGATTCTAGGAAGTCCTAGTCTTGCTGATGATCCTCGTTTTAACTCATTTAACAATCGATTAGAAAATCGAGATATATTAATACCTATATTGAAGAGACTAAGTAGACAAAAAACAACAGTTGAATGGATAAAGCTTTTTAAAGGCTTTGTACCCTCTGCACCTGTTAATTCTGTAAATAAAGCCTTAAAAGATCCTCAAGTGATTGAAGAAATGATTTTTTCAGTCTCTCACCCTGATTTTGGGGAAATCAAGCAATTAAAAATCCCTATTAAAATTAGTAATGTAGAAATCAAACATCAAAAAGCTCCAAAACTTGGAGAACATGTAGAATATATATTAAAAGAATTTTTGAGTTTTTCACCAGAGCAAGTATCAGAATTTTATAATGACAAAATAATTTAAAATAGGAGTTATAATGAAAAAATCACGGAATAATTATACAGATATTTACCCAGCAGGGCCTACATATATTAGAGGAATTAAATCAGATAATACATTATATATATCAGGGATTACAGCAAATAATTCAAACGCTCAAAACAAAGACATAATGTCTCAGCTTGATGTGATATTAGATAGAATTACGAAAATAGTAGATTCAGAAGGGGGTAAACCTTCAGATATTGTTTCTGTGACAACTTACATAGTAGAATCAGAAATGCCAAAGTTTTGGCCTATAAATGATCAACAACAACAAATATGGACTAAATATTTTAAAGGAGAATGGCCCACAAACTCATATATAGGAATCCCATGCTTAGCAACTCCAGAAATGAAAATTGAAATAACTGCTACAGCAATAATAGATTGATCAATATATCCCAATTATATGGAGAAATAAATGAAAAAGTTAGACTATTCTAGTTTGATATCAAAAAATGCACCTTTACCTATAGAATCGCCACCTGGATTATCTATGGATGGGTCAAAAAAATCAAAATATATTTTTTCAATTACTTATACGAATCCACATACTTTTCAGAAAAATAAAATGTCAGATGCTCTAAATACTGCTATAAACAAAGAATGGAACACCTTAACTAAATATCCAGACATCCAAGGGTATCCAAAATTAAGAAAATTAATATCCAATAATTTACAGCTCTATAGAAAATTAACTGTAAATCCCGAATTAGTATTTTTAAGCAGTGGCGCAGGAGGCGCAATAAAAACTATTTTAGATACTTTTATAGACCCAGGAGATATAGTCTTAGTTGAAGAGTTTACTTATTTAGGTACTTTAAACATGCTACTGGCAAAAGGTGCTAAAGTAATACATATACCAACAGATCAATATGGTATTGAAACTGAAAAACTAGAAAATACTCTAAAAGACCTAAAACTTAAAAATACTTTGCCAAAACTTATATGTACAATACCCGTTTACCAAAATCCAATGGGAATTACAATGAGTCTAGGAAGAAAAAAAAGTTTAATTAAGCTATCTGAAAAATACCAAATACCAATAATTGAAAATGAATCCTATGCTGATTTCAGAATAGATGGTCCAAACTTGCCTCCAACCCTCATGAGCCTTGATACAGCTGGAACAGTAATTTATGTCTCTGCTTATACTAAATTATTAGGCTGTGGCTTAAGACTAGGATATGCCGTATTACCAGCAAATATGCAAAATGTATTATCAAGATTTGACTCTGGGAATTCTCCGAGCCAACTTGCATCAATATTAGTTTATGAATTTCTAAAAAATTACAGAAATGAACATGTAGCTTCTACAGCGGATTCATTAAAAATTAAACGCGATTCTATGTTAGCAGCTCTAACAAGATATTTCCCTAGTCATTGTAAATGGAATAATCCAAATGGAGGAATGATGGTATGG
>MDTE01090693.1_pt1 | contig 14572 bp, 19 predicted proteins | sample 811231 | NCBI WGS metagenome assembly MDTE01 (sample SAMN05326651, study PRJNA326480) | marine metagenome | isolation source: seawater | place: Indian Ocean: Red Sea | collected 2010 | reverse complement strand
GCGGTGGGAGAGTGGTTAAATCCACCAGACTGTAAATCTGGCGTCCGGAAGGACTACGTTGGTTCGAATCCAACCCGCTCCACCATTACAAGGGTTTGTGATAACAAGCCCAGGTAGCTCAGTGGTAGAGCGCGTTCTTGGTAAGAACGAGGTCGGCGGTTCAATCCCGCCTCTGGGCTCCACGGAAAGTACAAAAAGAATAATTGAGGTAAAGAAACCAAAATGGCAAGTGAAAAATTTGATAGATCGAAACCACACGTAAACGTAGGAACTATTGGTCACGTGGACCATGGCAAAACCACTCTGACAGCTGCAATAACTAGATCTTTGGCAGAAAGAGGGGGAGCAGAATTCAAAGGGATGGATCAAATAGATAATGCTCCAGAAGAAAAAGCTAGAGGTGTAACTATAGCTATCGCACACGTTGAGTATGAAACTGACAATCGGCATTATGCTCACGTTGACTGCCCTGGACACGCTGACTACATCAAAAACATGATTACTGGCGCTGCTCAAATGGACGGAGCTATTCTAGTAGTGAGTGCGCCAGACGGCCCGATGCCACAGACTCGAGAACATATACTTTTAGCAAGACAAGTTGAAGTGCCAAGAATTCTTGTCGCATTGAATAAATGTGACATGATGGACGATGAAGAATTACTTGAATTGGTAGAAATGGAAGTTAGAGAACTTCTAACAACCTATGAATTTCCAGGAGATGACACTCCAATAGTTAGAGTAAGCGGGCTTAAAGCATTGGAGGGAGATCCTGATGCTATGGCAGAAGTGCAAAAATTGGTTGATACAATGGATGATTACATTCCACAGCCAACTCGATTAGTTGATGAACCTTTCTTGATGCCTATTGAGGACGTATTTGGTATCAAAGGTAGAGGAACCGTAGTTACAGGTAGAGTAGAAAGAGGCTCCTTGAATCAAGGTGAAGAAGTAGAGATCGTAAGATTTGGAGATACAATTCGGTCTACAGCTACTGGTTTAGAAATGTTCCACAAATATCTGGATACCACTGAAGCTGGTGATGCTGTCGGAATCTTATTAAGAGGAATTGACAGAGAAGAAGTCGAACGAGGACAAGTAGTTGTCGCTCCTGGATCGATGAAACCATACACAAAAGCTGAAGCTGAAGTGTATATATTAAGCAGAGAAGAAGGTGGCCGACATACCCCATTCTTCGATGGTTACAAACCGCAGTTCTATATTAGAACCAGCGATATCACTGGTTCAATCAAACTCCCGGATGGAATTGAGATGATTATGCCAGGAGATAATGTGACGATGGCTATTGAATTGATAACCCCCGTTGCAATAGAAGAAGGATTAAGATTCGCTATACGGGAAGGCGGCAGAACAGTTGGTGCTGGCGTTTTCACTAAATTGATTGAGTGATAAAAAATGGCTAAAAATGGAGTACGAGATGTAGTGACTATGCAATGCACCGAGTGTGGAGAGCGTAATTATACTACTGCTAAAAACAAGAGAAACGATACACAAAGAATAGAATTGAAAAAATTCTGTCCCCGATGTCGCGGACATCTTGTTCATAGGGAGACCAGATAGAGTAATGGTGTCGTCAGGCTCTAGGAGAGCATTAAGACAGCAAACTGGTAACCGTACTGGCCCGATTTCTTTCTTAAGAGAGACAATGTCTGAACTTAGAAAGTCTGTTTGGCCGAGTAGAGAGGAAACTATTAGGTTGACCATAGTCGTATTAGTTCTAGCAGTTATTATGGGGTTTTATTTGGGTGGGCTCGATCGGGTTCTTGCTGCAACTTTTGGTAAATACGTACTCTAGTCTACAAATAAGATAGGACAATTAAATTGATATGACTATATCTAATAATAATCAAGATGTGTATGTAGATGGTCCCAAGTGGTATATCGTACACACCTACTCGGGTCAAGAAGATATTGTAGAAAGAAACCTCAAATTACGGATTCAAAGTTTAGGAATGCATGAAAAAATTCAGGATGTTGTTGTCCCCACCGAAGAAGAGGTCGTTTTTAAAGATGGGCAACGGACACCCGAACGCAAGAAATTATTTCCTGGGTACATATTGGTGCAGATGACTATGGATGATGATAGTTGGTACATTGTTCGAAACACCCCTGGAGTGACAGGGTTTGTTTCCTCTGAAGATGGTAATGATAGGAGATCTAAACCAACTCCTCTAGAAGATAGTCAAGTGGACGAAATATTCAAACAAGTTGATTCTACTCCAAGCAAAGTCAAGATAGGATTTCAAAATGGCGATGTGGTTCGTATCACGGAAGGACCATTTGTAGATTTTATTGGTGCGATAAATGATGTAGATGAAAGCAAAGGTAAAGTTAGAGTACTAGTATCATTTTTTGGTAGAGAAACTCCCGTGGAATTAGACTTTTTACAGGTTGAACGGGCATAGGTAAGTTAGGAGAGTTAAAGTGGCAAAAAAAGTCCTTGCAATAATCAAACTTCAATTAGAGGCTGGTAAAGCAAGCCCAGCGCCTCCTGTAGGACCGGCGTTAGGTCAACATGGGGTGAATATCATGGAGTTCGTTAAAGAATATAACGCTAGGACTAGTAACGCCACAGGGACAATTGTCCCTGTGCACCTCACAGTTTATGAGGATAGATCATTTACTTTCGTTACAAAGACTGCCCCGGCTTCCGAATTGTTAAGGAAAGCAGCAGGAGTGCCGAAAGGATCAAGTGATGTACGGCAAGGAGCCGTTGGTACTGTTTCCAGATCATCTCTTCAATCCATCGCTGAAACAAAACTAGAAGATCTGAATGCATCGTCAGTCGAGGAAGCAATGGCGATTATTGAAGGGACAGCTCGTAGTATGGGAATAATAGTAGAAGGATAGAAAGTAATTAAAATGGTTAAACTAAGTAAAAGAATGTCTGCCGCTGCAGATAAAATAGATCGAGATAAACTGCATTCACCTGATGAAGCTTTGTCTATTTTGAAAGAAATGTCTACAGTTAAATTTGACGAAACCGTTGAATTACATATAAAAACTAATGCGGATACAAGACATGCCGACCAGATGGTTAGAGGAGTAACTGTACTTCCAAACGGATTAGGGAAAGCAGTAAGAGTACTTGTGTTTACTAGGGCTGAAGGAGTTGAGATTGCCAAACAGGCCGGTGCTGATTATGTGGGCGAAGACGACTTAATCAGCGACATTGAAGGTGGATGGCTTGAGTTCGACGTAGGATTAGCAACCCCTGATGTAATGCCTAAAATTTCTAAATTGGGTCCTGTGTTAGGTAGGAGAGGTTTGATGCCTAACCCAAGAAATGGAACATTAGTGCAGGCTAGGGATTTACCTAGGGCAATTGAAGAAGCACGACAAGGTAGAGTCGAATTCAGAACAGATCGTACTTCGATTATACATAATCCAATTGGTAAGATTAGTTTTGATGTTGAACAATTAATGGAAAATTTGACTGTACTAATTGATTCTATAAACAGGGAAAAACCTACTGAAATAAAAGGGACGTTTTTCAAAACAGCCTTCTTGACTTCTACTATGGGGCCTAGTGTACAATTAGATGTACAACAGCTTCAGGCTATGAAGGTAGAATAAGAAATAATAAGTTAACAACAAAATAATAAACGCTTAAGACAGTAGGTTTGTAATGCTTAGCCCCTACCTAGGCGTGTGGTGACCCACACAATCGACCTGTCTTAAGAGACAGGTTTTTTGTTGTTGGAGGATAAATTGCCAACGGAAAGAAAAATTAATCAGGTTGAGAGCATTAAAGAAAAATTGCAAAACTGCACAATTGCAGTCACTGCTGATTATTCGAATATAGATGTCAACGCTATGACTGATCTCAGAAAGTCAATGCGTAGCGAAGGAATAGAATTCCTTATAGTAAAGAAGACTTTATTGCAGCTAGCTGCTGAATCAGCAGGTAAAACTCAGGTCAATGAAATCATCCACGGCCCAACAGGGGTTGCGTTTGGATATGATGATCCAACTGTCGTGGCAAAAGCATTGTCTGCATATGTTGAACGGACTGGTTCCCCTCTAAATATTTATGGGGCAGTAGTAGGCGAAACAGATACTTACTCCAAGAAAGAAGTTGAAGCTATGGCTAAATTGCCACCTAAACCAGAATTGGTGGCTAAAATACTCAGCCAGCTCCAATCACCACTGTACCAACTCGCAGGAGCGTTAAACAGTCCTTTATATAGCTTAGGTGGAATTTTACAGTCCAGGATTTCCCAGATTGAAAGTTCCAGCAGTGCATAAAAAAATATACATATAATAATAGGAGAACACATGGTTACTACAGACGAAATACTAGAAGCAATATCCGAAATGAATGTGATGCAAGTACAAGAATTAGTCAAAGGATTAGAAGACAAGTTCGGTATAACTGCAGCTGCACCAGTGGCAGTGGCAGCTGCAGCACCAGCTGGAGATGGAGATGCAGGGGCATCTGAAGCAGCAGGCGGAGACGACAAGACAGACTTTGAAGTTACCCTTACCGAAATCGGAGATAACAAAATTAATGTTATTAAAGCGGTGAGAGAAGTGACTGCTCTGGGGTTACGAGAAGCGAAGGAACTGGTTGAATCTGCGCCAGCACGAGTAAAAGAAGGTGCTAACAAGGAAGAAGCCGATACCATAAAGGCTAAATTAGAAGAGGCAGGAGCTTCAGTAGAAGTAGCTTAATCTCTTTATATTCCAGGTGATATAGCAGGGAGGCAACTATGATAATTGTAACGGTTATGTACGACCCAGAGGATTCTAATGAATTCGACATGGGATACTACAAAAATACACATATGCCACTAGTCAGAGATCGATTAGGCAGTTTTGGATTGCAGAAATATGAGGTTGCCAAAGGCATATCGGATGCAAACCCTGCAGAACCTCCTTTGTATAACATTATCACACAATTGTATTTTGACAATGTTGATAATGTTCATGAAGGTTTCAAGCAGCATGGTAGAGAAGTACTTGGAGACATATCTAATTTCACATCGGTTAAACCAAAATTCCAGATCAGTGAAGTAGAAGATTTGTGGTTAATGGATGGGTATGTTCATACTCATTCCCATTAGACTCTGAACGTTACTTCTCTAAAGGGTTCAGTTAAAGTAGAGCCGGAGCTGGCGTTACCAGCCCGGCTTTTTAGTTTAGTCGTTAATTCTTCTTTGCTTTGGTCGGCTATTTGGGTTTCATGACACAGCATCGCTTCAATTTTGTTGTCAATAAATTTCTCGGTATTAACAGTAACATTCGGGTTCTCAGTACCCCAGAACCAGATAGCTCTAGTGTTATGAGGTTCCAAAGATTCATTCTCCCATAAATCTTGATAATGTAGATGATCTCTCCCGTAAGGATATACTGCATCCAACGTTACTTGACCGGTAATGCGATTATCCCTATGCCATGGAAGAAATTTTCTATACGGTTCGCTAGTAATTACAAGATCAGGTTTGTCTTTGCGTATTTCTCTGACAATGAGTTTGCGGAACTGATCATTATCTTCTAGTTCACCATCAACCAAATCTAAAAATGTTACAGATTGGATTCCAAGTATATTGGATGCGTTGATTTGTTCTGCTTTCCTAAGGTCTTTGAGATTTGATCCTTGTAGAACTGCATTTCTAGAGGTTTTGGATCCATCGCTGCATATCACCGTATGCACTATTTTCCCTGACGCCACAAAAGATCTCAAAGTGCCTGATGCCCATAGATCAATGTCATAAGGGTGAGGGGAGATAACTAATATTTTGTCGTATTCAAAAACGTTTGTTTCAGTCATATTTACTTTATTAAGAGGTTCTACCTGCATTGTGGGTAGGAATATACTCTGCTACAATCTCCAAGCTAAATCAATTTAGTATATATTATAACTAATACGTGGGATGTTGTGCCTTTGGTGTTTCGATGATTTTCGAAGAATTTACATATGAAGCTTTAGATGCCCTTTTAGATCGCATAGCATATTTGACTACCGAACAAAAAGGGATAATTAAAGAACAATTTGGACAGCCTGGCTTAGCACCAGAAATCAACTGTTGTATTGCGAAAGACAACGAATATGGGTTACCTCTTGGATGCCTACTAATGTCACGAGAAGAAGCTATATCGAGAATCATTTTAGATTTCTGGATAGCAGACGATGAATATCTAGAAGCCATTAACCTAGATAAGGAAAAAACTCTTCAAGGTATGCTAGATGATTGTTTGAATAAATTGCAAACGAAATCTGAAACTGTTATTCATTGTTGTATCCCGCAATCTAGCTACACTCAGGTTTTTGAAGCCAGTGGTTTTTGTTTGAATAGAACGTATTGGAAGATGTGTCGCGAAAGGACTCCGGTACCTAATTTGAATTTATCCGAAGGAATTTCGGTGATTTATGGTTCTACGGGAACTATTGAAATGCTTACCAAATTGCAGAACGATTCCTTCACTGGTAGTTGGGGGTTTTGTCCAAATACCACTGACCAAATTTCCTATAAACTGTCTGGTGCCCACACAAGTAACGAAAATGTTGTGTTTCTTATGAATGGTTCAGATCCGGTAGGATATTGCTGGACTTATATCTATGGAGAAGAGAGTTCTCGGACTGGGGCTATATCAATGATTGGAGTCAGCCCGAATTACAGAGGTAAAGGTATGTCTGGACAGCTACTTTATCAGGGGTTGGACAATTTGCTATCTCAGGGATGTGACAGAGTATTTTTGGAAGTAGATTCAAACAATGCACCAGCGATCCGTATTTATGAATCTGCAGGGTTTAGTCAAATTGAAGAATTGTATTGGTATGAATTAGTTACTAAGGGTTAGTGGCATGAGATTCGCCGATACGAGTACTCAGGTCATCAGCTAGAAGACCTCCAGATATTATTACTTGCATAGCATCTTCTACGGTAAGTTCAGTAAATGTAATTTCGTCGTTAGGTACTATCAATAAATATCCAGACGAAGGTAAAGGAGTAGTTGGTACATATATTGCTGCAGAGGGCTTACCACTGATTATACCGAGGTCAGCTGTCATCAATCCTAATACTTTAGTCCCAGGTCTCGGGAAATCAATTAGGACAACTGAGTGGTAATCAGGGTCATGTGAATTTGAGACTACTTCGATGGCACTCCTCGCTGAACTGTAAATACTTTTGATTCCTGGTATTTTTTCTATGGCATCGTGCAATTTTTTCATGACACGGTCACCAAGGATGTTCTTGGCCAAAAGCCCTGTTATATATACACAAATCAATGAGGTAATAATACCAATGCCAGGAATATTAGGTGTTTCATATACAAGGTTGAGGAGATTTTTTACACCCGGGTCAATCATATCGAACAAAAACTTCAGTATCACAAGTGTAAAACCTATAGGTATCAAGGCCAGTAAACCTGAACCGATTGTCGTTTTAAAGTGTGCTAGTAGTTTTTTCATTTATCATTCCTCGTTATGATCTGTTTCAACCATACCATGGTATATCTTCAATATATTATCGGCTAATTTGCTCCAACTCATTGATTCTGCACGACGTCGTGCATTTTCACCCATAGTGGTTTGTAATAGAGGGTTTTTGATAATCATTTCCACAGAGTTAGCGAATGTTTCTGGGCATCTCCATGATTTGAGATACCCTGTGCGGCCATGTTGGACTATGGTTGGTAATCCCCCAACCCGTGAGGCAATTACTGGAGTTCCACAGGCCATAGCTTCTAATGCAACGAGCCCGAAGCTTTCGTATTGAGAAGGGACAACACAGACATCGGCTGCGTTGTAATATAGTGGAAGTAGTTCATGTGCAATGCGCCCTTCGAACCTCACTACTTTTGATAGGTCTAATGTATCAATTAAAGATTGCAGATAATATTTACGATATTTGACATCAGAGTCACCGCCAGCGATAAGGACTTTTAATGGCTTTGGTGCGCTTATATGAAAGGTACTATTGATTAAAAGGTCTATTCCTTTTAATGATTCGAGTCTTCCAACGCAAAGAATCACATTGTGATCGGACAAACCGAGCTGTTTCAATGATTCTTGTTGGCTCATAGGTTTAAAAGTTGAAAGATCAACACCACAGGGTAAAGTGGTTACATTGTTTGGATTCCCTCCATAGAAATTTACTATCGCATCTTTTTCGTTTTGGCTAAAAGCTATGATGTGTTGAGAATCCCGGATCAAGGCTTCCTCGGATCTAATACGTTCATATGGTTCGCTGCTGCCTATGCCAGATTGCATTTTTAATTTTGCTAAAGTGTGAAATGTTGTAACGTGGGGGGATTTTATTAATTGAGACACTTGGTGACCAATAGATGCAGACAACCAGTAATGGGAATGTATCAATTCATAATTACTATTTTCTGATCCTATAAATCTGGTAAGTCTATCTTTGAATATATCAGTACTGTCTACTAATTTAACAGGATCTGTTTCGATGCTTCCATCATCCAAATGAATGACCCGAGTAGAGCTATTTAAGTGTTCGATTTGATCATGGTCTGAGTGGCATCTAGTGAAGATATCAATTTGTATACCAGTGGAATTCAAAGCTTGAGCTAGAGCTGATACATAAACATTCATACCTCCGGATTTGCCTTCACCTGGTGCATTTAATGGGCAAGTGTGATAACAAATGAAAGCGACTTTATCAATCATTTTGTCACCTGGATACTGTATACGGTATTGTCGATTCCGCCCAATCGGTATTTGTATTGCTCATCTCCTCTTAAGAAATCGAAATAGTGTAGGTTATGTTCAATTGCGTCCTTGATGGCAAAAGAATGGAGTAATAATCCTACACTGTAATAGTCAAATTCATGATTATTACCACTATTATATAAGAGTCGCTGATTGTCATAATCAAAACATAAAGATGCTGATACATACTGGTTGTCCATTGACAATAGAAATAATTTTAAGAAACCTTGCTGCGAGGTAATAGAAGATAGGTCGTTAAAGAAATGTTCTTTTTCTGGGGTAAGGTATTCCATTTTTTCTACTCTACTCATCTTCATGAGGCTATTAAAGGTGTTCATATATTGTTCCAAGTTATCAGGTTGGTCTATGATTTCTACCTTGTAATTGTCTGTAGCATCAAGTCGTCGTAATTTTCTCCTTAGTTCATGGCGATGTTTTTTGTTCAGACTACTTAGGTATGAATCCCACGATTTTGGTAATTGAATTCCAGGGGACACGTCTTCTACTGTAACAACTACATTTAAACCATTTTCTCGTGCAATAAAGGGTAGTCTTTGGTAGGTTAAAGATTTTTCTTGTATGGAGTCTAAATGTAACGCATTAAAACTGTTAGCAAGGAAATATTCGATGATCAAATTAAAGAAGTTTTCCGTAAATTCGGGGTTAACTATGAAGTCGTTATAATCCACCGTTTCAGTATTTCCAATTAGCTTCAGGGTATCTTGTTCTACACACATAGGGGCTATGCCTACTATATTGGAATTTGACTCTAGGTAGAGACCTTTCCATTGTTTCCCTTCTGCAAAGTGGTCCCACCACAATTGACTCCAATGGGGATTCGTGAAAATTGTGTTTATGTCCGATTTCATGAGTAAAGATTCCCAATCATTACTTAGTTCAGATATTGCTGTAAATTCTTTTAGCATATTTATGGATCACTTTAATAAACTTATGAGTACTTCGTAATCTTGTGTGTTTCCTCTTGTTTCTAGGTGGCTAGCCATAGTGGTTACTTTTGAACCTGTTTTCTTTACTCCTCGCATTGCCATACAGAGATGCTCAGCTTCTATTTGCACTACTAACGCTTTGGGTTGTAAGGCTTTTACCAGTGATTCCTTTAGTTGGTGTGTTAATCTTTCCTGAACCTGAGGACGTTTGCAGAGTATATCTAAAGCTCTAGCTATCTTGCTGAGCCCAATGATTTTTTGACTTGGGATATATCCTACAGACGCTGTTCCAAAAAAAGGTACCAAGTGATGCTCACACATAGAATAAAACTGGATATCACGTATCATTACAGGGTTATTGGTATCTTCCTCAAATAAAGGTTCCAAAACATCATTCGGATTCTGATGGATTCCAGAAAAAGCATCTAGGAAGAAGTCTGAAACTCGTGAGGGTGTATTCCGTATACCTTCGCGGTTGATGTCGTCCCCTAGTGCTTCAAGTATAGTTCTGACTGCTTCTCGAATTTTTGTGTCATTGTCTTTGATAATTCTAATCCTTCACTTAGCTTGTTATCGCTTTTTCTAAAGCATCCATATGTGGTTGTATTTCGATTGCTCTATCTGTAATGCTACTGATAGCCAAGTCAGGATCTTTTAAACCTGTCCCTGTTATCACGCAAACGATACGGTCGGACCCGAAATCATTTCCTTCTCTAGAAAGCTTGATGAGACCGGCTAAAGAGGCTGAAGAGGCAGGTTCTCCAAATATACCTTCTTCAGATGCTAACAACCTATATGCTTCTAATATTTCATCGTCAGTAACTTTGTCGATCAGTCCACTAGACTCATCGCGAGCAGTTAAGGCTTTTTCCCAACTTGCTGGATTTCCGATTCTGATAGCTGAAGCAATTGTTTGAGGCTGTTCTACTGGATGTCCGAGTACAATCGGAGCTGCGCCAGCAGCTTGAAATCCCATCATTTTAGGAAGGAACTCGTTCTTTCCGATTTCTTTGTATTCGGTAAATCCTTTCCAATATGCGGATATATTACCAGCGTTTCCTACAGGAATAAACAGATAATCAGGCGCGTCCCCCAAGAAGTCAGATATTTCGAATGCGCCGGTTTTTTGGCCTTCGATTCTGAACGGATTCACGGAGTTTACAAGAGTTACAGGATGGGATTTAACAAATTCTCGTACCAATTCTAACGACGCGTCAAAATTCCCATCAACAATGACTATTTTAGCTCCATATGCAATTGCTTGAGCAAGTTTACCTATCGCAACTTCACCTTTGGGAATAAGGACGTATGCTTGTAGACCGCAATATGCGCTGTAAGCTGCGGCAGAAGCACTTGTGTTTCCTGTCGAAGCACAAATAACTCCTACACTTTGCTCTTCAAGCGCTTTTGCGATTGCTACTACCATACCTCTATCCTTGAATGAACCACTGGGGTTACAACCTTCAAGTTTGAAGTATAATTCTTTACATCCAATCATGTTATGTAAGTGCTTCGATTTAACTAAAGGGGTATTACCTTCACCTAATGTAATTAGAGGAGTGGCATCTGTTATGGGTAAATACTCCTTATATGTTTCTAATACTCCAGATTTCATGTTACTCTTCGATTCTTAAAATAGTATTTATGGTTTCCACTACAGGTAAGTTTTCAATTTCTGTTAATGCTTTTTGTAACGCTTCTTCAGAAGATTCATAGGTGGTGATTATTAGTTCTGCTATTTCAGTTGAGTTTATACCATCTTTTTGAATAACTGACGCTATACTGATATTAAGGTTTCCCAGTATGGTTGAAATTTTTGCTAAAACACCTGGTTCATTGGTAACACTTACTCTGATGTAGTATTTAGTCAGCAAAAGATTCATGCTGCTCAATGTGGGGCCAGGGATCGTGTTGTGCATGGCTCTGGTGTCTGAATTCTTGTGTGATTCGAGCAGATCTCCGATTACCGCGCTAGTTGTGGCATTTTGTCCAGCTCCTTGTCCGTGTAACACTATTTTCCCTGAGAGATCGCCATCGATTTCGATCGCATTATATACTTGATCAACTTTTGCGAGCATTTGAGAATCAGGTAGGAGAGCGGGGTGCACTCTAACTAATAACTTATCATCTATCAATTGGCATATACCTAGATGCTTTATAGCATAACCTAGTTCTTCAGCCATATAAAAATCCTGTGGTTCCAACTGGGTAATTCCTTCAGTGTGAACTTCTGTAGGATCGACTTCTGCGCCGAATGCTAATGATGCTAATATGCATATTTTATATAGGGCGTCAGTTCCTTCAATATCATTTGCTGGATCTGCTTCTGCATAACCTAAAGCCTGTGCTTCTTTAAGAGCATCTTGAAAGCGAGCATTTGATGATGCCATTTGGCTTACTATGTAATTTGAGGTTCCATTTATGATTCCTCGGATGGAATTGATCTTGTTCCCTGATAATTGTGTTCTTAAACTTGATAGTACAGGAATTGCGGCCGCTGTACTGGCTTCATATAAAAGCTGAGCTCCAGAACTGGATGCTAAGCCTCGTAACTCAGCTCCATGCTTAGCAAGCAGTTCTTTATTTGCTGTAACAACGGATATACCATTTTGTAACGCGGTTTTGACCGCAGTGTAGGCTACTCCTGTACCTCCGATCACTTCTATAATGGTTTGAATGGTATTGTCATTGAGTATGTCTTCGATAGAATTAGTAAGAATATCCTTAGGGATAAATTCTTCTCTGGGTTTATTCATATCGTTTACTAATATATGTTTGAGATTGTATAAGTGTCCGTTGGTAGATTTCAGGTGGTCTGTTTGTGTGATTAGTACTCGTGCAACTCCGGTCCCAACTACACCTAGACCTAGAAGAGCAACATTAACTTCACTCTCAGAGTTTGTCAAAATGATATCCTCTTATTTGTTTGTTCGAGGAGCTGTTAGCTTAACTTGATTAGTCACCCAAGCATACTTGTCGCTATTGAAATTGAGCTTAACCCAACCATCCTCAGATCCAGTTTGCAATTGAGTATCTTGCCATGTTTTCACAGCTTCCACCGCTAGTTTGTATTTTACAGGGTCTTCGACCTCTTTGGACGTATCATAAGACAGTACTTTTACAATAAATACACCAGAATCGTGTATTATTGGGGCACTAATAGTATCAGGATCAGGTAGTTCACCGTCTTCAGGATACAAGAATTGGTTGAATTCAGGGAAAGCTTTGGCAGGTACCCAGCCAAAATATCCATCTTCTTGATTCAGCTCTTGCGCAACATTCTCAAATCCTTCTGAATCAATTCTTCCACGGATTTCTTCTGGAGGAGTCCCGCTATACCGGTCTAATACAATTAAAGATATTTCAGTCTGAGGTTGAGGAGATTCAATCGTCATAAAGAAGCTTAGTGTTAACTTACGTTCTCTTATAACTTCTGCCAGTATAGATTCGTATTCTTCTTTGGTGAGGTTGGTTGCTGTTAAGAAAGAACTGTAATTTGATTGGAATTCTTGGTCTAATTGATTAGAGCCTGTTTCTTGTCCGGTTTGAACAACAGGGTAAAATTGTTTCTTCAATTCGTCTTCAATTTCTGTATCTGATACTGATATGCCAAGTCCTGGTGCTGCTTGTTTTAATATTTCAACATGCACCAATTTTTGTAGAAACTCGAACGGAGTGGTACTCAGATCTAGCATGTAGTCTTCTTGGTAACGGTTTAGACCTTGTAGTATTCTGATTCGTTGGACAAGATCCCCCATTGTGAAAGTTACTCCACGTACTTCTCCAGCTACGACTCTTGGTGGAGCATAAAATTCTCGGAAATAGCCTATGAGGACAATCAGAATAATAATACCGATCAATGAACCGCCTACTATGTAGGCAATTTTTTGTTTCTTGAGTTCTTCTGCTAAGCGATTTCGATTATTGTTTTCGTTTTGTTGCACCATATATATCAGCCATAAAGAGATATTAGATTTTTTATTTTTGTGATTTGTGGGTTACGATTATCTTTGGCTGGTAAATCTGAAAGATTGTCCTGGTATGTACGGGATTAGTGCGAGGTGGCGAGCTTTTTTGATGGCTGCTGCTAACATCCTTTGGTGCTTAGCACACACACCTGTCTTTCTGGGAGGTTCTATTTTTGCCCTTTCAGAAATGTACCGTCTTAATTTGTCAACATCCTTGTAATCAATCGCCTGAACTTTGTCGACACAAAAGCTACAAATTCGCCTTCTAGGGAAGAACCTACCTCTAGGTCCTCTGGGTCCGCCCCCAGGTCTGTTTTGCGGGCGATACTCTGTATTTCTTGAAGTGTTTTCCGGGCGGGTGGCAGCCGGAGTTGTTTGGGTAGTCATAATAAGTTCTCCTATTCAATTCCCTTTTTAAAAAGGAAGATCGTCCTCGTCATATTCTGTGTTGTCCATGGGAGGTGAATTGTTGAAATCAACATTCGCATTGCCTCCGTCAGCCATTCCATCTCCTTGTCTGCTATTAAGGAAATGTACATTTTCAGCTTGCACATCCAAAGATACCCTGGTTTGGCCATCTTGAGTTTGGTACGTACGACTTGAAAGCCTTCCTTCCACATACACTTGACGTCCTCTGGCCAGGTATTGGTTGCAGATCTCTGAGAGTCGTCCCCACGCATTTACATTGAACCATTCAGTTTCTTCGCGTGTTTCACCGTTGGATGTTGTATACCTGTAGGTGCTGGCTACGGAAAATGAAGTTACGCTCGCCCCGTTTGGAGTGTATCTCATTTCGGGGTCACGCCCTAGATTTCCTATCAATATCACTTTATGCATTACAGATCATTCTTCTTTTTCAGTAGTTTCTTCAGCGGCTGGAGCCTCAGTAGTTTCTTCAGCGGCTGGAGCCTCAGTAGTTTCTTCAGCGGCTGGAGCCTCAGTAGTTTCTTCAGCGGCTGGAG
>MDTE01109043.1_pt1 | contig 14575 bp, 10 predicted proteins | sample 811231 | NCBI WGS metagenome assembly MDTE01 (sample SAMN05326651, study PRJNA326480) | marine metagenome | isolation source: seawater | place: Indian Ocean: Red Sea | collected 2010 | reverse complement strand
TCAGGTTCAATTACCTAATGAATGGGATGCAACACTAGCTAACTTTAATGTAGGGGTGACTGCAGGTGTAGAGACCGACGCGTGCAACCCAGTTTGGACATCAGTCCATTGTAGCAAGATGGATTTGGTAATAGTACCATCAGAACATACAAAATCTGCCTTAGAGACATCAGGTGTTACTAGCACACCCATTGCTGTGGTGCCTGAAGCTTATTTCACTCAGCTGGTAAAAGAACCCGAAGAGATGGACTTAAATCTCGATACAAAGTTTAATTTTTTGACTGTAGGGGTTTTAACTGGTCTCTCTCCGGAAACTGATCGAAAAAACTTGTTCTATCTTGTCAAGTGGTTTGTTGAGGCATTCAAAGATGATACTTCAGTGGGGTTGGTGATAAAAACAAACCGAGGCAGAGAAACGTCTATAGATAAAAAACTCACGGAAGGTATTCTTAGAAGAGTTCTTACCGAGCTCGGCCACGACGGCGCACCAAGAATTTATCTTTTGCATGGCTCCATGACAAGAGAAGAGATGAACAGCCTCTACAAACATCCAAAAATCAAAGCGCTGATATCAGCGACAAGAGGAGAAGGATTTGGTTTGCCTCTCTTAGAAGCGGCCACGGCCGGCCTACCAGTGATAGCTACGGGATGGTCTGCCCATACTGAATTCATGAATAAGGGAAAGTGGTTAAAGTTAGACTACAGCCTGAGCCCGGTTCATCCGACCAGAATTGACAATGAGATATTTGTGCCCGGTGCCAAATGGGCCGAAGTATCAGAAGACTCTTTTAAGCAGACAGTTAAAAAATTCAAAAAAGCCAGCACAGTTCCGACTAAGTGGGCAAAGGATTTGTCTTTAAAATTGCAGGAAGAATATTCAGAAAAGTCTATTTTCAAAAAATATAATGAAGTCTTAGCAAGTATTTTATGATTTATCTGTCTGTCATACTAGGGATTCTTTTAATCTTTACATCCTATTATATGGTAAAATTCGGCCTTATTGTAGTTTCATTTCAAGAATCACTAGAAGATTCGCTAGAAATAATCGATGAAAAATACAATTCAATTTCAGAAATTTGCGAAAGACCTCTATTCTATGACAGTCCTGAAGTAAGGCGCGTCCTAGAAGATATCAGGGGAACTAGAGACGCTCTTCATCAGATAGCGTATTCTCTTTCTAGCGAGTTTAACGAAGAACCAGAAGAAGAAGAATAAAGTGGCAACAAAACCAAAAGGTAGAAGAAAAATACGACGCAGGCCTGGCAAACCCAGGAACATGTACTTTAACATGGAGACACAAGAGTCGATAGAGACATACCAGAAACTAGAAGAAGAAAAAGAAGAAGAAAAAAAGAAGCTATATGTTGATAAGATACTGCCAGCTTTTACTAAGCTTTCTGAAAATCTGATTTTTGTTTACGGATTCAAGTCTCCGTTTCTTACTTTTGATGAATTGAAAGCTGACTGCATTTCTTTTTTGTATGAGTCCATCTATAAGTGGAATCCTGAAAAGGGCACAAAGGCATTCTCCTATTACAATGTTGTTGCTAAAAACTGGTTGATCATTAATTGTCGACAGCATAAGAAAGTTAAAAATAGGCACGTAAGCATCGATGATCCGTCAGGAATGTCTGCTGCCCAATATGCTCAATTTGAAAGTCATTTTACTGAACCGTCACCTGACGAAATAATGATCCAAGCTCAACAAAAAGATCAAATTTTAAAGCTTTTAGACGAAATGAGAGTCAAGCTTACAAATGAAAATGAGCTATTGTGTCTTCAAGCAGTAGAAACATTATTTGCCTCAATAGACCAGTTGGACCTCTTGAATAAGCGCGCTGTCTTGGTGTATATTAGAGATATCTCCGGACTAGACAAAAAACAAATGTCGAAAGCAATGTCTGTCATCAGAAGACACTATAGGAAGATGGTGGGTGACAATAACGGGTACGATATTTTTTAAGAGGAAAATATGAAAAAGCTAGACAAACTATTAGACCAAAATAGAAAATCTGAAGAGAAAATAAAAGCATTCAGCGAGCTGTTAGACGGGTTAGTGACTGCTGAGGAAAAAAAGAAAGCACTCTGGAAAGAAATTTATGAAAATGCAGTTTCAGATCGAGAACGAGCTTCGATGCTCTTCACCGAGGCATTTAAGTCTATGACCGGAGGGTCATCAGAGCATGCAACACTTGGAAGCACAATGTCAAAGTATTTAGAGCGAATGTGCAAGTCAAATGATCAAATTTTAACTTTAGCAGCTCTTATCGATAAAGCAGAAAAAGCAGAAGAGAAAATAGACCCGGATGACATATTTTCTAAAATAACAGGAGACTAAATTGCTTCATGATTTAATTTCCCAAATTACAGGTGGCGGTGATTGGCAGACACTTGTAGATCCCAACATCTCTGATCTCCGACTTTTACAAAGAGCAGTTGTCGTAGAGACAGTTGATAATTTTTCTGCAAGGAGCAAAGAAGACGTAATCGATCTACAAGAGTCTGTAATAGAATCTCACAAAGAGCGATTGACAGATGCACCGAGAAACTCTATCGTAGCTAAGATCGTGACAAAAGGGGTTGGTAGAGCATCCGATATTGATACTGACTTGCATGTTTTCTATCCGTTTTTCTCATCCCACCTATCATTGCCTCTCAAAGCGGGCGAACAAGTATGGGTAATATTTCCAAGCCCATTTCAACTAGACTCACAAGGATATTGGCTGACCAGGATAACATCTCCCGTTGACATAGAGGACGTAAACTATACTCACCGTGATAGAGACGGAGATCCGATTAAGCTGAAAGAAGCAGAAAAAATTACAGACGCAGATGGTGAGCCAATCCACACGTTAAATCCCGGATATCCAAACGGGGAAACATACGTCTTAGAAGATTCTGATAGATACACACTTAGAGAACAGGGTGATTTTGAAAAGATATTCGAGGTAGAAAAAGAAAAGACTGCGATTGCAATAGAGCCAATCCCAAGATTTACAAAGCGCCCAGGTGATCTAGTTCTGCAAGGCTCCAACAATACAACAATTGTACTGGGGACAAATAGAGGATACGCAGAAACCGATGTTATCGACCCATCAAAGTCTAATGCAGGGTTTGCCGACAAACAGACACTCGGCCTCTCAAGAGGGGCGATCGATATGGTCGTCGGTCGGGGCCGGATTAATGTAGAGTTGAAAACACTGGCAGGCGAGGGAGAAACAGACAATATGTGGATGTCTGGACCAGACTTAGGGAAAAAATTAACAAAACCCCCTGGTGCCGACCCAAAAAGAACAGAACCTAAAGTAATTGAAAACTCTAGAAATACTTTCGAAACTGATAAAAATGCTTCCCTAAATAATGATAAAGCTTCAAATGGGTTGCAAGTAGAAGATAGCCCTCTAACGAATGCTAGCGAAGGAGATCCTGACTTTGTTAATGATGCTACTCGACTTTATCTGACAATGAAGTCGAGTCCTGATGTAGAGTTTAGTTTGCTCCCGAGTAAAATTCCTACTCTTTTTGGCAACAAAGAAGAGCCGGCGTCCGTCGTCGACCGAGCAGCTGCTGTCATAAAGTCTGATGAGATTAGATTAGTTGCGAGAAAAATAGGTGAAAAGTCACCCACAGAATCTGCCCAACCGGTTGAGCCGAACAAATCAGAGCCTTTTAATGGAAGTATTCGGATAATCAAAGAAGGTGACAAGAAGGAAGATTCAGCATCGATTTATCTGCTGCCAGATGGAACTATTCAAATTAGTGGATCAAAGATACTGTTAGGGCGCGCCAAAGAAGACGACGGAGCCGCCCCTGCAGATGGACCAGGTGGAAGTCAGCCTTACATCATGTATCATGAGTTGGAAACCCTGTGGAATGATCTGATGGCAGAGATTGATAAGTTTGCAACCACGGCAGTAGGCAACACGACCCCGGGCTTTGGGTCTCCGTCACCCCAGGTAACACAAGCAGCCACAGAACTTAAGGCAGCTATAGGGACCCTCAAGCCTAGAATTACAGAAGTCAAGTCTAAGAGAATTTTTGGTGAATAGTAATGTCGCTTGAGACTTCTAAAGAAAAGCTAACTCAAGACTTGATCAAAGCATTTACAGACGCAAAAGAGGCTGGCAAGACAAAACCTGAGGGCCCGGATGACATAATAATCCAGATGTCTAAAGACGTGACAACAGCAACAGACGCGTACTTTGTGACTGCGATTGTTGAAACAGATGTAGAAGTAAAACCAGGCCAACTTGACACCGCAGCTGGTACAACCACCAACACCGGCTCCGGAAAAGGTGTGGGAACTATTGTTCCCGGCGTTCCTCTTATGGTGTCTAATGACTTTACAAAGTTGGTTGAAGATGCTTACAAAAAATCACGAGACGAAGGTGCTAAAGGTATAGATCCGATGGAGAATATAAAGAACTTATCGTTCGATCTAGCTGCCGCGATCTTTGAATACATGTCTAGTGCTAAAGTAACTACAACAATAACAATAAATCCGGGACAGGTAGGTGCCGGAATAGGGGGAGCCGGAAATTATACAACACCCGGCCCTGGTGCCGGTACTGGTGAAGTAGCATTTGATAACCAACCTGGATACGACCTCGACGCTGCTCTGGAAGCAGCTTTTAAAAAATCGATGGATGCAGGAGCAAAAACGGACTGCAATCCAGATGATATCATCAAAGAGCTGGCTACAGACATGTCCGAAGCCATTCATAATTTTGCCACGTCTGCTGAAGTTTCCACTGACGGTATGTTAACTGGCGGTGCAGTTATTGTAGGATATCTGACCCCTGTGGGTGCTCCGCTCCCGGCAGTTTCTTCTCCTACAGTTCCCGGTCTTGTGACAGGAGCGGGAGGTCTATCATAATCCCAGATGACACTATCTAAAATATGTAGCTGCCAATCCCCTAGTGATCAAAATAGTTATGATCACAGGAGTGTGTTGTGAGCGAAACTCAAAATCTAAAAAAGTATGACTTTAGTTCAGTTGGTCAAACACAAGAAGAGTTTCAAAAAAGCTTAGTAGATACTGCTGCAAACATTCCTGTAGGGATTAAGACTCCTATGGAAGTGGCCCTTGAAGGCAACTCAGGCCCATTTAAAATGAGATCAGATCTGGGTGCTCAAATAAAAGATAACTTTAGAAATATGTTGTCTACCAATCATGGTGAAAGATTGGCCCTCTACGATTTTGGTGCTAATTTGCAAGATCTTGTTTTTGAATTAGGAACCGAGACACAGGATCTTAAGGCAATCAATAGAATTAAAAAAACGACAGCAAAATACATGCCTTTCATTCAACTTAACACATTTGAACCAGTTAAAGAAGAAGACATCAGTTCGAATGACTTGGCGTTTATAGGAATAAGAGTGACTTACTCTGTTCCCAATTTAGGACTAGGAAATCAAGCCGTCGAAGTCATACTTTACACTGCAGGATAACATAACATGAGCGTTGACGTAAAAAAGAAATTAAAAAAATCGTTTAATAGAAATTTTTTAGCTAGAGACTTTGAGGCGCTAAGAACAGAGCTTATTGAGCATGCTAGAACTTATTATCCTGAAAAGATACAAGACTTTTCAGAAGCTTCGGTGGGCGGTATGCTAGTTGATATGGCCGCGATGGTAGGTGACACAATGTCGTTTTACTTGGATCATCAATTTAGAGAATTAGATCCCATGAAAGCCGTGGAACCCGTCAATATTAGAATGCACTTGAAAAATGCGGGTGTTCAAATATATGGGGCAACCCCAGCTTCTACAGAGCTTACTTTTTCATTCGACGTAAACTCACAAAAAGTTTCCGGAGGCTATCGACCCGATATAAACAACCTTCCTGTAATTCTACAAGGGACTGAAGTTACTTCAACTTCAGGAATTGTCTTTACAACTACAGAAGATCTAGATTTTGCTGAATTAGACGTATCAGGAAATCTTGTCTGTGAATATTTCATAAAAACAACCAACGCGGCCGGCAATCCTGCACAATATAATGTAAGTGCAAAAGTGATGGCTTCCTCCGGAAAACAGGCAACCGATACGTTTTCAATCTCAAATACTCACGTGCCGTTTAGAGAGATAACACTTTCAAACCCCAATGTGTCGACGATAATCAGCGTAAAAGATTCAGATGCAAACATTTATTATGAAGTTTCTTCTTTGAGTCAAGACACGGTTTTTACAGCTGTTAAAAACATTCAATCGGATGCACCAATGGTTCCTAGTAATCTTGAGATCACTCCGGCGCCAAGAAGATTTACAAAAACTCACAATCCGACAACGAAATTCACAACATTGCAGTTCGGATCAGGAGATTCTGAAACATTAGATGATGATGTACTCCCTGATCCTAGTGATCTATCATTAGATCTATACGGCAAAAAGGACTTTCCTAGATTTTCGATCGATCCAAACTCACTATTACAAACACAAACATTGGGAATGTCTCCGAGGAATACAACATTAACTGTGTCGTATCGACATGGAGGAGGCCTCAATCACAATGTGACTTCTAAATCAGTAACTGAAATTTCTTCCCTTTTGCTAGAATTTAGACAAACAGCTAATCCATCGGGTGCACTTTCTGTAAAACAAAGCCTTGGTGTGACAAATGCGTCCGCAGCAGTTGGCGGATCCGAAGCACCCACATTAGAAACTTTAAGGCAGTTAATACCGACTGCACGCCAAAGCCAAGCGCGAGTTGTAACTAGAGAAGATCTTCTAGCTAGACTTTACACAATGCCAGCTCAGTTTGGAAGGGTTTATCGAGCTAGCATAGCACCAAACCCAGTCAACCCACTATCAGCGCTTCTCTATATCACGTCTTTAGACAGAGACGGGAACATGACCGTTGCACCTGACACACTTAAAAAGAACTTAAGCAAGTATCTTAATGAATTTAGACTGATATCTGATGCAATAGACATACTTGACACACAAGTAATAAACTACGGAGTGAAGTATTCAGTAATAGTGACGCAAGATTCTAATAAAATTCAAGTAATTCAAAACATCAATAATAGAATTGCTGATGCATTGCAAAAAAAATATTTTCAAATAGATCAACCACTGGTGATCGATGACATAACAAATACAATCATCAATACTGACAGTGTTATTTCCATGACTGAGTTAAAAGTCTATCCCATTGTGAACAAGGTCGAAGATCGCCAATATTCAAGTAGTACTTTCCCGTTTGGAAAAAATACAAAGAACGGAATTATCTTTGGTCCGCAAGGGTCAATATTTGAATTAAAATTTCCAGCACATGATATCATAGGCACAGCCGAATGAGGAACCCATGAAAATTTTCTGTACAGCTAGCTCGGACTCTTACATTACAGACAAGATCATAGACAGCAAAATTAGAGTAGAGGATGCCAACGTTGGCCGAGCAGGAACCCTAGACCTTTTTAAACTATGGGATGAAACACTGCTTGATGGTTCTGGTTCTCTAAATGAGCTTTCTAGATTGCTAGTAAAATTTGACTATCAAAAGATACATGACTTAACTGCATCAAAGATAGACTTGAACTCTAGTACATTTAAAGCCGAGATGAAGCTATTCGATATAAGATCAGGTAACAGCGTTCCTGCAAACTTTAATGTGGTTGTTTTTCCTCTTTCAAAATCATTTGATGAAGGTGTAGGAAAAGATGTAATAAACTTTGATGACTTAGATACATGTAATTTTTTGACTGCATCGTATACAAACGGAGCAGATGTATTGTGGAACTTGTCAGGCGCTGACCAAGTAGGTACAATGGGAGCAGCCGACATTGATATATTTTCAACTGCTAATTTTTTAGATGGTGATGGACTAGCTAATATTTTTGGGTCTCAAAACTTTCCTCAAGGGACAGAAGATTTATCAGTAGATGTAACAAAACTCGTTTCTGCTTCTATAGCCGGCCAAATAGAAAACTTTGGATTCCGTATTTCTTTTAGTGGAAGTGATGAAACAGATGATAAGTCTAGATTCGTCAAGAGATTCGCATCACGACACGTTGCAGACCCCCTCATAAGGCCAAGGATTGAAATTTCTTTTGATGATAGCTTTCAAGATAATCACAAAAACTTTTTCTTTGATTTGACAGGATCTTTATTCTTAAATTCATATGAGCGATCCGGTGCTGCTAACCTAGTTTCTGGGTCTTTGTTGACCCCAATAACAGGTTCAAATTCCCTATATCTAAAGCTAAAATCAGGAAGCTTTGAGTACGTAGCTACAGCATCACAATATTCAGCAGGGACCATAGACACAAATCAGGAAAATTTCATTACAGGAGTTTACAAGGCTGAGTTCGCAATTCCGTCTAATGATTCGTCACTAGTAAACTCACAGGACAAGCTTTCAACATGGGTAGCTACTAGTGGATCTATTATTATGGATGAATATTGGTACTCTCTCGACGGTTTTGTAGGATTTCATACAGGATCACTAACCATTGAGAGGTTACCGAGATTTTCTGCAAACTTCACCCCTCAAGAACCTTTAATTCATATTACTAATTTAAGCAATCAGTGTAGAAGTGACGATGAATTAAGAATAAGAATTTTTGGAAGAGACTTAAAGAAGGAATACAGAACTCCTGTTAAAAGACCTATATCACTTCCGCCCGTAATATTTGATGAAGTTTACTACAGAGTCAAAGATGTAAATAGTGGAAGAGTAATCATCGATTTTGACGAAAAGAATAATTCAACTAGAGTGTCCACAGACTCTCAAGGTATGTTTTTCGATTTTCACATGGACGTTCTCCCTTTCGGAAGAATGTATGAGTTCGAGTTCTTGATCATCAACCGCGGTGTAAGAACAGTAGTTAAAGACGTAAGATCACGTTTTACGGTGGGGTAAGAATTGTCAAAAAGCGAAAATACATTTCAAGACGTCCTTTTCAAACCAAGCGTTCTTAAAGGGTTAAAAGAGGGCAATACCAAGGTAACCAATGTAACCCTAGCAGGCGCCTCAGACGAGATGTCATCTGCCCAGACGAGCCCAACAGGAACATTTCGCTACGATCCCCCGGGTTCTGCTCTAAAAAGTACACAACAATTAAACGTCGACTGGTCTAAGTTTGAAAATCATACTTTTTTAAATTCAGCAGAGATGAAAGTCCAGACATCATTTGATAAAATCATCAATAGCTTTCCTTTTGACGGCACTAATGCTGAGTATCAAGAGTTTATGGATCAGATGACAGGTTTTGAAAACTATGTATTTTCAAAATTCCCCAAACATTTGGGATACATGAATTTCAAAAGAGTAGATGAATCTTCTAATCCAATAAACAACTACATTTCTGTCAATCCTATCAAAGACGCGACAAATTTAGGAAACGCTATTGCAGGATCGGGTGACTATGTGCTAACTCTGAATAGTGCACCTTTTACTGTAGAGATGCACTTGATGGTACCTGAAGGAGCTAATAGTAGTAATATTGTCCTTCAAAAAGTTGCGGGAGAAGTTTCGGGTGGAAGCACCAAAGGTGTGACGATGGCAGTGTCATCTTCTGCGTCATCACTTACAGCTCCGATCCTAACGATGATGTCATCAGGATCAACATACATTAGCTCTAGTGTTCTTGTGGAGAAGGGGAAGTTTAACCACATAGCATCTGTTTATGATAGATTTGTAACGGGTAAGATCTTCACATATGTTAACGGTGAGCTTGCAGGTTCATCTAACGTGGCTGACTTTGGAGAAATGGGAATTGAAGATGCATCTCTGAATATCGGAAGTGGATCAAAACACTCTAGCGGAAATCATTATGAATTTACACCCACAGCGCAGCTATCCGGATCCATTGATGAATTAAGAGTTTTTGAAAGTGTGAGGTCCCAAAGCCAGCTTAAGGCTTTCGCAAATTCATCAATATTTGCCCCCCAAGACAAAAGTCTCAAATTATATTATAGGTTTAACGAGCCTCAGGGTAGTTTTGGAATTTCCGCGAACAAAGATCTAGTTTTGGATCACAGCGGATATGGACTACACGCCAGGGTGCAAATGGGATCCGGTGGCAGTTTCGACATGGTCCTAAGAAGTACAGCCAGCATGCCCACACCTTTACGGGCCGAGAACAAAGATCACTCACCAGTCCTTTTCCCATCTTACGGAGGGGTAACCAGCCTATGCAGTGAAATGTTAACATCAGGTAGTTTCTACGACTGGAACAACCCCAACTTAGTTACAAAGCTAATACCAAAACACTATCTTTTAGAAGCACAGCAATTTCAAGGCCTGTTGGACGAAAATGGTGATATATCGCTTACATATGGATATACCACCGACATGCCAGGCGGAGGAAAGATTCAATCCGCACAGATTATTTCATCTATGCTGTATTTGTGGGCAGAAACATTTGATGAAATAAAGATGTTTATAGATGAGTTTGGAAGATTGCTCAAGGTAGACTATAACTCAGACCAAACAATATCTAATCATCTTCTTCCGTTTTTAGCAAAATACTATGGGTTTAACTTGCCTAACTCATTTTCTAATGCTTCTATGAGACAATTCTTTTCAGGTGAAGATCTTAATGTAAATAGTTCTAAGCCGAAACTAAGTCTTCAACACATACAGAATGTAATGTGGCGCAGGGTTCTTACTGACCTTCCAAACACGTTTCAGTCTAGAGGTACACGCGAATCTATAGAGGGGCTTTTTAGAAGCATGGGCATTCGTCCCGGCGGAAGTTTTAGGATTAAAGAGTACGGCGGAAGCAAAACAAGAAAAATCACTGACTCTTACGAAAAGAGAGTTGAAGTTGCGGCAATGCTAGACTTCTCGGGAACACTCAATCCGGGTGGAGTTTTAGACGGCTCTGGAAAATCACCTCTTCGTCCTCTCATCCAATCAGGTTATCTTTCTGCATCAAGAGTTGAACCGGGTGTTCCTTTGATAAGCGGTACTTTTGTAAACGGCATTTCAAATGTAGCCACAGATGGTTTAATGACAAGTGGATCGTGGTCTTTGGAAGGGCTCTTTAAGTTCGAGTCAGGAGTAAAACATCCAATAACTCAAAGTTTAATGAGGCTTCAAACCACGGGCTCGTCAGCCGGAGCGGCCAATAACTGGCTCCAGTTTAATGCAGTTGCATTTTCTCCTGTTGCTAGTAAAAATACGGGATCTTTAACAGTCTACGGAAAACCACAAGCTGGTTTTCAATCCACGATCCCAATGATGAAATTAGTCCTAACAGGAGTGGACATTTTTGATGGGAATAAATGGCACGTGTCTTTCGGCAGGCAAAGAAACGATCAAGCATCATCGTATGTTTCATCTAGCTATTTTCTTAGAGCAGGAAAAATGGGCCCTACGCAGATTGAAGAGTTTCATGAGCAATCTGTGTATTTTGATGATTCGAGCGACAAGAATGCGCTAGGGTGGCTTCATCATGTAGGTAATGCATCTGGAAGCTTTGTGGTCATCGGAAGCCAGAGTCTAGACTATTCATACACCAAAAACGGAAACTATCTAAACACAGTCAACGAAGAGGCAGCTAGAAATGTGGAGTTTACCGGTAGAGTTTCGGGAGTGAGATTCTTCAGCAAGTATCTTACACAAAAAGAAACGTTGCAGCACATTAGAAGCTTTAAATCTTTAGGGGTGGAAAACCCCAATGTTAACTTTAACTTTAACACAACAGCTTCTGGGTCTTTTGAAAGAATGAGAATGAATTTGTCATGCGATCAGCCTGTGACAATGTCCAACGCTCTTGGAAACTTACAGGTGTTTGATTTCAGCCAAAATATGCTTCATGCGAGCGGTACTGGATTTGAACATAGCAAGCAAGTTGTAAAGCCTGAAAGATTTGACTACATGATAATCTCTCCTCAATTCGAACTAGGGACTGACCCCAACAAAGTGAGAGTTCGAAGCTATGAAAGGGCAGAAAACGTAAGGTCCGCACCTTCAGGTGTGTCGTTCGCTCCTCTGTATAGCATCCCAGAAAACGATCAACCAAAAGATGATAGAAGATTGGCAATTGAGATATCATCAGTCCAAGCACTTAACGAAGACATTGTGAACATCTTCGCAACTCTTGATTACCTAGACAATGCGATAGGGGATCCTGAGCTGGTATTTGCTGAAGAGTACAGAGACCTTCGTCATCTCCGGCAAATTTATTTCAATAGACTTGAAGACAAGGTTTCACTTACAAAGTTCTTCCAATTCTTTAAGTGGTTCGATTCTGCAGTCGGTGGTCTGGTTGAAGAGTTGATACCAAGCACAACCCGTTACTTAGGAACCAACTTCATAGTAGAGAGTCATATGCTCGAACGACCAAAGTTTACCTATAGATATAGTGACATGTATGTGGGAATCACAGAGCGTAGAGAATCTTCCGTGATATTCTTGCAGCAGTTTCTGGGTGCAATAAGGAAATTCTAAATGAGTCAATCACCAAAATATCGCTACGCAAGAGCTAATGGAGAAGTTTTACCGTCCAAGATTCTGACGAACGTAGATGTAAACCCACAAAACTTTACAGCCGAAGAAGCTTACGATCTTAAAAAAGTTTTGGCGCCCGGATCGAACAAAGATCAAAACAGCTTTGTGACAACATCAGGTCCGGAGAATTATTATGACGCCGGAGAAGCTCTTCTAGCTTGGTGGCGTTTGGACAAAGAAATACTTGCTTCTTCGACGATAGCCGACAGTTCTGGAAAATCGAACACGCTGTCTCCCAACGGAATTGGAGGCGGGGTTCCGTCACTGGCTTCTACAACACCGACGAATTACATCCAGAAAAAGTCTAATAACTTTTTTAGAGATGCACTCCAGGGTTCGGCTTCTTCTAACTTTTCATTTGGCAACGGTTATTATGACAGCCCGTTTTCAATTTCAGCATGGGTAAATTTTGACACTGTTGGCGGTTCCAATTATCCAGCAATTGCATCAAAATTCTTGTTTATAGGTGGTGACCATACGACAAGAGAATGGGCATTATATTACAATCCGTCGGGAGTCAGCGCAGGACTTTTGTTCTATTTGCAAGACGGAAACGGAGGTGTAACTCTCCAAGGAATTAGAACCGGCCCACTATCATCTTCTACTTGGTATCACATTGTAGCGACTTATGACGGCCGGGGCGGAGCGTTCGCCTATCAAGGGATGAACATTTACATAAACGGAGTCCTATCAACCGAAGCCACAATCGCATCCAACGCCGACTATGTCGCAATGGCTAACACTTCAACACCAGTAGTCATAGGAAACGGTTATGATGGAACAGCTGACTCCGCTACAAGTATGGACTATGACTTTGATGGAGACATAGCTGAAGTCGCTATGTGGAGAGGCGAACTATCACAAGATGATGTGACTGCCCTCTATAATGTAAAGACTGCAGGAGCATACAGACTGGTCAGAGATTTCAAGCAGGTCTCTCCCGAAAACGATACCAGGTTGACAGGTATACAGACACGATCCCGCGGAGTCGATCTCTCTGGCCTACCCAGTGATATGCTAGAGGGATACCGTCAAGGAATTAATGTAAACACCTATAAACAGCTAGATAGTTTCACCTCGTTCAAAATGAGGGCCAACAGCAGCTTCATAACAACCCTTAACGGAGTTGATGTGTCCCACAAGGCTTTCGATGAGTCATTTGCAACGACAGCATTTTCTTCTGGGAGTAAAGCGGTGTCTCGTGTTTCATTCGGCGGTACTGGTCGATTAGGAGCCAGGATATCACACGAGAGAGAAAACAGAGATCTGGGCCAGTCTGATGTATACGTGAATCATAACGAGTACGAGATTTATGAAGACACTTTAGACTTGAACCCGTTAGGGATTGTCTCTACTAACCCGAACAACCTTGTTTTTCCAAGACAACTCGTTGTTCAAACAAGTAATGAGCTGAATGATGGTGCTATAGAACCACTAATCATTCGTAAAAAGATCGATCACACCAGCATTGAAGCGCCCTTTTTTGCGCATGATTTTAGAGCATCGTTAGGTGGCATGGAAGACGCTTTTAGAAGGTCAATGGTTCTTGTTGACGGTAAAGAATTGAATCAACCATCCTGTGCACCTTTCTTAGATTCTACTGAGACATTCGGGTCTATCGACCTACCTGGTGCTTTTTCAACTGACTTTTCTAAGATCCTCCCTTTTGTGGATTATCTAAACGATAGAGACAAAGAGTACACAACTAACGGAACTTCTTCTACAATAGCTGATGTGATGATAACACAAGCGAATTTTGAAGATGATGATATCAGAGACTATGATAAGATGGCAGCAGCAGGGTTTGTGTTCGACAACGACCCGATTGGGATTGACTCGATTGCTTACGGGGGCTTGAAGAAGTAATGGCAAAAATAAGCAAAATAGCCAAGTACGACCTGACTAAGACGTGGTACTCGGCCAGCGGTTCAAAATATGAATCAGCGGACAATCTGTACGCTTGGTATCAAACAGATCATGACTTTACTGCTGGCGGAGGAGTAATAAAAGATCTGTCGGGAAATGGAAGATTTCTAGAACCCGGAGACGCTTCAGACATACTAGATCTGGTCGATCATACAGATCGACCGAACCCATCCCCTCCCGAAGGGT
>MDTE01147926.1_pt1 | contig 14577 bp, 15 predicted proteins | sample 811231 | NCBI WGS metagenome assembly MDTE01 (sample SAMN05326651, study PRJNA326480) | marine metagenome | isolation source: seawater | place: Indian Ocean: Red Sea | collected 2010 | reverse complement strand
CATCTGAAGTTCTTTCTGGTCAAATTTCTGACAAGATAACGTCCTATAAAACCACCACCGCCAAGGATTGTTGCTATTGGGTAATTATTCATGGTATTGAATTATAGGTATGGTAAAAATTCATAAATTTCAAGGAGACATAACGAAGGAAGTAGCTGATTCATTAAAAGAATCTATAGCAATTGACACAGAGGCTACTGGATTGAAAATTCCTGAGAGAGATAAATTAAGCCTAATTCAAATTTGTGATAAAAATGGCCAGGTTTATATAATCCAACCAGATAGGAAAAGCTACAAAGCTCCTAATCTTGTATCGGTTTTGGAAAATGAAAAAATTTTAAAAATTGGTCATTTTTTAAGGTTTGACAAAAGTGCTTTGGAATATTTTCTAAAATGCAAAGTAAAGAATATTTTTGACACTAAAATTGCGAGCAAGGTTGTAAGAACTTATACAGATCAACATGGTCTTAAAAACTTAGTTTTTGAGTTTTGTAATAAAAATTTAGATAAAAGAGTTAGTAGCAGTGATTGGAATAAAGATATAAATGAATTAAGCGATAAACAACTGGAGTATGCCGCAAATGATGTGGTTTTTCTTCACAAAATAAAATCTGAGCTTGAGAAAATGTTAAAGAGAGAAAATCGGATGGAGCTATATAAAAATTGTATCACTTTCTTAGATACAAGGATCAGTTTAGACCAATCAGGATTTAAATTTGATATATTTGAACATTAATGTCAAAAATAAATTATATAAAAATAGCAAAAAAGGCATCTGCAATTCAGATTTCTGAATTGCGCAAAATAAATAAAATATTCAATAAAAATTTTTTAAAGGTAATTGATACTATCGCAAATTGTAAAGGGAAAATAATATCTGCAGGAATTGGTAAAAGTGGTTTAATTGCAAGAAAAGTTTCTGCAACACTTTCTTCTGTTGGCTTTCCATCTTTTTATCTAAATCCCGGGGAGGCAAATCATGGAGATTTGGGACAAATAGATAAGAGAGATATACTTTTGGTTTTTTCTTACTCAGGAAATACTTTTGAACTTACAAACATGTTAAAGTATGCCAATAGATTTAATATTAAAGTAATTGGTGTATCATCGAAAAAAAATAGTCTTCTACTTAATGCCAGTGATATACCCATATTGCTTCCTAAAGTTAAAGAGTCTGATCCCACAGGCATGGTTCCCACAACCTCAACAAGTATAACGTTGCTTTTTGGGGATTGTTTGTGTGCTGCATTAATGCATAAAGTGAAATTTTCAAAAGATAGATTTAAAATATTTCACCCGGGAGGAAGTATTGGACAAAAATTACTTTTAGTAAAAGATTTGATGTTAAAGGGAAACAAATTACCTTTAATAAATTTTAAAAGTAATATTTTAAAAGCTATTCAAATAATTAATAGTAAAAATTTAGGTATAGGTATAATTATAAAAAATAAATTTGCAATTGGGATAGTTACTGATGGAGATATAAGAAGAGGCGCAAAAACCTTTTCAAAGAAAAATAAAATTAGTATTTTGATGAGTAGAAAACCATTCTATATAAGTGAAAATGACTCTGCTGAAAAAGCCCTTTCAATAATGAGTGAAAAAAAAATTACAAGCCTTTTAGTTTCTTCTGCTAAAGATTATAATAAAAAGAAGGTGTCTTTTAAACCAACGGGAATATTGCATATACATTCTTTGCTTAAATATGGGATCAAATAAACTAAAATTAAATAAAAAACTAATATTTCAAATTTGCCTTATCTTTTTGGGAATTATAATAATTTTTTTTACATATTTTTATAAAGGGAACGAGGAAAAAATAGCAAAAACATTAACCGAAGCAAAAAAGAATACTTTGAGCCAAGATGAAAATAAAAAAATTAGTACCTTTGAAGATGTACAATATGAAGGTCTAGATAAAAATGGAAATAAATTTATTATAAATTCTGATTTTGCTGAATTTGAAAGCGATAAATCAAATCTTATATATATGAAACAGGTATTTTGTAGGTTTTTTTTTAAAGATGGAACAGTTTTAAAAATTACAAGTAACAAAGGTATTTATAACAATATTTCTAATGATATGGAGTTCGAGGAAAATGTTAAAATGTTTTATCTAGAAAATAAAATTTTTGCAGAAAAAGCAAATTTTGTAAATTCTGAAAATTACTTGACTGTTGAAGACAATGTTATAGGTGAGTCACCTGAAGGAAACTTGGTTGCTGATATGCTTAATTTCGACCTAAATCAAAAAAAATTGAAAATTTCTATGTACAATGAGAATAAAGTAAATATAAAAGTAAATTATTAGATGAAAAAAAGTTTTAGAATTATTAAGTTTAAAAAAAATAAACCAGCACTTCAGGTTAAGTCGGTAAGTAAATCGTTCGATGGAAGGCCAATACTAAAAAAAATAAATTTAGATCTTTTTCCTGGAGAAATTGTTGGATTGATTGGACCAAATGGTTCTGGTAAATCAACTCTTTATGGAGCTATCATAGGGCAATATAAAGTAGATACTGGCTCCATTTTTTTAAATCAAAAAGATATTACGACTAAACCAATTCATGTGCGAGCAAAGCTTGGTATTGCTTTTCTCAGTCAGTACAGAAGTGTTTTTAACATGACGGTTTTTGATAATCTTTTGGGAATTTGTCAAATTTCTATTAAAGAATCTTCAAAGCAGAAATTAATGGTGGAAAAATTATTAACTGAATTTAATCTCCAACATTTAAGAAATATAAATGCAAACTCACTTTCAGGAGGAGAGGTCAGAAGACTTCAAATCGCCAGGACGCTTATAAATAGTCCTAAAGTAATTTTATTAGATGAACCAATGGCTGCTTTGGATCCGATAATTGTTCAAGATATCCAAAAATCTATTTTAAAATTACAATCTTATGGTTGTGGAATAATAATAACGGATCACCAAGTTCAAAACCTTTTCGAAATTGTAGACAGAGCATATGTCATAGGTGAGCAAACTATAATCACATCTGGAAAACCCCAGGAAATATTAAAATCTACAAAAGCAAGAGAATTATATTTTGGTTCTTTTGAAAACTAAAAAGTATGCCAAAAGGACCCTATTCTGTATTAGTAGATAAAAAAATAAAAGAATTTAACAAAAGTATAAAAGTAGATTCCGATAAATCAATATCAATCAGATCTTTTTTGCTAAGCTCAATAAGTAATAATATTTCTGAGGTTAAAAATGCATTGGAGTCGGAAGATGTACAATCGTGTATTAATTGCCTAAAGAAACTTGGTGTAAAAATAAAAAAAAATAAAAATAAAAACTACTTAATTTTCGGTAAAGGTCTCGGATCTTTGTATGCAAAAAAGAATACTACATTAAACTGTGGAAACTCAGGAACTTTGGCTCGTCTTTTAATCGGAATTTTATCAACAACTCCTGATATAAATATAGTTATTACGGGAGATAAATCTCTAAATAAAAGAAGCATGAGGAGTCTTATTCATGTAATGAGTCGTTTTGGTGCCAGCTTTAAACCAGAAAATAAAAATCATTTCCCATTAAAATTAATATCTTCTTCAATGCCAATTGGAATAAAATATGAATCTGGAACTTCAGCTCAAATTAAAAGTGCTGTTATATTAGCAGGACTTAACTCTTACGGTAACACTACTATCCTTGAGAAACAAAAAACAAGGGATCATACCGAAAACATTTTGTTAAATAATTCTAAGTGTTTAAAAATTAAAAATAAAAAAAATATTATAGAAGTTTCTGGAAACAAAAATCTAAATCAAATTAATATGGACGTGCCTTCTGATCCATCTTCTGCTGCCTTTTTTGTAGCATTATGTTTATTGAATAAAAAATCAGTGCTTAAAATTAAAAAAGTTTGTTTAAATCCTGCAAGAATTGGATTTTATCTTCTGCTTAAAAAATATGGAGCAAAAATCAGAATGATTAATAAAAAAAAATACAACAACGAATTAATAGGGGATATTTTAGTAAAAAGTAGCAAAATAAAACCAATTAAAAGTTCAGGAAAGTATTATCTTTCCGCAACGGATGAGTTTCCAATAATGTTTGTAATAGCTGCTCTCACAAAAGGAATTTCTAAATTTTACGGTATAAAAGGATTGTTAAATAAAGAATCGAACAGAATTCTAGAAATGAAAAAAATTTTAAGTAAGTTTGGTGTTAAATGCAAATCTACTAAGGACTCAATGATAATAATTGGAAGAGAAGTGATAAAAAGAAATAATTTGATTAAAGTAGATAGCGTTAATGATCATAGAATAGCAATGTCTTGTTTTATTTTAGCTCTAATTTCCGGTAGTCGTTTATTAATTAAAGGATTTGAAACAGTAAAAACATCTTCTCCTTCATTTTTAAAAACTATAAAATTATTAGGTGGAAAATATGAAATTAAAAAAACATCATAAAATATTAATAGCGGCTGATGGTGGTGCCGCAAGCGGTAAAACTACTGGAGCAAAAAGAATCTCTAAAAAATATGGATTAAAATTTCTTTCATCAGGTCTTTTATATAGATATGCGAGTTATCAAATACTTAAATATAAACCAAAAAATAAAGAATTTTTTTTAAAAAAAAAGTTTAGAAATCTTAAATTAAATAATTTACAAAGTTCTAAATTACATACTGCAAAAATATCTGAACACACATCTATTATAGCAAAAGAAAAAAAAGTTAGACTTATCCTAAAATCTTTTCAAAAAAATTATGTTAAAAAATTTAATAAAGTTTGTATTGAAGGTAGAGATATTGGTACAGTAATTCTACCTAAAGCTGATATAAAATTTTTTTTTAAGTGTGATTTAAATACAGCAGCAAAAAGAAGGTTTAAAGAATTAAAGAAAAAGAATAAAAAAATTAAATTCAATGCAGTGAGAAAACAACTGCAAATACGTAATTTTAGAGATGTTACACGTAAAAACAGTCCTTTACTAAAAAGCCATGATGCGGTAATTGTGGACACCGGAAAATTAAGAAAAATACCTGATATGATAAAAAAAATGTCAGAAACAATAGATGGAAAAATTATAAGTAAATATGGAAGTTAAAACAGAAACTATTAAAAAAGAAAGTGCTAAAGAATTTGAAAATCTTTTAAACGAAGATTTTAAGAAAAGGGACCTGAAAGAAGGAAACATCATAAAAGCTACAGTAAGTGAGATTGGTAAAAAACACGTATTTGTAGATTTAAAAGCAAAAAGCGAAGGTATAATACCAATCGAAGAGTTCAAAATTTCAAAAGAACTTGAGGGTTTAAAAATAGGCGCAAAAATTGATGTCTACTTAGAAAGAATAGAAACCTATAAAGGAGAAATATTAGTCAGTAGAGAAAAAGCTAGAAGAATGAGTTCTTGGAAAAAAATGGAAAAAGCTTTTCAAACTCAAGAAGAGGTCGAAGGTATAATTACAAACAAAGTTAAAGGTGGGATGGTTGTCAATGTAGACTCGTGTCTATGTTTCTTACCTGGATCTCAAATTGATGCTAAGCCCCTTAAAAATTTTGATCACCTCATGAATACACCATTAAAATTCTTATGTGTAAAATTAGATAAGGCTAGAGGCAATATAGTAGTATCTCGAAGAGCTATACTTGAAAAAAGTAAAAGTGAAGACTTAAAAAAAGTTCTAGCAAAGATAAAAGAGGGAGACATTGTAGACGGGCAGGTCAAAGCAATATTAGATTGGGGAGCTTTCTTAGATTTAAATGGAGCAGATGCTTTATTGCATGTAACTGATTTATCATATTCAAGAGTTAAAAAAACATCTGACCTTTTATCTGTTGGTCAAACTATTAAAGTAAAAATAATTAAAATTGATCCTGAAACCAAAAGAATTAGTTGTGGAATTAAACAAATGCATTCAGATCCGTACGAAAATCTAAATAAAAAATATAAAATAAATCAAATTTATAAAGGTAAAGTGACTAAATGTGTTGACTATGGAGCATTTGTTAAGCTTGAAGAAGGACTTGAAGGCCTTGTTCATCAATCTGAACTTTCTTGGACAAAAAAAAATTTACAACCAAGTAAAATTTTATCTCCTTCGCAAGAAATTGATGTAAAAATAATTGAGCTTGATTCTGAGAAAAAAAGAATTTCATTAAGTTATAAGCAAACTTTAGAAAATCCTTGGAGCTCATTTGTAGAAAAATCTCCAGTAGGTTCTACGGTAGAAACAAAGGTAACAAACATTGCGGACTTTGGATTATTTGTTTCAATTGAAAATTCTGAACTCGTAGGAATGATTCACTATAAAGATATTTCTTGGAGTGAGTCAGAAAAGAATTTAAGTAAATTCAAAAAGAACGATATTATAAAAGCTAAAATTTTAGAGATTGATAAAGAAAAAGAAAAAATAAGATTAGGTATTAAGCAGCTTGAAAGAGATCCTTTTGATTACTTTATGAACAAAAATAACAAAGATGTTATCACTGTAACGGTCAGTGAAGTTTTAAAGAGTGGAATTAAAGTTTTTGTTGGACAAGATGAAAATTACATCTTTAATATAAAGAAGTCAGACCTAGCAAAAGAAATTGAAAACTGTAGACCAGAAGTTTTTAATAAAGGGAACAAAGTTGATTGCATGGTTGTTGGATTGGATAAAGATAAAAGAAAAGTATCGTTATCAATCAAAGAGTTGGAGATACAGAATGAAGAAATTGCAATTAAAAAATACGGTAAGGACGGGACAAGCTCAGGTCAAGTTCTTGGGGATATCCTTGGTAAAGTTTTTAAATCAAAAAAAAAGGGAAAAAAAAAGGATAAATAAAAACATATGGTGAGATCCGAGATAATTTCAAAATTATCCAAAAAAAATCACCGAATTTTAAAGAAGGCAGACCTAGAAAAAATTTTTCAGATAATTTTAGATACAATAGTTGATGGAGTTAAGAACAATAAAAGTATTGAACTTAGAAATTTTGGAAGATTTTCACCTAAAAAATTAAAAGAAAAAAAACAAGCTAGAAATCCACGTACAGGAGAAAAAATTAATGTGCCAGAAAGAAAGTCGGTAAATTTTAAAATGGCACAAGAACTTAAAAAAAAAATAAATGAACGTAAGGTAATAAATTGAAAAAAAATATTTTCTTAGCTCTAGATTTTAATTCTTTAGAAAGAGCTCTTGATACAACCAATAAATTAAAAGATCAAATTGCTGGAGTAAAAATCGGTACAGAATTATATGCAATCTGCGGGGTTGAAGGTTTAAAGAAAATTAGAGATCTTGGTGTAGAAATATTTCTTGATTTGAAACTTCATGATATTCCAAATCAAGTAAAGAAAACTACAGCGGCAATTTCTTCTTTAAATTGTATAAAATACTTAACAATTCACACTAGTGGAAATTATGAAATGTTAAAAGCAGCCCAAGAAGTTTCAAATAAAATAGATTTATTAGGTGTAACTGTATTAACATCTCAATCAAATTTAAATGAAGTTGGAATACAAAATACTGTAAAAGACCAAATAAAAATTTTAGCTAACCTGGCCATCAAATCAGGTATCTCAGGTGTAATAGCATCTGCTCAAGATATTTCTTTGATCAGGTCTTTATCGAAGGAGCTAAAGATATTCTGTCCTGGAATTAGAAGCGGAGAAGATAAACAGGATCAAAAAAGAGTCATGAGTTATGCAGATTTTTCAAAAATCGCAGATGATAAATGTTATGCTGTAATAGGTAGGCCAATTATTGAGGGTGACCCTGTTCAAAACATTAAAAAAATTATACAGTCTGTAAAATAGTAAAAACAATCATATTTAAGAATGAAAATTAAAAAAGGAATACCTTTAATTGACCAACACGATAAAAGTGGTTTTTATGGAGGTAAATTTGGCGGTAATTATATCGCTGAAACATTAAAAAAACCCATAGATGATTTAACAAAATTATTTGAAAAAAATAGAAATGACAAAAATTTTTTAAAAGAAAGAGATAGTTTATACGAGACTTATGTGGGAAAACCAACGAGATTTATTAAGCTACAAAATCTTTCTGATCATCTAGGTGGTGCTCAAATTTATGCAAAAATGGTTTCTGACGCAAACGGTGGTGCCCACAAAATCTATAACGCAATAACTCATGCGATGTTATGCAAAAAAGCTAAAAAAAAATATATATGTACAGACACAGGCGCTGGCTATAACGGAAAAATGTTTTCTATGGTAGCAAAGAAATTTGGTTTGGGATGCAAAGTATTTATGGGAACTAGAGATATTGAAAGACAAAGACCAAATTGCGATGCGATTAAAAAAAATGGAGCTGAAATTGTTCCTGTAAATTCTGGAAGTAAAACCTTGGTAGATGCTGTAAGTGAGTGTATTCGGTATTGGGTATCAAATTGTGACAAGGTTCATATGGGAATTGGAAGTTTAGTAGGACCTAATATATTTATAAAAATTTGTGGTTGGAGTACTGCTCAAATTTCAAGGGAACTTAAAATTCAGTTAGAAGAGGAATTTGGGGAAATACCAGGCAAATTAAAATTAATTAATTGTATTGGTGGAGGCTCAAGTGCTTACGGATTTTGGAGTGAATTTTTTGATTATAATAAAAATCAAATTGAGTTGATTGGCGTAGAGGCTGGAGGTCCACAAAAAAGTAAACTTCATGCAGCACCGTTAAGTAAAAATTCTAAAGTGGGAATACTTCATGGCGCAGCTGCTTATTGCGTTCAGAACTCTGACGGTCAAATTAACGAAACTGAATCTATCTCTAGTGGACTCGATTATCCTTCTGTAAGCCCTATACATTGTCTTTTAAAAGATATTGGTAGAGCCAGATATACTTACGCTACAGATGAAGAAGCACTTGATGCTTTTAAATTAGTTACTGAACTTGAAGAAATTTCTCCTAGTTTAGAACCAGCTCACGCATTTGCAGAAGCAATTAAAATTGCTCCCAAGCTTGATGAATCAAATATCATAGTGATTGATAGTTGTGGAGACAGTTTAAAAGATAAAGATATTATTAAAAAACATTTAGGAAATTATTCAAGATGATATCCCAAATCGACTTGACTTTTAGAAAATGTAAAAAAGAAAATAGACCTGCTTTACTAACTTATACTGTTGCGGGTGATAATACTAAAAAGAGATCATTGGAAATTCTAAAATCAATATCTGAATATGCCGATATTTTAGAAATTGGTTTTCCACATAATGCACCGACGGCTGATGGACCACAAATTCAAAATAGTTCTTATAGAGCTTTAAAAAATGGAATTAAACTTAAAGATGTTTTTCAATTAGTAAAAAATTATAAAAAAAGTAAAAATTCAAAACCGTGTATTTTAATGGGATACTACCAAATGGTTTATAATTACGGTGAGAAAAATTTTGTTAAAAAATGTAAACAAGTAGGAGTTGATGGATTAATAATTGTGGATCTACCATGGCCTGAAAATAAAAGTTTTGGAAAAATGTGTAAAAAAAATTCTATAACTTTTGTTCAACTTTTGTCACCTACAACATCAAGAGAAAGAATGAGAAAGATTATAAAAGACTCTCATAATCTAAATTATTTTATAAGTATGTTGTCTACCACTGGAGGAAAATTAAAAGTATCGTCAAAAAAAATTTTGGAAAATTACAACAAAATAAAAAGAGTGAATAAATCAAAAAATACAGTTATAGGCTTTGGAATCACAAATAAAACTATAAAATCTCTACGGAAAGCTGATGGTTTAGTTGTGGGAAGTGCTTTGTGCAAGGGAATAACGGAATCTATAAAAAAACGTCAAAATCCTGTCATAAAATTAAATAAAATGGTAAAAGACTTAAAGAGAAGAATTGTATGAATTGGATTACAAAATTTATAAAACCAAAAATAAAATCTTTATTTAAAAAAAAATCTTCTGAAAGCAAAGATGCATTATGGACAACTTGTGAATGTAAAAATCTTTTATATAAAGATGACCTATTTAATAATTTAAGCGTTTGTCCAACATGTGGTTCTCATCACAAACTAACCCCGGAAGAAAGATTTAAAATCTTATTTGATAATAAAGAATATGAAATTTTAGAAGTTCCTTTACCTAAAGATGATCCTTTAAATTTTAAAGATACAAAGAAATATACAGAGAGATTAAAAAAAGCTAGAGAACTAACTAAACAGACTGATGCAATTTTAATTGCTACAGGGAAGGTAAAGGGTATAGATGTTACTGTTGGTGCACAAAACTTTTCTTTTATTGGAGGATCTTTGGGTGCAGCCGCTGGTGAAGCATTTATTCACGGAATTCAAAATGCTATTGAGAATAAAAATCCTTTTGTTTTTTTTAGTTGTAGCGGTGGAGCACGTATGCAAGAAAGTGCTATTGCTTTAATGCAAATGACTAGATCAGTTTTAGCTGTGCATGAACTTAAAAAAGCTAATCTGCCATATATTGTGGTAATGACAAACCCTACAGCGGGTGGCGTAACAGCTTCCTTTGCTGGTTTAGGTGATATTTTAATTGGAGAGCCTAAAGCTATAATTGCATTTGCTGGTCGTAGAGTAATACAAGATACTGTAAAAGAGGAATTGCCAGAAGAATTTCAAACTTCAGAGTTTGTAAAAGAACACGGTGGGATTGATTTAGTGGTAGAAAGAAAATATCTTAGGTCAACTATCTCAACTTTATTATCAATTCTATTGAAGAAAAAAGAAGCTCAAGCTATATCTACAACAGATGTTTCAAACCTCGAAGAATCTTTATCAAAATCTTCAAAAGCAGTATAGCAGAAGGATAAATTTAGATTTAAGAAGAATCAAGAAAGCTCTAAAAAAAATAGATAATCCAGAAGAAAATATAGGAAACGTAATAAATATAATTGGAAGTGATGGAAAGAATAGTGTTTTAACTTCTATTAAATATTTTCTTGAAGCAAGTAACCAAAAAGTAAATACTTTTACAAGTCCACATTTATATGATATGCGGCAACGATTTTGGTTAGGAAAAAGATTCATTACAGTTAAAGAAATAAAAAAATATAAAAAAATAATAGAAAAAACGAGACAAAAGCTTACATTATTCGAGCTTCTGACATGTATTTATATTTTAGCAGCTTCAAAAACTGACACTGATTCTTATAATTTGATTGAAAGTGGTCTTTTATTTAAAAAGGATAGCACAAATTTATGGCCATATCCTTTAGCACAAGTGGTTACGAATATTAATTTCCAACATCAAGAGTGGGTTTACCCAAAAACAATATCAGAAATTTGTAAACAAAAAGTTGGTTATTTAAGTGAAGATACGAAGATATATATTGGTAAACAAAAATCAAAAACTTCTAAAATTATAAAAAAAATTTTAAAAAAGAATAGAAGCGAAAAAATTCAATATGGATTGTGGAAGATTATTAATAAAAATAAGAAGAAATATTATAAAGATAAAAAGAATTCAATAAAACTTAGCTCTAAGCATATTCACTCAGATGGTTTGTGGGAAAACGTAGGTTTAGCAATAAAAATAGCCTTGGATCTAGGGGTGGATATTAAAATAATCAAAAAAACTATTCCTAAAATACAGTTCGAGGGTCGAGTTCAGTATTTAAAAGGAAAATTGACAAAAAATTTTGGAAAAACGAAACTTCTAGTTGATGGGTGCCACAGTGACGAGTCTAACAAAAACTTAGCGAAATATTTGATGAAATTTAGAATTCCTGTTTACAGTATTTGGGGAAGTCTTAAAAATAAAAACCCTAATAAACTTATTAAGAATTTTAAAGGTATTTTTAAAAAAATTATTACAGTAAAAATTCCAAATGAACCCAATGCGATGAGTTCTCATGATCTATATAAAATAGCAAAAAATAATGGTTTTGATGTAATTGAGTCTAAGAGTATAAAAGATGCATTAAAAAAAATTCCAAAAAAAGAAAGAAAATTAATAGTTATTTTTGGAAGTTTGTATCTTGTAGGTAATGTATTGAGTATGAATTAGATATTTTCTTTTATCCAAGAAACTATATTGGATTTTGTAGTGGCTCCAACTTTAGTCGCTTTAAGTTCTCCAGACTTAAATAAAAGCATTGTTGGGATTCCTCTTATGCCGTATTTTGTAGGGGTGTTGGGTTCTTGATCTATATTATGTTTGGCTATCACTATCTCGTTTGACATCTCATTTGAAATTTCTTCTAAAATTGGACCGATCTGCTTGCATGGACCACACCACTCAGCCCAAAAATCTACAATTGTTGGTTTTTGGGATTTAATTACATCAGCTTCGAAACTTTCGTCAGTAATTTTTTTTGTAGCCATAAATTATAAATAAAGTTTTTTTTAACAATGTCAACTATGCACGAGAATAAAGTTTTTCTAATTCTTCAACGTATGCGTTAATCTCTTCCAAAATTTTAAGCTTGTTGGTTTCTTTGTTTTTTTCAAACTTTGCTCTTAAATCGTCTATCTCTTTATACGTTCTTGGAATTGTATTCCATTTTTTATCATCAGTTGTTGAAAGAACTCTTTTTACAATTGTTCCATGAATTTCATCATAATCTTCTTTAGATAAAAGTTCTGGTTTTTCTTGATAAAGTAATTTCTTTCCAAAGTAATGGAATCTTTTATCTTTAAATTTTTGTAAATATGAAAGTTTTTTGTCCCAGTCTACTTCATGAAATCCTGATAAAATTTTATTGTCCTCTGCTGGTGGAAAATTGTACAAACTTTCCTCTTCGCACAGGTCTTCTTGCGATTGTGTTTCTGCTTTTTCTTGGGCTTCGTCTTGTAAAATCACCTCAACTTTTTCAGCAAATTTTTTATTTTTTTTAACAATATCCGCCCTTTCCATTAATTTATTGATCCCTATCATTTTGTATTCTTGGAAATGGTCAATATAAGAGGGGTTCATTACGATAGGATGTTTGTTGTGACGACATGTTCTTAAAACTTTGGGAGATTTTTTTAATTCTTCTTTTAAAACTTGGATTGGCATATTCATATAAATATTTGGATCATGTTTTAAATCAAATGTTTTTGGCCATTGATAAACTGGATGTTGACAAACAAAGGTTTGAACAAAAGGAACGACTTTGCCATAGTAAAATTCGTTTGCACAAAAAAGTTTTTCTTTTTTAATTATTTTTAAACTCTCTTCTTTGTTTGAAGTTAAAAGACTACTATTCCAAACACTAGGGGCTTTCTTTTTAATTATCCTGGCGATTTCTAATGTGGCGCTACAATCTCCTATTGCCGTGTGGGCTACATGATTAATTCCATTAAGAGGTGCCATTGTATCAAGCTTGTACTCAAAATTTCCTTTTTTATTTATCGCATTCTTTAAAGTATTTGGATAATAAAGATTTGCTGCTCTTGCTAAATTAAGTAAATCACCCTCTTTATTTCCATTAGTCGTGGAAGCAAAAGGATAATATAAATTTTGAAATAAAGTATTTCTTAAAAAGATTTGATCAAACTCAATATTATTCCAACCAATATAAGTGACTTTCCCCCAGCTTTTTAATTTTTCAACAAACTGTCTAACCATTTCGTAGTGTGAAAGGTTAGTTTCCTTTAGTTTTTTTGGTGTTGTATTACTAACAATTAATGCCATAGCCTCTGGGATAATTCCGGCTGATAATCTAGATCTAGACTCAAATCTATCTAATTCATTTAATTGATCATCAACCAATATTGCTCCCATTTCTATAATCTGACCCCATTGTTTATTGGATGAACTGGTTTCGAAATCGTAAAATACAAAATTTGACATTTAGGAAATTTAATTACTTAAAGGCTTTTATTTTATCAGAATTTTCTTCGACTGTCTCTTTTACTGTTTCAGGATCTTTAATATTATTCAAAGTATTCATTATAGAGCGAGCATCTCTACCAAAACTATCGGTTGTAGTCATAGCTTGTTCTAATTTTTTTCTTAAATCTATAATGCCATCAAAATGTTTTTCAAATCTTCTAGAAATAAGTTTTAGGTCATTATAAATCTGAGTTGCGTGTTTTTGAACTTTAAGTGTTTGAAAACCAAGATGATATGATTGCAAGAGTGCGGACAAAGTATTTGGCCCCGCAATTGTAATTTTGTATTTTGTTCTAAGTTCTTCAAGCAAAAGTTCTTTAGTTTTTGGATCTCGATAACTTGAAAGTTCAGCAAACAATCCTTCTGTAGGTGCATATACGATTGCAAAATCTGTCGTTTTGGGTGGAGCAATGTACTTTGAGCTAACTGCTTTTGCTTTAGATCTAAAAGCTGCTGCTAAATCTTTTCTAGCTTCTGCTAAAGCTTCTTTATCTTTTAATTGATAAGCGTTGTCTATCTCCTTAAATTTTTCAATAGGCCAATGACTATCTAGGGGAACCAAAACATCTTGAAGTTTAATTGCAAACTCAACTGTGTCTCCAGTTTCTTCTGGTTTCATTTTAACATTCTCAATATATTGAGATGCAGGCAATAAATCTTTTAAGAGTGAAGCTAGAGAAAATTCTGCTAGAACTCCATATTGTTTTACACCAGCAAGAATTCTACTAAAATTATCTTGGCTTTTATTGAGAGACTCTACTTGTTTATTAAAGACCCCTACTTTCTCATCTACTCTTGTTAAGGCCCCCGACATATCTTTTGCAATAT
>MDTE01141014.1_pt1 | contig 14577 bp, 13 predicted proteins | sample 811231 | NCBI WGS metagenome assembly MDTE01 (sample SAMN05326651, study PRJNA326480) | marine metagenome | isolation source: seawater | place: Indian Ocean: Red Sea | collected 2010 | reverse complement strand
GTTCCGTCTAAATTTATTCTAATAATACTTCCTGGATGTTTAGTGTAATCTTGAGCAATCATACCCTGACCTCTTTCCCCAGCAGTTATAAATAAATGCTCATTTTTAATCGTTAGTCTAGAACCAAAATGATATCCAGAATTAATAGGTGGTTCTGCTTGAAAAATATTTTTAAAATCTAGTTTTTCACTATTAAACTTTGCTTTTGCAACAGAAGTACTAGATAGTCCGTTTGATCTATTTTCAGAATAAGAGACAAAAATAACTTTATTTTTATAAAGAATATCTAATAATCCACCTTGTCCATCTTCTAAAATATCAAGGTTATGACTTACGTCTTTTATAATTTTTTCATTTAAATTAACAAACTTAATATTTCCAGACTTTTCTGTAATAAATAGATTCTGCTCGTCAACAAATGATAAACTCCAAGGACTATCTAAACCTTTAATAATTTTCTCTAGTTTGAAATCACTAGCGTTAAGATTTGTAGAAAATAATATTAAAATTATTAGTAATTTTTTCATTTTACTAAAATAAACATTTTGTTTCTATTTGCATATTGGACACATTTTCTTTTATTTAAAAAAATATTTAATTTATGTTTTAAAACTATTCCTTTTATCCCCACAGTTTTACACTGTTTAAAAGTTTCCAATCCGACGGTTGGAAGATCAACTCTTAAGTCTTGTCCTTTTTTTGGTAATTTAATAAGGACACCTTGAGGTAATTTACCAGTCTTTTTAATTCTTTTTATCATTTTTTTAGTTCCGCCACTCCCTTCTAATGCTAAAATTTTTTCGTTTCTACAAATAGCCCCCTGAACAAATGAAAAATTTCCAGATTTTTTTAATGTTTTTTCTCCTAGCATTATATCGTTTTTATCAGAGAGGTTTGGTTTAATTTTTGTATAATTACCTTTTGGTAAGCTTATTTCAGGTGTAAATTTATTTGAGCTTATTGTTTTTACTTTTTCCTTGCTAAGAATTTTTATAATTTGTTTTAATATCGCAGCATCTCCTAATTTTGAACTTTTGAGAATTTTAGGCATATAGTAAATTCCTTTTAAATCTAACTTGATTGATTTAAAATTTGGTTTTGTTACCTTTCCAGCAAATAAAACTTTTTTACAATTTTTAGATTTTAGTATTGATAAAATTTTTCCAAATTGGCCAATTGAAACAGGGTACGAATTTTTATCTTTTTTAAATATTTTTTTTTTCGTTAAGTCGATTATTAAATATCTATATTTTTTCTTAATTTTTTTTAAAATATATTTTGGAAATTCTGTCTCTCCAAAAATTAATCCTATCATAAATTTTTTAATTTGATGGTGAACAAATCGGTCTTTTTTTATCTTTTTCTATAAATTTAATAACTTCACCCACTAGTTCATTATCCTTATACTCTCCATTAATTTTACTTAAATTTTCATATAAATTTTTAGATGAGAATATCTCCTTATACGCTTTATCTAATCCCTTAATTTTCTGATTTTCATACTTATGTCTTCTAAGCCCAATTAAATTTAATCCTTGTAAGAAGTTTCTATTCCCTATTGATAAACCGAACGGAATAACATCTTTTAAAACACCAGTCATTCCACCTATCATCGCTAATCTTCCGATTCTTGTGAATTGTTGAACTGCAGAATTTCCACCTATCACAACAGAGTCTTCAATTGTAACATGTCCACCTAACGGAACATTATTTGCAATTATTACATTATTTCCAATTTGACAATCGTGAGCAATGTGAGACGAAATCATAAATAAGCAATCATTACCAATGTATGTTTTCGATCCACCTCCAGCTGTACCGGGATTTATTGTTACATATTCTCTGATTAAATTATTTTTACCAATTTCTAATATGGTTTTTTCCCCTTTGTATTTTAAATCTTGCGGTTGAGTCCCTATCGATGCAAAAGGAAATATTTTTGTTCCGTTTCCTATTTTTGTATTTCCTTCTATATGAACATGTGAAACCAACTCAACGTTTTCATCTAAAATCACATCTGGACCTATCGAACAAAATGGTCCTATCTTAACATTTTTATGAATTTGAGCTTTTGGATCTATTATACTAGATTTGTGAATCATTATTTTCTATCAACAATAGTTGCTGACCACTCTGCATCTGCCATTCTTTTTCCTTCCACTGTAGCGGTCCCTTTATATTTCCAAACTCTCCCGTGTGATCTAATTGCCTCTATATCTAAATGTAACTCACAATCAGGTATTACCGGATTTCTAAATCTTGCTTTATCTATTCCCATTAAAAATACAAGTTTGTTTTCATACTCTTTTGGATCAATGCCATATGCTGTTAATGCTGCTGCAGCTTGACCAAAAGCCTCTACTATCAATACTCCAGGCATTACTGGCTGATTTGGAAAATGACCTTGAACATAGAAACTATCTTTTTTCACATACATTATAGCTGTAGCTGATTTTAAATGTACTATATTTGTAAGCTTATCGATCAGTAACATCGGCTCCCTATGAGGAAGTAAACTTTCTATTTTTTTTCTATCAATTTCTTTTTCAGTCATTAATTATTTTTCAAAAAATCTCTTAGGGGAACTGCAGGATAACCCATTACTACTTGGTTGTCCTCGATATCTTTTACAACACCGCTACCGCCTCCGATTTTAACATTATTTCCAATTTTTAAGTGTCCTGAAATACCTGCTTGCCCACCTATTGAAACATTATTTCCAATAATTGAACTACCAGCAAAACCGACTTGACCAGCAATCATACAATTATTTCCAATTTTAACATTGTGGGCTACATGAACTTGATTATCTAAATAGGTATTTTTACCAATAATTGTGTCATCTATAGAACCTCTATCAATCGTACAATTACTAGCTATCTCGACATCATCATTAATAATAACTTTACCAATATGTGGAATTTTAATATTTTTATTCTTGCTTGGAATAAAACCAAATCCTTTCTGACCTATTCTGTTTCCATCTTGAATTACCACTGAATTATGAATAATCGAATTTTTAATTACAACGTTAGAACCTATAATACAATTTTTTCCAATAATCACATTTTTTTCGATTATAGTGTTTGATCCAATTATAGAATTTTTACCTATTGTTACATTTTTTCCAATTAAAACATTGTTACCAAATTTTACTGAAATAAATTTTTTTTTGATAGGAGGACTTAATGTTAAGTCGGGAAAATCAACATCAGCGCCGCTTATAATCTTTTTGATCAACATAGTAAGCTCGTATAAAACATTTTTAACTAATATTTTTTCAACTTTCTTTGGTAAATCAGGGGATAAGTTAATAGTTGTAATACAAAATGAAGCCTTAGTTGAATTAGCTAAAACTTTATATTTTTTTGAGTCGTAAAAAGTCAAATCATTTTTACCAGCAGATATAAGCGGTTTAATATTATTAATTTTAACGTTTTTTTTTATTTCATGATTAGGGAAAAGGCTCTTTATGTATGCAGGTTTAGAATTAAAAAAGTTTTTGGATTTTTTTATACTCATTAAACAATTTAGTTTAATTTTATTTCTTTTAACTTAGTATTAAGAATTTTAATAATATCTTTTGTAATATCTAATTTTTCATCAGCTAAAATTAAGCTTTTTTTATCCATGACATATCTTATTTTTTTTTCAATCATATAATCTTTTATTATTGGATTAAGATTTTTTAATAATTCGTTTCTTGCTTTTGATCTTTGAGTCGATATGTCTTTTAGAAGTTTATTTCTATCTTTTTGCAATTTTCCGACTTTATCTCTTAATTCAGTAACCTTTTTTTTATATTCCTCAGCTGAAATTATTTTTTTTTGACTAATTATTTTTTTCTCTTCTTCTTGAAGAGATTTTTCTCTTTTTCTCAAGGATGCCATACCACCATCCAATTTCTTTTTTAAACTAGCTTGTGCTTTTTTACCTGCCGCACTTTCATTTAAAATTAGTTTAAAATCTAAATAATAAGGCAGTTCCGCAGCCAATGGTTGTTTAAAAAATATAATAATAAAAAATATCAAAATAAATTTTTTCATAAGTAAATAAATTAAAACGTTGTACCTAAGTTAAAGTTAAAGCTTTCAGTTTCATCAGTACTAGCTTTTGATAAATTAGTTGAAAAAATAAACGTCATAGGTCCTAAAGGAGACAACCAACTTGCTGCTATACCTGTCGAGGATCTAATTTTATTACTCTTATCAATACCAGAATCATAGTCAACACCCCACACGTTACCAAAGTCTAAAAATAAACCTACATCTGTGTTAGTACTATCTGGTAATAATTTTGGTAGATTTGCCTCAAAATTTAATGCAGCTGCGTAATTTCCACCAATATGATCGCTGCCATCAATAGGGCCTACTCGATTTTTTTCAAATCCTCGTAAACGCTTAGAGCTCAATTTGACTCTTTTACTTAATCTAACATCTTCATTATCTAATCCATTAATAGTAGATAAATAAAATTTAGTTGCTCCCACTACATCCTCAGAGAAAGACTTATATTTGCTTGCTCGAAAAGTATTAGATATAAATTTTTTATCAGCGTAAATCGGTAAAGTTTGGTCAAAACCTACTACTGATCCACTTGTAGGCATAAAAGCTCTGTTTCTTGTGTCATATTTAAATCCGTATGTACCTGCTAATTCTGAAAATTCTCCACTTTGTTTTTTTAAAGAGCTTGAAGCTGTGCTTAGAGTCCTTAAGTCGTCATAGCTAGCAGTTAAACCTAAATTCGTAAAAATATTTTTATACTGCTCGAAACCAGTCCTTATACCTGTACTTACTAAAGTATTTTCATAACCTTGGTCTGGCTTATCGTTTCGCTCATTTGATAAAAAATAGCTTATAGAATTTCCCAGAAAATCATAGTTTGGATTAGCATAACTTATATTTCCACGTAATGACTCTTGGTCAACCTCTATTTCAAAGTCAAGACTATTTCCTCTTCCCAACCAATTGTTCTCACTAATATTTATCGCAAAACTCCCTCCGTTAGTTCCAACTCCAGCACCTGCACTAATTTCTCCCGTCGGTTTTTCTTCAACTATTATATCTATAATCTTCAAATTTTTATTATTACCATCTTTAATTTCACTTGTTACACTCTTAAAAATATTCCTTGATTTTATTTTAGAAATTGATTTGTTTAAAGCTAAAGATGTAAAAGGATCACCCTCATCGATTAGTAATTCACTTCTAATCACAGACTCGTTTGTTACATTATTACCTAATATATTTATTCTTTCTACAAGTTTTCTCTCTCCCTCAGTAATATTAAATTTTATAGAAATAGTTTTATCTCCTAATACTTCTTCTACACTGTGCTCTACAAATTGAAGATTATTTATTTCTATAAGTTGATCAATTTCCTCTAATATTTTCTTTACTTCAAAAGGGGAATAATAACTGCCAACAAGTTTCTTATAACTTTTTTCAAGAGGATTAAATAATTCTTTATCAAAAATAGGATCTACCTCAGTTGAAATTTTGTTTACAATATATCTTTTTCCTGCATCTATAGAATAAATTAAATCTATATTGCCACTTTCATTTAATTCAGCTGAATTAGATGTTACTTTAACATCATAGTAACCTAATGATTTATAATAATTTTTAAGCAGTCTTATATCTAAATCAATTAAATTTTCACTAAAATTAGTATTTCTTGAAATAAATTTATAAAATCTATCTTCTTCACTCGCTATAATATCTCTTAGTCTTCGGTCTCTTATTTTTTTATCTCCAATAAAATTAATAGAGGATATTTTTGTTTTTTCTCCCCGAGTAATGTCAATTATTAAATCTATATTTCGATCATCAATTTTATTTATCTTGGCCTCTATTTTTGAAAAATTATATCCTATAGATGAATATAGTCTTTTTATAGTCTCAATGTCTTGAGAAATATAAGATTTGATAAATGAACCTTTTTCTTTAGATTTAATATTTTTTTTTATCTCACTTTTTATTCTATTACTAGGTTCACCAAAAAAAATGAGTTTATTTATAACAGAGTATTCTTTTAAATTTATTATTAGTACATCTCCTTTAATTTGAATTTTTACATCTTCAAAAAAATCAGTGGAATATAAGTCGTTTAAAATTTGATTTAATTTTTGTTCGTTGACGTCTTCATTGATCTTAATGTCTCCATAAACTATTATTGTCTGATCGCTAACTCTATCGTTTCCAACTATTTCAACTTTTTTAATAATTGCGGAGTTTAGATTAAAAAATAAAAAAAGAGAGCTAAAAACTATTGAGATAAATATTTTGTTAATTTGTTTAAACATATTTTTTTAATGTAAGTTCTTTAGCCCAGTCATTGACTAATTGAATTATATTAATATTTATTGGCTTTCTTATAGCATATTTACGATAATTTCTATCTTTCAAAACGGTCATAATGATTTTATTAATGTCAGAAAAACGTATCTTTTTTTGAAGAAATTGATCAACTAATATTTCATTTACCGCATTAATGATTATTGGTGTAGATGGGTATTCATCTAATCTATTTTTGATCTTAATTATAGGGAACAATTTAGGATTTACTTTTTTAAATGATAAATCATTTATAGTTTTCTTTTTAGTTTTGTAGAATTTTTTAATATTTAAAGATCCATCGAATATTGCATTTGCGAGTGGAATTATCATCGAAGTGTCATGATAAATAAATTTTGTAAGCCCATTTTTAAATTCTACTATAGCATGCACTAAAGATTCAGGATGAATAAGAATATCTAAACTTTGAATCTTCAAATTAAATAATTTTTGTGCCTCAATTAATTCTAGAATTTTGTTCATTAAAGTAGAGGAGTCTATTGAAATCTTTTTACCCATCTTCCATTTTGGATGCCTAAGTGCTTCTTTTGGTTTAATTCTTTTTAATTGACTTGGTAAATAATTTAAGAACGGTCCACCAGATGCAGTTAAATATATCTTTTTTATTTCTTTTATTTTATGATTTTCAAGCAATTTTAAAATTGAAAAATGTTCAGAGTCAACTGGTATAATTTTAGTTTTGTATCTCTTAGATAATTTTTCAATTAAATTCCAACCGCAAATTATTGACTCTTTATTAGCAATTAATAGTTTTTTAGATTTCTTAATCATCTTAATAGTTGGTTTTAGTCCTACTATGCCAGGAATAGCTGAAATAGTTATATGAGAAATTTTTTTTAGTTTCAAATCTTCATAACTATTTAGTATTTTAATATTTTTTTTTCTAAACTTGTATTTAACTTTTATGAATATTTTTTTCTCATTAATGATAAAGATTCTTGGATTGTATTTTTTAATTTGTTTACATATTAAAGAATAATTTTTGTTAGCTGAGAGTAAATTAAATTTAAACAAATCCTGTCTTTTATCAATTATTCTAAGAGCATTTAATCCTACAGAACCAGTTGATCCAAGTATTGATATAATTTTTTTCATTTAATAAAATAAAATTAAAGATATAAAACCAACAGGTAGAGCTATAAAAATTCCATCCAATCTATCTAACACTCCACCATGGCCAGGTAAAAAATTTCCTGTATCTTTTATTTTTGATTTTCTCTTTAAAATTGAAAAAAAAATATCTCCAAGTTGACATGAAATAGATATTAAAATTCCAATTAAGATTAAATTTAAACTAAACTTATTAGTAAAATAATAAAATAAAAAACAAATAGTTGTACAACAACAAATAACTGATCCTATTGAGCCAGAAATAGTTTTATTTGGACTGATTTTTGTAAGTTTTGCTCCTTTAAAAACCTTTCCAAAAACATAACCGCCAATATCAGAGGCTATACAACCTAGTAAAATTACAAAAATAATAATCTTTATTTGAAAAAAAATAGAAAAATAAAAAAATAAATTTGAAAACAAAAACACATAAATTGTAAAGAAGGTGTTTGCCAGTGACATTAAAAATGAATTTTTAAAAATTTTTTTTGTCATTTTAAAAAACTCTATAAGTGATATCACTCCTAAAACTAGTAAGGTAAAAACAAGAAAAAAATTATGATAGAATATTAAGTAGAGTAAAAAAAACAATATTATCGAAGTAAAAATTCTTTTTTTTAAATTTATTGTTATCATATAGCCCCGAAATTTCTCTTACTTACCTTAAATTTTTTAATTATTTTAACTAAATCACTTCTATTAAAGTCTGGCCATAATTTTTTGAGAAAAAATAACTCTGCATAAGCTAATTGCCATAACATAAAATTACTCAATCTTTTATGACCTCCTGTTCTTATAAGTATATCTGGATTAGGCAAATCTTTAGTAAATAAATTTTTTTCAAAATTTTTAAAATTTAAATTTTTACAATTTTTAGCGGCATGAATTATTTCATTTTTTGATCCATAATTAATTGCCAAATTTACTATAATTTTTTTATTTTTTTTTGTTTGCTGGGTACTTTTTTTTAATACTTTTCTTAATTCTGGGGGTAATTTTTTCAACTCACCCAAAATATTTATTTTAATTCCTTGAGAAATCACGCTTTTAATTTCTTTTGAAAAATAATTTTTGATTATCTTAAATAAAAAGGCAATTTCAGTTTTAGGTCTCTTCCAATTTTCAGAAGAAAAAACATAAAAAGTTACGACAGGTATTTTCAATATTATTGAGCTCTTTACAACTTTTTTGACAGTTTCTACTCCTTTGATATGGCCGTAGTTTCTTCCTTTATTTTTTTTTTTACCCCACCTTCCATTGCCGTCCATAATGAAAGCAATATGGTAGAGTTTGTTCATATTTGAATTATCTCTTTTTCTTTTTCGGATAAGATTTTTTCTAAATTTTCAATGTGTGTATCAGTGAGTTTTTGAATATTTTTTTCATAATTTTTATTTTGATCTTCTGAAATAATTTTTCCTTTTAATTTTTTCTTTAAATCTTCATTAGCTTCTCTTCTAATATTTCTGATTGCGACTTTGCTTTTTTCACCCATATTTTTAAGAATCTTCGTTAATTCTTTTCGTCTCTCCTCTGTCAAATCAGGAATTCTCAATCTTATAATTTGGCCGTCTATTTGAGGATTAATTCCAAGCTCTGATTTTTGTATTGACGACTCAATTAACTGAATATTAGCTTTATCCCAAACTTGAATGGAAATTAGTCTCGCTTCTGGAACGCTAATAGTAGCTAATTGCTCTATTGGCATTAACTGTCCGTACACATCGACTTTAATCGTATCTAGCATATTTGTATTTGCTCTACCAGTTCTTAAAGTTGAGATATCTTTTTTAAATGAATTGATACTTTTATCCATTTTTGATGAATAATTTTTTTCACTAAATTCACTACTCACGATTTATATACCTTCACCTACTTTATATTTTACAAAATTAACTACTTTAAGCTCTTTGTCTAAAGAGTTTTCTTTTAATATATCTGATACCTTTTTTTTTGGATCCATAATCCATAATTGATTTAAAAGTGAATTATCGTTTAAAAATTTTGAAATCTTTCCTTTAGAAATTTTTTCTACCATTTCCTTAGGCTTACCAGAGTTTTCTACTTCAGCTTTTATTATTTCCATCTCTTTATCAACTATCTTTTTATCTATTTCATCTTTACTCACTGCTAAAGGATTTGAGGCAGCAATATGCATCGCAATTTTGTTACCAATGTCTTCATTTTTTCCCTTTACTATCCCTATTAATTTTATAATTGAAACTATTTTTCCAATATTTTTTTCTATAGCAGCATGAACATAAAAAAAATTGGAACCTTCTGAATTATCAAAAAAATTAGATCTCCTAATTGTAATTTTTTCTCCAATTTTAGCTATTAAATTAACTATATTATCTTTTACAAGTAGTCCATTTTTCATCTTAGAATTATTCAAAACTTCTACATCACCACGTGATTTTAAATTTAAGTCAGACAACTCTTTGCAAAAACTTATGAAATCGGCATTTTTAGCGACAAAATCTGTCTCACTATTTACCTCAATTATTGAAACTTTACCTTCGCTCTCACTAACCAAAACTAATCCCTCGGTAGCTGTTCGGCTCATTTTTTTTGATGCTTTAGCAATACCTTTTTTTCTCAAAAACTCTACGGATTTATCAAGATCACCTTTGGTTTCGTCCAAAGCTACTTTGCAATCTTTGAAACCAACTCCAGTAAGTTCTCTAAGTTTTTTAATATTATCTAACAAATCTTTATTTGACATGGAAATAGTTTTAAAAATTATTTTTTAATTTCAGATTTTTTTTTATCTTTTTGATCTTTCTTTTCCTCGGATCCTTTTATAAACTTTTCTGCGTCTTTAATTGTATTCTTTAAAAGCTCACAATAAAGATTTATTGATCGTCTGGCATCGTCATTTCCTGGTATAGGAAAATCAATTCCTGTGGGGTCAGAGTTCGTATCTAACACTGCTATAATTGGTATATTTAGTTTTTTGGCCTCCGCAACTGCTAAAGACTCAACATTTGTATCAATAATAAATATTAGGTCAGGAGGTCTTTTCATTTCAGATATACCTCCTAAAGATCTTTTTAATTTTTCTCTTTCTTTACCGAATTTTAATATTTCTTTTTTTGTAAATCCTAAATTTTCTTTAGATAGTTGATCGTCTAATTTCTTAAGTCTTTTAATAGAATTTTGAATAGTATTCCAATTAGTAAGCATACCTCCTAGCCACCTATAGTTAACATAAAACTGACCAGTTTCTTTTGCTAGCTCGCTTACCTGTTCTGAAGCTTGTTTCTTCGTAGATACAACAAGCAACTTGCCACCTGCTGATATTACTTTGTGAACTTGTAAGAGTGCATTTTTAATAAACTCTACAGTTTGTGTTAAGTCAATAATATGGATGGAATTTTTTTCACCAAAAATGTATTTTTTCATTTTAGGATTCCATCTAAGAGTTTTATGACCTAAATGAACTCCTGCTTCTAATAACTGCTTTATATCAACTTTTGGTACGTTCATATTTTTTCCGGTTAATCCACCACAGTAATTCCAAATTGGACCGGTAGGGCTATGCCCTTAAAACTGTGTGCGAAATTAATAACTGATATATACAATCAATCTTAAAAATCAACACTCTATTCTGAAATTTTTACTACGTATTCCTTAGCTTTTAGGGCTCTTAAATGTTTAATATTAAATTTTCTGTTATTTTGAAGAATATAATGGGCCTTTTGTTTTTTATCATTAATTAATAAATTTATCTTTGTATTGCCATCACTAGCTAAAATTTCCTTTATTTCATTAATTTTAAAATTTTCTTTTAATTCTATTGTCACATTAGAAAAAGGTTCATTTATTAAAGTTTCTAAACTAGAGATTTTTCTAACGTTTATTCTTTTTTTAGAATTTTCACCTATGATTTTATCTTTTTGTAATGTGAGAACTATTGACTCTGACTCCTTCAATTTATCTCTGTTAACGACTAGGATTTCAGAAAATAGAAATAATTCAAATTCTCCTTTTTTATCACTAAATCTTACTATTGCATAAGGTGTACCTTTTGCACTTTTCTTTTCCTGAATAGACATTATTGTTCCTGCAACTAAGCCTTCACCATTATCATTTAGATAAAATTCATTATAAGAAATAATATTTAGTTGTTTAAAAATTTCCTCATATTCATTTAGTGGATGATTTGAAATATAAAAACCTAGAGATTTAAATTCTTCAGCCAGAAGTTCTTTTTGCTTCCATGGAGATGATGGTAAAAATTCAAAATTATTTACTAAGTTGTTTTGATTTTCAAATAAACTTGTTTGATTATTCTTTTTGTCGTCGTTAATATTCTTAATATGTTGTATGATTTTTGGAATTGAATTAAGTATTTTATTTCTATCAGGATCGAATTCATCGAAAACTCCAGATTTGGTCAGACCCTCCAATTGTAATTTATTGATATCTTTATGGTCAACTCTTCCAACAAAGTCCTCAAAAGACTTAAACTTACCGTTTTTTTCTCTCTCCTTTATAATATTTGAAATCGCAACAAGTCCAACATTCTTAATTGCGCCAAGACCATAATGAATTTTTCCATCTTTAGCTATAAATTCTGCAAAACATTTATTTATTGAAGGATGAACAATCTCAACGTTAAGCCTTCTTAATTCTTCCACAAATTCTCTTAATTTTGAAGTATTTGTTAACTCTGTATTCATGGTTGCAGCAATAAAGTCTTCTTTATAATAAGTTTTTAAAAATGCAGTTTGATAGGCAATCAAAGCATAAGCTGCGGCATGACTTTTATTAAATCCATATTGAGCAAACGGTTCTATTTTTGTAAAAACAAAATTTGCTACATCTTTTGTAATGCCTTTTTTGGTTGCTCCATTTATGAACCTTTCTTTTTGTTTATCCAACTCGGCTTTCTTTTTTTTACCCATCGCTCTTCTTAAAATATCAGCCTCACCTGCAGTAAAACCTGCTAATGTTTGAGCAATTTGCATGACTTGTTCTTGGTAAATGATTATTCCGTAAGTTGGTTTTAATATTTCTTTTAATGTAGGGTGAATATAGTCAGGTTCTTTTAAACCATTTTTACAATCATTATAAATAGGAATATTACTCATTGGTCCAGGGCGGTACAGAGCAACTAAAGCTATAATGTCATCAAACTTATTTGGCTTCATTTGTTTTATTGCTTCTCTCATACCTGCACTCTCTAATTGAAATAACCCTGTAGTCTCACCAGTTGACAAAAGAGAGAAAACTTTTTTATCATTTTGATTTATTTTACTAATATCTAAATTGATATTTTTAATTTTTAATGTCTTTAATGTTTTATCAATTACCGTAAGTGTTTTTAAACCTAATAAATCGAATTTCACTAATCCAGCATTCTCTGATGAGTACATGTCATATTGTGTCGATGGTAAAGTTAAGTTGGAGTTATAATCGATATAGAGAGGAAATTGTTCTGCTAATTTTTCTCCGGCTATTACAACACCAGCAGCATGTGTTGCCATATTTCTATTAAGCCCTTCTAATTTAAGAGATAGTTCTAAAAGTTTTTTTACTTTTGGATTATTTTTTACCTCCTCTTTAAATCTAGGCTCTCTATCAATTGACTCTTGGAGTGTTAATGGTCTTGAAGGATCAAATGGAACCATTTTACAAAGCTTATCAACATGACCGTATGATAACCCAAGTACTCTTCCAACATCTCGTAAAGCCATTCTAGCTTTAAGTTTGCCAAAAGTTATAATATGAGCTACTCCATCTTTATACTTTGTTTTTAAATATTCAAAAACTCGATCTCTTTTTTCCTCACAAAAGTCTATATCAAAATCTGGCATCGATATTCTATCTGGATTTAAAAATCTTTCAAAAATTAAGTCGTATTCGATAGGATCAAGATCAGTTATATCCAAACAGTAAGCAACTAGCGAACCTGCTCCAGAACCTCTACCTGGGCCAACTGGTATATAATTTTTTTTCGCCCATCTTATATAGTCAGATACGATTAAGAAATAACTCGCGTAATCCATTGAATTAATGATGTTGATTTCATGCTTAAGTCTGTCCTTGTAAGTTTTTTTTATTTCATCTTCTGATTTAGATGAGTTTTTTTTTAAAATAAAATTGTCAATTCTATAAGTCAAACCTTCGAAAGCTTGTTTTGAAAGTTCGTTTTCAGGAGTGTCACTATTTTTACTAGAAATTGTAGGTAATATAGGTTTTGATTTTTTGGGCTTGAAATTAAATCTGAGATGAAAATTATAATTATTTTCTAAAGCTTCAGGAATATCAGAATATAATTCTTTTAAATCATTGTTTTGCTTTAGAAAGTGTTGATTGCTAAGTATAAATCTGTTTTTATCATCAACAAAGTTTTTTTCACCAATACATCTTAAAGCATCATGAGCCTCATACATTTCTTGTTTTAAATAGAAAACTTCTTGTGTTGCAATTAACGGTATATTCATAGATTTTGATTTTTTTAATAAATAGTTTTCGTAGTTTTTTTCCTGATTTTCATTATGTCTTTGAATTTCGAAATAAATTCTTTGTGGAAAACTTTTTTTTAATAAATTTATAGCGCTGTCGAAATCTTTTAATTTATTTGCTTGAAATAACTTTCCAAAAAAATCTCTATAATTACCTGTTAATAAGATTAAATCTTTATTATTGACTAATAATTCCTCCAATTCACATGAAGGATCCTCTGTATCTTTTGTATTGAGGTAACTAGAGGAAGATAATTTAGTCAAATTTTTATAACCTTCCTCTGTTTTTGCGTAGAGCGTAATTTTTCCTATAATGTTGTATCCTTTAACATTAATTTGAGAACCTATAATCGGTTGTGTGCCGACTTTTGAGAGTTTTTCAGAAAACTCTAACGCTCCACATAAATTATAACTATCAGCTAAACCAAGTGATTTAATTTTATGTATCTTACAATATTCAGCCAATTCATCAATTTTAACTGCGCCCTCGCAAATCGAATATTGAGTATGAATTTTTATGTTATTAAAATTTTTGTCATTTTCGAGCATGAACTCGTTTTATATTACCATCAGAAATAAACAACTTGTAATCAGCCCTGTTAGCAAGTTCTCTATTATGAGTTGCAAAAATTATTGTT
>MDTE01198767.1_pt1 | contig 14578 bp, 17 predicted proteins | sample 811231 | NCBI WGS metagenome assembly MDTE01 (sample SAMN05326651, study PRJNA326480) | marine metagenome | isolation source: seawater | place: Indian Ocean: Red Sea | collected 2010 | reverse complement strand
TTCTTGCAATATCCTCAATAAATATACAATATTGTGGCTCAATTTTGTATTTATCAATTAATCTTTTGTAAGTTTCGATAGAAGGTTTTGGGATAAAATCTGAGTCTACAATATCAAAAATTCCATCAAAAAGCTTATTAATTCCAATTCTTTTAGTGACATTCTCGGCATGAGCACGAGAGCCATTGGTAAATATTATTTTTTTATCTTTTATTTTACTAAGCTCTAACTCTAAACCCTTATCATTTTTAAGAAATTCTAAGTCAATATCATGAACAAAATCTAAAAATTCTTGTGCGTCTATCTCATGGTTCTTAATCATACCATTCAAAGTAGTGTTATATTCATAAAAATAATTTTTCTGTATTTTTCTAGCTTCTTCAATGCTTACATTTAGCTTACTTGAAATGTATTTAGACATTCGTTTGTCTACTTGATCAAAAACTTTTGTATCACCTGAATAAAGTGTATTGTCTAGGTCGAATAGCCAGTACTTTATATTTAATAGATCTCTCATTTTCTTATTAAAGTTCCCGCACCTTGATCTGAGAAAATTTCTTTTAATATAGCCCTAGGTTTTCTTCCATCAAGTATAACAACACCCCTAACTCCATTTTCAACTGCGTCGATACAATTTTTAATTTTAGGTAACATTCCACCTTGAACAATTTTTAAATTTACTAAATTTTCCATGTCGTAAGGTTTAATTTCAGATATTAAAGTTTTTCTATCATCATAAACACCTTCAACATTAGTCATTAATAAAAGTCTTCTAGATCTCAGTTTTTTGGCAATAGCGCTAGCGGCTGTATCACCATTGATATTATAAGTTTGTTTATTTTTATCCAAACCCAATGGTGCTACAATAGGAATTTGATTTTTATTTATAGCATCCTTGATAATATCTGTATTAATTTTATCTGGCACACCAACAAAACCTAATTCAGGTTTATCTGGAGTTACACTAATTATGTTATTGATTTTAGTATTTATTGATATTGCTTGTGATCCTTTTTTCTTTAAAGAGTTTACAATATCTTTGTTAAAATCAATCAAAACATCCTCAACAATATTAATTACTTTTTTATCAGTAACTCTTAAACCATTTATAAATTTAGTTTGAATTTTTTCTTTTTTTAATTTTCTTTCAATTCTTGGGCCACCACCGTGAACAACAACAATTGAAAGACCTAGTTTATTTAATATGCTTATATCTTCAATAAAGCTATTAAAAATATTTCTATCAATTAGAACATTACCACCATATTTAATAACTATTAATTCATCCTTATATTTTTTTATATACTTTGATATATTGACAATATCTGGCGCTTCTTTAGGCCAAAATTTTTTTATTTCGTCTAAATTTATTTCCTCAGACATTTATTTAGTTTTGACTGTCGTCCTTTTCATGATTACCCACTGCTGAGCAATTGTTAAAATATTATTAATAGTCCAGTAAACAACCAAGCCTGCAGGAAATGGAGCTAAAATTATCGTTAAAAATAATGGGAAAAACATAAATATTTTTGCTTGTATAGGATCGGGCGGTGTAGGATTTAACTTTTGTTGTAAATACATTGTTGCGCCCATAAATATTGGCCATGCACCAATTATCAAAAAAGAAGGAGGGTCCCAAGGTATTAAACCAAATATATTAAAAATCGAAGTTGGATCTTGAGCTGATAAATCTTTTATCCAACCAAAGAAAGGCTGGTGTCTCATTTCTAACGAGATAAGCAACATTTTATAGATTGCAAAAAAGAATGGAATTTGAATTAAAATTGGTAAACATCCAGATAACGGATTAACTTTTTCTCTTCTATAAAGAGCCATCATTTCTTGTTGGAGTTTTACCTTATCTTCTTTATGAAGCTCTTTTAATCTTAAGAGTTCTGGCTGTAAAATTTTCATTTTTGCCATTGATCTAAAAGAATAGTTTGCCAATGGAAAGAACATTAATCTTACGGCTGCGGTAACTAGAATTATAGCTATTCCAAAGTTTTTAGTGAGTTCAAACAGATAGTTTATTATAAAAAATAGTGGTTTGGTTAAAAAATATAGCCAGCCCCAGTCAATTGTTAAATCAAATTTATTAATATTTTCGGACTCAGCATAGCCATCAATAACCTTTACTTCTTTGGCTGCAATAAAAATTCTTGTATTAGATGTTTTAGACGAGGAAGGTTTGACCTCAACTGGTTTGTTTATAATGTAATTCGCTTTGAAACTGTCAGATTTATGAACAAATTCTCCTTTAAAAGATTTATTTTTTTCTGGAACCAAAGCAGTTATCCAAAATTTATCTGTTATACCTAGCCAACCATTCTCAGCGTTATGCTCTTTCTTTTTATCTTCAATATCGTCATAATCATACTCCTTAAGATCTTCATCAAAGACTCCAATAAAACCATCATGCAATATAAATGTTCCAGACATAGAACCTGTTTCAAGAACTGGTTTTTGGTTTCTAGTTATTTGTGCATAAGGATACAATTCTATTACATTACTTGATTTATTTTGAATTTCTTGTGTAATTCTAAATAAAAATTTTTCATCTAATTCTATTTTTTTTCTAAATACTAAACCAGATTTATTATCCCACTCAATGATTACAGGGCTTCCTACAGATAATTTTTTATTACCTTTTACTTTCCATTGTGATTCTTTGTCAGGTAGTGGAACAGCATCAATATTGCTAGCTGCCCATCCAGTTTCAATAAAATATCCATTTTTTGTAATTCCTGGATTCAAATAGGTAACTTTATTTTCAGAGCCAAGAGTTTGATTGTATTTTTTAAAAGTAATGTCATCTATTAAAGCTCCCCTAAGAGAAATTGAACCAATAACATTCTCATTTTCAAAATTTATTCTATTAGTAGACTTTATGGCCTCATCTCTAGAAATAAGCGGTTCAACTTTATTTTCAACATTTACACTTGGTGTATTAGAACTTTCATTATTATTTTCAGTTTGTTGTGATAGATTTTGATCTTGAACTTGAGGGGTTTCAAAAATAACAGACCATCCAAATAAAACCGCAAACGATAAGGCTATTGCAAAAATGACATTTCTAAGATCCATTTAATATTTCTTTTTTAAACTTTCTTTCTTTGGAACTAAATCTAACCCTGAACTACCTCCTAAAAATTTTACAGGATGACATTTAAATATTCTTTTAAAGCCCAGACATATTCCCTTAATCAAGCCATGTGTTTCTAGTGACTCTATAAAGTATTCCGAGCAAGATGGAAGAAATCTACAATTTTGTCCAAACAAAGGGGATATAAAAAATTTATAAAACTTTATTAATTTTATTAAAAATAAATTTAAAATTTTCATATTTATACAATGCTTAACCTTTTAAAACTTTTTTTCATTTTTTCAAACAAAGTGTCACTATATTCTTTATAAGCTTTTTCTTTTCCAAAAATTACATATATGTAATTTAAATTAATTGCACTGTTTATTTTTATTAGTTTTTGTACGATAGCTTTAAGTTTTCTTTTTATTTTATTTCTCTTCACTGCATTTCCAATTTTTTTTCTCATAACAAAACTAATATATAATTTTTTATTTAATTTATTTTTATCCATAAAATTTTTACTACGGTATATGGAAAAACAATCATTATTAATAACTCTGTTTTTTAATACAATTTTAAAATGCGAGTTTTTCTTCAAACTTTCAAGCTTTGTCATTATTCTTTTAAGTAGAGAGTCTTTTCCTACCTTTTGATCGTCTTCTAGACAGAAGTTTTCTTCCAGCTTTTGTAGACATTCTTGATCTAAAACCATGCCTTCTTTTTCTCACTAATTTGCTAGGTTGGTAGGTTCTTTTCATAAAATATTTTTAGTTATATATTTTAATTAATGTCTGATGTACAGGTAAATAATGAGCAATAAATTGAAATTATTTTTAGGAATTGCATATTTACTAATTTTAACAATATTTTTATACTTTTTATTTTCAAAAATTGAAATCAATAGACTTAACGATTTTATCTACTATAAAGAGCTTCAAATTAGTATAAGCAATTTTATTGGGGACAGCCTATATCTAAATTTATTTTCATTTTTTTTATTTTCCATTACCTGGGTAATTCTTTTGGGTTTTGGTTCGCCATTACTTATAATTTCAGGAATGTTTTTTGGTAAATGGTTAGGGTTTTCAGTTTCACTAATTTCAATTACAATTGGAACATTAATACTTTATATCGTCGCTGATTTTTTTTTTAAAAATTTGATAAAATCATATTTAGATCACAGATTTTCAAAATATATATCGTTATTTAAAAAAAATGAATTTTACTATTTTTTTGCTTTTAGGTTTCTAGGAGGTTTGGGAATACCTTTTGCTTTACAAAATACTTTGCCAGTGATTTTTAATATGAAAAAATCAAATTATTTTTTTGCAAGTTTTTTAGGTTTTGTACCTCATTTTTTTATTTGGAATACAATTGGGTCAGGTATAAACAATTATATTGCTGAATCTGATAAATTTAGCTTATTAACTTTTGTTTTATCAAAAGAAATATATATACCTCTAATTTCATTTTTTATTTTTATTTTGATATCATTATTTTTAAGAAATAAAATTTTTTTTGAAAAAAATAAAAATGAATAAAACTCAAAAAATTGCTTGGCTAATCTGGCTTTTACTTGTTATTCTATGGAATTATGGATATCCAGCTGCTAGCCCACTTTTAGATATTTTAGCGACAGTCTCTTTATCTATATTTAACGTTGTATTTTTAAAATTTATTGAAAAATAATTGTGTCAGAAGAATTATTTAAGTCTGCAGTTATCCATCATAGTAAAAAAAACTTTTCTAAAGCAAAAGAAATTTACGAAACACTTTTAGAAAAAAACCCTAATAACTCAAATATTTTACAAAATTATGCAACTTTATTATCCCAAATAAAAGAATTTAAGAAAGCTGATGAAATATTTAAAAAATGTTTAAGTATATCATTAAATGATTCTCTACTTTTATATAATTATGGAAAATTTAATCATGATCAAAAAAATTTTAATAAAGCAATTGAGTTTTATCAAAAATCTTTCACCATAAACAAAAAAAATGATATGCCACTATATAATATTGGAAATATATATTTGTCACAAAATAAATTTGAAAAGGCAATTGATTTTTTTAAAAAAACTATTCTTGTAAATCCAAATAACTTTATGGCTTATAATAATATCGGAATTGCTTATAAAAGGACCGGAAATTTTAGTGATGCAATTAATTCTTATAAGAGTGCAATAAATTTAAACAATAATTATATAGATGCCCATTTAAATTACGGCACAATTCTTTTAACTCTAAATAAGCTTAAGGAAGGTTTTGAGGAATATGAATGGAGAAAGAAAAGTAAAGCTTTTACAGATTATATTGAGTACCAATCACTTAATTTAGAAAGCAAAGTGTGGAATGGAGAAAATTTAGAAAATAAAAAACTTTTTGTTATAAGTGAACAAGGTATTGGAGATCTTATTCAATTCTCAAGATATCTATATTTGTTAAAAAAGAAGTACAAAGTTGAAATAATTTTAAAAATCAAAAGCAAGAAATTTATTAATTTTTTTAAGAAAAATGATTTTAAGATCATTTTCGAAGGTGAAAAAATCCCAAATCATGATTACCATATTTTTATTGTAAGTTTAGCAAAAATATTTTTACAAACGAATGAAATTTTTTGTGAACCAGTTAATCATTTTCAGTCCGAGCCACAAATAGAAAAAAAATGGAAAAAAATTTTTAAGGATATCCAGGGAAAAAAAATAGGTATTCATTGGTCAACATCATCCTTAATTCCAGAAAGAGATTTGCCTTTAAAATATTTTGAAGACTTAACTAAAAAAGTAAATGCAAGTTTTTTTGTACTTCAGAAAGATGTTAATGAAATAGATAAAAAGACTATATTAAAAAACAAAAATATTTTTTACTTTCCTAATTTTGATAATTCAATGGTAGCATTTTCTGACAGCATTGAAATTATAAAAAATTTAGATTTAGTTATAACTGCAGACACAGCAGTTGCCCATTTGTCGGCAACTTTGGGCAAAAAGACTTGGGTAATTCTTCCCTTTGTTTCTGATTGGAGATGGTTTACTAAGACTAAGAATTCTGATTGGTATCCAACAGTAACATTATATAGACAAAAGAAAATTGGTGAATGGACAAGTATATTTAAAACTATCGAAGGTGATCTTAATAGTTATATAAAATTATTAAATAATTAAATTTTTAAATTATTAGGAAAAAAGACGTAATTATCATTAATTTTTTTAAAAAGCTTGTAATCTAAATTCTTAATATACTTTACAACATCCTCTTTGGTTGTTTCCATGTTTTCTGCTCTTCTTTTAGAATTTTCCCATATCTCAATTATTATTATTGGTTTATTTTTTTTAATTTTTTTGAAACCTCCTTTTATTGCTTCATATTCACGTCCTTCAACATCTATTAACAAAATATCAAATTCATTAATTGGAAGATCGTCAAATTTTTTCATTAAATTTTCGTATTGTTTGCTTGATAAATTTGAAGATAGACGGTTTTTTTTTATGTCTTCATTAGTTATAGCATGCATCCCACCTAAATTATTTTTTACTCTTTCGTTTAATCGATCAAAAAAATAAACAACATTTTCTGAATCACCCACAGCTATATTATAAGATGTTATATTTTTAATTTTATTAAGTTTAATATTTTCTTGTAAATGTTTAAAAGTTGGTGGATATGCTTCAATTGCAGATACCTTTTTAATATATTTTGATATAGGTAATGCAATGGTTCCTATATGACATCCTATATTGACAAAGTGTTTCAATCTATACTTTTTGATACAAAGCCCAATTAATAAGACTATATCGTTATTCCACTGGATACCTTTATGAAGACAATTCTCAATAATATCTTCTTTATTTCTGATAATGTATTTAATTCCATTAATTATTATAGTATCTGCTTTAGACATGTTTTTTAAATTATATAACTACACAAATTCAAATAATTGTCTAATAATTAAAATAACATGAATTTTTTGATTTTAGATGTTTATCCAAATGATGATTGGCGGTTAGTCAAAGATACCGCTGGAGGATATGGTACAGGAAATGATTTTGGAAACACTATATTCTCAAAAGCTTTGAATAAATTTGTTTCAAAAATGATTAGCATGCCACCAATGTACGCTCTATATATATATTCAATTCTCAAAGAAAAAAAAATAAATATTCAGTACGAGAAAAATTTTAAAAATAAAAAAGCAATTGATGATGCAGATTATATTATAATGCCTACTTCAATAATTGCACATGAAACAGAGGTTGAAGTTCTAAATTCTTTATCAAACCAGTCTAAAAAAGTATTTGTAGTTGGAATTTTTTCATCAGTACTAAAAGATAATTATAAGACTAAATCGTCTTACGTTGTACCAGGAGAACCTGAAGAATTTTTTTTAAAACTCAAATATGAAAAGAGTAATCTTGATAGTTTTTTTGAAAACAAAAACAAAGAAATAAGTTCAAATAATTTTGTAGAAAATTTGGATGATCTGCCATTTCCAGATTGGGATTATTATTCAAAAAAATACCCACTTAAAAATAACTTTCTTGGTTTTAATTCTAAAACAGCCATACCAATGTTAGCATCTAGAGGTTGTCCTTATTCATGCTTTAATTATTGTACTTATCCATTACAGCAGGGTAGAAAAGTTAGGCTCAGATCTGTTGAAAATATAATCCAAGAAATTAAACATTGGATAAAAAAAATTGGGACAAATAAATTTGTTTTTAGAGATCCAGTTTTTTCAATTAACAGAAAATTTACAGTAGATCTTTGCAAGGAAATAATTAAAGAGAATTTAAAAATTGAATTTTTAATCGAAACTCATTTAAAAAATTTAGATGACGAATTAATTGATCTGTTAAAAAAAGCTGGTTTAAAATTAGTTTATATAGGAATTGAGTCTTCAAGTGCAAAAGTTTTAAATGGAATTAAAAGATTTACAGTTAACAACGATCAACAGTATATAATAATTAAAAAATTAGTTTCAAAAGGTATAATAGTTAAATCTATGTACATGTTTGGGAATCCAGACGATAACGAGAATACTATTAAAGATACGATAAACTATTCAATGTCTCTTCCCAATCAGCTTGTACAGTATAGTGTATTTACACCTTATCCAGGAACACCTATTTACAAGCAGTTCGAAAATAAAATAATCGAAAACAAGTACGAAAAATTCAATCAGTATAATTTAATATACGAACATCAAAATCTTAATAATTTAAGTTTGACGAAATTAAAAAATTTTGGTTATAGGAAATTTTATTTTAATTTTAGAAATTTATTTACAGTTCTAAAATCTTTTTCAAGTTTTATTAGGAAATAAATGAATATTAAAACTAAAAGTATTATTAATATTTTAGTTTTATCCTCAATTATTTTTTTATGTTCATCATTTTGGGATAAATTAGAAATACCTTTTAAATACGATCAGTCTGTAGGAGTTTTGTCAGAATTAAAATATAATAATTTAAATGACACTATTAGATATGTAATTTTTCTAACATTGCCGCTCTTGTACTATTTTTTTTTTATTTCTAAAAACTTCAAAAAAAAAATAATAAAAATAAACGATCTTTTTGCCACTCATAAAAAAAAAGAGAATAATTTTAATTTTACTGACATAAAGTTTGTCTTTTTATTTTTATTAATTCTGGTTATTTTTGAGTTTCTATCGTTACAAACGCCCTCGAAAGATAATCTAGATCCCTTACATGACGGGGATTATTTAACACCTTTTATTAATTATTTTTCTTACAACAAATTTTGGGAAGGATCATTCACGGTTCATGGTGGATCAGATCTTTTTTATCCTGTAATCGCCTGGAAAATATTTGGTATGCAAACAATTGGAACTTTCAAATTATTTAAATATTTTCTAGTTTTATTATTAAAAATATTGTCAATTCTTTTTGTTTTTTATATTTCTAAATTATCCAAATTAGATAAAAGATATAAAATTATTTTATTTACTGTGTTAAGTTTAGTTATTCTCTCTTTTAGCAGTTACAATGCTTACAGCTATTTAAACATAAGAGATCTTTACGCATTTGTCTTCTTTATTTTTTTTATTCAGTGCTTTTTAAAAGAAGAAAGAATTTTATTAAACTTACTAATTTCAATAACAACAATATTAACATTGTTAATGCATATCGATATTGGAATTTATTTATTAATTATATTAATTTTTTATCAAATCTATTTAATATATTGTAAAAATTTTAAGGATTTTTTCCAAATTTTATTTTTTTTACTTTCATCATCTTTAGTTGTTTTTTTAATTTTTGGCAAAGCAGAAATTTTATCTTTTTTATTTCATTTAGAGCATATGATATTTAATATAGATAAAATTCACGGCTTAAAATTTCCTCAGCCATTCTACTCTATGGGCGAACATCCCGATGGATCAAGAGCAACTAAGGTAATTATGTTTCAATTAATTTCAGGAATAATTTTAATTTCCATAGTATTTTTTAAAAACACTTATTTTAAAATAAATGAAAAATTATTTTTTCTTTTTTTTTATTTATATTGCTTAATTGCTTTTAAAAATGCTTTAGGTAGATCTGACGGACCACATATTATGCAATCAAGTGACTGGCAATCTATAATTTTATGTTTCTTTATTTTACATTTATTGATGTATCTGTATAAAAAAAATAATATTTTCAAATTAGATAAAAAACGTTCAACTATTTTATCAATACTAATTATTTGTATAGTTACATTATTTAATACCAATTTTGATAATATAATTAATTTTAAAGATAGGTTTGCTAAATCCATTAATACTCCAGATATAGAATATTTAAGTGAAGAAAGAATAAGTATAATTAATTTATTAAAAAAAAATGTAAAAAATGAAACTTGCATTCAAAACTTTACAGGTGATCTTATTATTCCATATCTAATTAAAAAACCAAACTGCACAAAGTATTTTTCATCATGGCTTGCGAGTGGTTATAAAATTGAGAAAGATTATATAAATCAGCTTAAAAACAAAAATGTTAAATATATTTACTATGCTTCACCAGCATATGTAGTTGATGATATAGCTACTTCAGAAAGATTAAAGCACGTAAATAAATTTATAAAAAATAATTATAATGTCGTCTTTGATACTAATGGATATAGCTTAGTAATTTTTAAAGATTAGTTTTTTAGTATCCACAAAAGAAATCGAACTGCTTACCTCTTCTTACTATGGAAGTGATCTACCTACTGAGTTATGTGGGCTTCTAGTTTAAATAGAAATATGAATTTTTACATTTTATCACTGCTTATTTACAGGCATTTTTAGGTCATGCTTGCAAATTTACAATGTTCAAAGTAAAACATATTTAAATTATATGGTGCAAAAATGGGTATTCACTACGACTACAAATCTACTAGAGGCGAAAAAGCTATGCGGAAAGAGGCTAAGAGGAAAGCTCGTCTAGAGCAAAGAAAGGCTAAAAGGAATCTAAAATCCAAAATAGAAGAGCCCAAAGATGAAATGCACGATATTCAAAAAACTATTACTTTAGACGATTTAACTAATCCTAACAAAAATTAGCTTAAATGAGTATTGTTGAAAAAAAAGAGAAATCTCTTTTGGCAAAGATTTCAGCTTTAAAAGTAAATTTAAAAAAAAGGAAAAAATTTAAAGAAAAATATAAGATAAGAAAAAAAAATGAGCGTTCTTTCAGATAAATGGATTAAAAAAATGGTTAGGGATTATAAAATGATCTCTCCTTTTATTTCTCAACAAAAAAGAAAAGGAAAAATTTCATTTGGACTATCATCATATGGTTATGATGCTAGAGTTTCAGATGATTTCAAGATTTTCACTAATGTAAATTCCGCTGTGGTAGATCCAAAGAATTTTAAAAACGAAAGTTTCATTTCTAAAAAATCAAAGGTATGTGTTATTCCACCTAATTCTTTTGCTTTAGCAAGAACTGTTGAGTACTTTAAAATTCCAGAAAATGTGATGGTTATTTGTTTAGGTAAATCTACCTACGCAAGGTGCGGTATAATTGTTAATGTCACGCCGTTAGAACCAGGGTGGGAGGGTTTCGTAACTTTAGAGTTTTCTAATACTACTCCACTTCCAGCAAAAATTTATGCTAATGAAGGAGCGGCTCAATTTGTTTTTATTAGAGGAAATGAAAAACCTGAAATCTCTTACTCAAAAAGGAAAGGTAAGTATATGAAGCAAAAAGGTGTCACACTTCCGAAAATTTAATTAATGCAAAAATTACTTGTCAAAAGTACAAAAAACTTAACCGGTGTTGTCCGAATATCCGGTTCAAAAAATGCAACTTTGCCTATTTTAGCTGCTTCAATATTAAGTCAAAAAAAAATTGAATTGAGAAATATACCTTTAGTGAAAGACGTGATTACAATGTCTGAGCTTTTAAGACACATAGGTTCTAATATAAGAATAAATCCAAAAAAAAAAAAAATTTTAATAGAGAATAAAAATAATAAGTTTAAAACAACGGCGCCTTATTCTTTTGTTAAAACTATGAGAGCTGGCGTAATCGTTCTCGGCCCTCTTTTGACTCGATTTGGAAAAGCCAAAGTATCTTTGCCTGGAGGTTGTGCGATTGGTACAAGACCGGTTGATATTCATCTTTTTGGATTAAAAAAGATGGGAGCAAAGATAAAAATCAAAAATGGATATATATTTGCTGAAGCAAAAAAAGGACTCTTCGGAACAACAATAAAATTTCCCTCAATATCAGTCGGAGCAACTGAAAATTTAATTTTAGCCGCAACTTACGCTAAAGGAACAACATATTTAAAAAATTGTGCCTGCGAACCTGAAATAAAAAATTTAACTGATTTCTTAAAAAAAATGGGTGCCAAAATAAATTGGGTAGGAATGAGAGAGATAAAGATTGTAGGAAATCAAAAAACAAAGTCAGTAATTCACAATGTAATGTTTGATAGAATAGAGGCTGGCACTTTTATTATTGCAGGTGCTTTAACTAATGGAAACCTAAGAATATTAGGTTTAGACCCAAAAATTTTAAATAAAGAATTAAAAATTTTAAAACAAATGGGTGTGAAATTAAAAATTAAAAAAAGCGAAATACAGGTGCCAGAGAGTAAAAGTATTAAGCCTATTTCTATAAAGACAGAGCCTTATCCAGGTTTTCCAACAGATCTACAAGCTCAAATCATGGTTCTAATGATAAAAGCTAAGGGTGTTTCTAAAATAAAAGAAAATATATTTGAAAATAGATTTATGCATATACCGGAGCTAAATAGAATGGGAGCTAAAATAAATATTTCAGGGAATACTTCTTTTATATCAGGTCCACAAAATTTAAATGGAGCTGAAGTTATGGCTACAGATCTAAGAGCATCAGTGAGCTTAGTGTTAGCTGGTTTAATTGCAAAAAATAATACAATAGTAAATAGAGTTTATCATTTAGACAGAGGTTATGAAGGATTAGAAAAAAAGCTTAAAAAGTGTAAGGCGAATATTTCTAGAGTTTATAGCTGATGGATAATAAGAATTTAAGATTAAGCGGTACCTCCGAAGAGGATTTAAGAATTATTTCAGCACATCTACAAGATTCTATTACCCAAGTAAAAAATATTGTTCACCTCAAAAGAAATAGAATTGTTTTAATTGAATTTAACAGATTCATGTGGGAGGACGTAGAAAAAGGTGTTTTTAGAAAAAGTAAAAGAATACAATCTATACTTAAATTTGAGAATGTTCTAAACGTTTATTCAAGTAACATAAACCAAAATATCAAAAATAGATTTTTAGATTTTTTAGCCATTGAAACTAAATTATTGTCTGATAAAAGTTACGAAATTAAATTAAATTTTGCAGGAGACATATTGATAAAATTACAGGTAGAGGTGATAGAGTGTTTTTTAGAGGATTTGGGGAAACCTTGGGAAACTAAAAATAAACCTAATCATAACTTTTTCAATGATTAAAATATTAAATACAAAATCAAAAAAATTTTCTTACCAATTAAATTTTTATTTAAATTTAAGAAGAGAAAATTCTAGTTCAAAATTAAACATTGTAAAAAAAATTATAAAAGATGTAAAAAATAACAAAGATAAATCACTTATTAAATATGAAAAAAAATTTTCTGGTTTTAAAAATATAAATAAAAGAAATATTGTTTTTTCAAATTTTGAGATAAAAAAAAGTATTAAAAATTTAGATAAAAAAACTAAGCAATCAATTGATATTGCATTTAGTAGAATTTTAAAATTTCATAAAAATCAAAAATCTCAAGAATTTACAATTAAGGATAAATACAGAAACATTCTGTCTTACCGTTCAAGGCCCCTTGAAAAAATAGGAGTTTATGTTCCTGGAGGAATGGCCAGTTATCCAAGCTCAGTTCTAATGAATTGTATTCCTGCTATTGTTGCTGGTGTAAAAGAAATTTTTATGACTGTTCCTTCAACAGCAGGTAAAGTTAGTGAAGGTGTAATTTATGCTGCAAAAAAATGTAAAGTTAAAAAAATTTATAAATTAGGTGGAGCACAAGCTGTGGCAGCACTTGCTTATGGTACAGAAACTGTAAGTAAAGTTGATAAAATTGTGGGTCCTGGAAACGAATATGTTGCTTTAGCAAAAAAAGAAGTTTTCGGAGAGGTAGGAATTGATATGCTTGCTGGACCATCTGAAATAACAGTAATAGCAGATAGATATGCCAATGCAGATTGGGTTGCCTCTGACTTAATAGCACAAGCAGAACACGATAAAATGTCACAATCAATATTAGTAACTGAAAACAAAGATTTAATAGTTAAAGTGAAAACGTCTATAGATAATCAATTAAGATTTTTACCTAAAAGAAAAATTGCATCAGCAAGTTTATCAAAATTTGGACTTGCTGTTTTAACAAAAAATTCAAAAGAAACCTCAGATATAGTAAACAAAATTTCACCCGAACATTTGGAAATTTGTACAAAAAAGCCTGAAATTTATTTAAACTCTATAAAGAATGCAGGTTCTGTTTTTTTAGGAAGTTATTCTCCCGAAGCTATAGGTGACTATATAGCGGGACCTAATCATGTTTTACCAACCTCAGGAACAGCTAAATTTTCATCAGGTTTGTCGGTTTATGATTTTTTGAAAAGACAATCTATTATTAAAATAACAAAATCAGGTATTGAAAGACTCGGTTCATCGGTTATAAATTTGGCTAAATATGAAAACTTACAAGGACACGCCAATTCAATAAAAATTAGAATTAAATAAGGTTAAAAATTTGGTTAAACAAGAAAAAATAGAGTTTAAAGGGAAGGTAACAGAATTATTACCTAATGCTATGTTTAGAGTTAAGCTAGAAAATAACCATGAAGTTTTAGCTCATACTGCTGGAAAATTAAGAAAGAATAGAATAAGAGTCTTAGCCGGTGATCAGGTTCTTGTGGAAATGACACCGTATGATTTAACTAGAGGTAGAATTACCTTTAGATTTTAGGGGCCTTGTAGCTCAGTAGTAGAGCAGTACCCTGAAAAGG
>MDTE01100602.1_pt1 | contig 14579 bp, 19 predicted proteins | sample 811231 | NCBI WGS metagenome assembly MDTE01 (sample SAMN05326651, study PRJNA326480) | marine metagenome | isolation source: seawater | place: Indian Ocean: Red Sea | collected 2010 | reverse complement strand
ACCCATAAAGCAAGGAGATGCTGTCGTTTGTACTCATGAATCCTCTTTACCTGCACATCAAACATACTTGACGGATCAACAGATATGCCAAGTGTATTCTGTATGTATTGAGACAGTTTATGTTTTCCTATGAGTTTGGTGGTATCAATCTTCTCAAGCAAATTCTTGTCATCAATATGATTCTCCAGATTTCTAAGAACATCCATATTAGTTGCCCAATCTGGTCCAGCATATTCATCAAGAACTTCTGCAAGTGCTGGATTAGAATCTGCCAACCAACGGCGTGGTGTTACACCATTAGTTACATTGGTGAATTTATGTGGCCAAAGGTCATAGAACTCTGGCATCAGATTCTTAGTAATCAGATCTGAATGAAGTGCAGCAACACCATTAACATGATGAGAACCAACTGTTGCTAGATGAGCCATACGAATTGACTTTTTACCAGTTTCATCAATGATAGAAAGTTTTCTTAATGTTTCACCATCACCAGGATAATGCATTCTTACAGTTTGGAGGAATCTAGAATTGATCTCGTAAATGATTTCTAAATGTCTTGGGAGAAGTTGCTCAAACAATTTCAAACTCCACTTCTCTAATGCCTCAGGCAATAGTGTATGGTTAGTATATGCAATTGACTTACTTGTAATATCCCAAGCAAGATCCCAACCCATATGATGGTCATCCATTAAAAGTCTCATCAATTCTGCAACAGCAATTGATGGATGAGTATCATTTAGTTGAACTTGATAATGATTATGAAACTCCTCTAAGCGAAGACCTCTTTCAAGCATACTTCTAATCATATCTTGAAGAGAAGCACTTACAAAGAAGAATTGTTGTTTTAAACGAAGTTCTTTACCTTGATCTGTTGCATCATTAGGATAAAGAATTTTTGAGATCGTTTCAGATCTCACACTATTCTCTACAGAACCAATATAATCACCAATATTAAAAGCGTAAAAATCGAATACATCTATTGCGTCTGCCCTCCACAATCTTATTTTAGCGCAACTATCAACCTTATATCCTGCCTGCAAAACATCGTAAGGAACTGCGACAACATTCTTGTCAGGAACCCAACGAACTCTAGATTCACTTTCAGAAATATCATAATGCTCTACTTTCCCACCAAATCCTACTAATACGGATTCATCTGGATAACAAAGTTCCCAGGGCCACTCTCCCCTCAACCAATTATCAGTAACTTCTACTTGCTGATTATCTTTAATTGTTTGCTTAAAGATACCATACTTATATCGAATTCCGTATCCAGTAGCAGGCACTCTAAGAGTTGCCATGGATTCCATATAGCAGGCAGCAAGTCTTCCCAATCCACCATTACCTAATCCAGGTTCAGCAGATAATTCAAGAATTTCATCAAGACTATATCCGAATTTAGATACTGCATCTTCAGCTTCACTACGAATATCTAAATTTAGAAGATTATTACTTAGTTGTGGTCCAATTAAAAATTCTGCAGAGAGGTATGCTACCTCTTTGCAATGACTTTTTTCAACAAGATGGTTATCAACCATCTTATCTCTAACAGCATAACACAATGCAGTATATACATCATGAGATGTAGCGTTATCTGGTCTCTTGCCTAGAGTATAGAGAAGGCGTTCCCTAAGTCTATCGCAAATGTCGTTCTTTACCATATGAAAAAAGGGCATTGCTGCCCTTATATTATATTCTATTTTATTTAACTGTCAATAAAGTTCGTCTTCGACTTCTGTTTTGATAACACAATCTGAGGTCGGATACGATACACATAGTAGAGCAAATCCCTCTTCCATTTGATCATCATCTAGAAAAGATTGCTCTTCTTGATCTACAGTTCCAGAAATAATTTTACCAGCACAAGAAGAACAAGCACCAGCACGACAGGAATAAGGAAGATCAATACCAGCTTCATCAGCGGCATCTAGAATAAATTCATCACCTTCACACTGAATAGTTTGTTCACCTTCAGTAGTTTGTAGTGTAATATTGAATGTCATTTTAATTAAGAAATTTCTCTATTATTATAGTATGCTTTGTAGTATTTTACAACACCATTTGTTGTGTGTTGTTTTTTACACCATTCATCAGCACATTCATAAATGGTATCTAAATTTCCAAACTCTTTATAAAGCAGTGTTAATACTTTTTGTCTTAGTGACAATTGTTCTTCCATTTAGACTCCGTTATATACTGGCGATAAAAGACCCTTATCAGGTGGATCGTCATCATCATCTTTTCTATCAAAAAAGATAAAGTAAAAGAATGGTGCAAAGAAGAATAGTTCAAATACTAACCAGTCGTAAGTCACCAAATACCTGGGATAATTTGACCAGTAGTTGCGTATGATCCAATTGCTGCAATAACACCGATCATTGCTGCCCAACCATTAATGCGTTCTGCTCTTTCAGTCATTGTTCTAAAGTAAGATAAAATTTGCTTGTGTCCGATGGTGAGTTTTCATAGATTGAAGAATCACCATAAGTTTTATGGTCTTTGTATCCAACCATGCGACCCTTAGTATTTTGAAGGGCGGGTTGGAATACAATAAAGAAGAATACTCCTGGGGCACCAATCAAAAGGGCACCGCCAATCACATAATAAGTGAGAATTTCAAGAAGGGAGTTTTCCATCAGATACCAAATGCTCCAAAGAAGAAGAGACTACCAGTGGTTGCGTAAGAGACAACCGCTGCGATGAATCCTAGCATAGCAACGCGACCGTTGAGTTTTTCGGCACGCTCTGCATAGGTTTCATAACCGTAGCGTTCTGCTTCAGTTTTGTCGACATACATCTGTGGTTCTTTGGCAAAGAGATTCTGTTGCCCGAACTCATTAGTTGTGACCGTCATTGTCTTGTGTAAAGAACTGTTACATAATTATATAGTAATTGTAAAGTTCTGTCAAGAAAACCACTGTTCGGATATCCAGACACAAAAAAAGAGATCTAATGATCTCTATAATCTGACCTTATTATTTGCCATCAAATCCAGGAGGAATCCGATTGAAGTAAGGATCATATGTAAACAATCCATTCCAATCGGTGATATTTGTAGATTCGTTTCTCCAAAATTTCCACAAACCATCATAACTTGTTCGATGGAAGACATCGATATGAATGTCATGAATATCTGATCCCAACTCAATCTTATACAAAAACAGCGGAATAGCAAATGTATTGCCTGAGTTATAGATCAAATCATCAGCAACTGCGCGAGGTTTAACACCCTGATCAAGCTTATACTTGTCGCCACGACAATGAAGTCTTACTAATTTTTCCGCATGATGCCTGGTAATCATATAACAAGCAGTGGAAAAATCATTAACAAATCTACGATGAAGTTGTAAATATACTTGCGCTGGATTGATAATAGCAAGTTGAATTACATCATAATCATATGGAACTTTAGAGTAAAAATCTTTCCAACTGAATCCCCAATGAAATACTGTAGATATATCACAATCATCTTCCATAATGATTGCACAAGGTTCATCTGTTTTTAAGAACTCTTTGAGTGCTTTCAAATGAGAAGTCGTACAACCAACTTCACCAGATGTCATAGCATCTGGATAACGACCTTTCAGGATATCACTCAGATCATCTTCCCTACCATCATAAGCAGAAATCCTAGTATAATTTTCAACCTCCCAATACTTAAGCATATCTTCCATAGACTTCCAACGGTCTGTTTGACCATCTAAGTTAATGCAGTATACAGGAGGTAAACCTTTTAATTTATGTACTGATTTATTCTTATCCATATAATTCACTTAGTATCCAATCCATGACATTAACTTCTGGTTTCCAACCCAGATGCTTTTCAATCTTATCTATATTAGCAAGAGTAAGTTGCATTTCACCTTCACGCTCTGGAATGTTCGTGTGAGAGTTAGAAATAGCACCTGCAATCTCTTTTACAGAATAATTTTCTCCACTACCAACATTATATACCTCTGTTAGAGGATGCTCTGAAATAGCAGCAAGATAATTTGCTCTGGCAACATCTTTTACATAAACAAAATCTCTACGCTGACTTCCATCACCCACAATAGTGAGTGGTTCTCCATTCAATTTTTGGCGATTGAAGATACCTATTACGGGAGCATACTGCCCACGGACAGGTTGCCTTGGTCCGAATACATTGAAGTATCTGAGGATAGTAGTCTTTAATCCAAACAAATCATTGTACATTGTACAAAGATTCTCACCATTCAGTTTAGTTACTGAATATGGATTGAGTGGTTCAGGACTCTGAGTTTCAACATTGGGACTTTGATTCGTTCCATATATGGCAGATGTTGAAGAAAACACCAACCTCTTAACATTAGCTTCTCTAGCACATTGAAGAATTGTTGCTGTTCCTAGATCATTAACACTAACAGCGTTAACTGGATTCTTAATAGATGGTTGAATTCTTGCTTCCGCTGCCAGGTGAAAAACATAATCCACACCAGTCATACAATTACGCATGAGTTGATGGTCTCTAATATCGCCCCGAATATTAAAAGTAGATTTAGAATCACTCCAGTGTGGAGAATCATGTGCATCAGAACTTTCATTATCGATACAGACAACAGTATGCCCCTGTTCGACTAAGTAATCTACTAGATTTGATCCTATAAATCCAGCTGCACCAGTTACTAAACTTCTCATCAATACAATGCGGTTGGTTTCCAATAAGAACGGGTTGGTTGAAAGATTTCCGTAGAAGGATATGATGTCAATGATCTATCTGTTCCGTTAGAACTGGTTTGATAAAACATAGGATCATCAAAAGCATATACATTAAAGTACTTTTGAATCTCAGCAAATCCAATATCCTGATAATCTGCAATTTCATAATTATGAAATGCAACTTTGCTACACATTCTTACATATTCATAACTTAAATATAAGATTGCATGAGCACCAAGCATATTATACACCCTTAAAAGATTTTCATCAATCTTTTCATATTGTACACAAGGACCAGAATGAGAGTTCATTCTTCCCCAAGATGAAATACCCAAATATACTGCATCTGCATCATCAGGAACTTCAATGATTGGGTTCCAGTTTTTAAGAACACAATCATCTTCAAATACAATAAAAGGAGGATCAAGTTCACTGAGTGCATTGAAGTGAGACATTGAACATCCCGCCAAATGTCTTTCAGGATATTTTGATGCCTCCAATCTAAGAATATTTTTAAAATCACAATCATGCTTCAAAAGTTGCTGCATGTTTGCATTTTTTTCAAGATCTTTATCTAGGTTGATATAGATCGCTGGGATTTCTCTAAGATCTAAGTTCATTATGATTCTTTTTCAGTGCAATAATTTTAGGTTCATATGGATAATTTGGATTACCCATCTGCTCCTCAGCGAAGCAGTATGTTGGTGTCAAACTTAAAGTGGGTGGATTATCAATTAGATAACGATTCATCTGAGATTCATCATGCCACAGAGCGATAACATCTTTCTCAAGATCTTGATTTACACGATCTGCAATGACCTCTGCCATCTTCAGAAAACACTCTGTTTTGCCTCCATTGAATCCCCCAGCATAATAGTTCTCACCTTCCTCTCCAGGAGGAACAAATGCTAGAGAGTTTGGATTGCGATCATATGATCTAGATTCTTTTGGATATAGGGACTGATATGGATGCATCGTAGCAACTAGATCTCCCAGAACCTCATCACCAACCTTTTCAACAATACCCATATCAACATCAAAGTAATAACAATAGTCAAACTTTGAAATGTATTCTTTCTCTTTAACGAAGTAATTATATCGCTTCAAGGTTGGCATTGGCCAAGGTTCATGATCAATCTTAGATACTTTTACATTGTCAGATGTTTCTACATCGTGCTCAGTAAATAACAAACACTCAAGTTCATGACCATTTAAAAAGTTTTCTTCAAGGTTATTGTAAAGCCTTTCAACAAACTGAATATACTTATTGGTTGCAATAGTAAGGATACAAATTTTCATGCCATCTTAAAATAAAGTTTTTCTTCTACTCTTTCAAAATCATAATTTTTCAAAAATTCATCAACATCGTCATTAGATTCGCAATGTATAAATTGAACTCGTTTGAGTGTTTTTTCAGATCCTTTCAAAATTTCAAGTGGAGAACATTCAATAACCAAAAAGTTCGCATTATAACAATCATATTGATCGAGAGTATCATTGTCAGAATTTAATTCTGTTGAAGCACCTCTAACAAACAACCATAACATAGATGCTATATCATGAACCTCATCAAATTTGCTCTGCGATTTTTCAAAAAAAGAAGCACAGGTAACCGAATCTACTTTATCATAATCTTTGATTTGATTAGAATCTTTTACACCTACCTGAATAAATCCAGTAACTGGCAGATTATATCTATCAATTATCTCTTTAATCATTGAAGATCTCCAATAAAATTTCTACAGACTTTTTGTATGATAAATTTTTCTCCACAAACTGACGAGGAGTATACTCATTCATCTTACCATAAAATTTATCAAATGTAGACTCCATATCGTTTACATCAGTAAATATTTCACCACATTCAGATGACCAGTAAGGAACTGAAGTTGCAGGAACAGAATACTTAGGTCCTTGATCTTCCCATGTTTCAACATCCCAAACAAAAAGTGGAGTATCATAACTCATGATTTCTTGAATGGCAATACCTTGGCTTTCTGTTCCATTTAAAACAAAGCAGAAATCTGATTCTGGTGCCAAAATCTCTAAGGCATTCTGAGAGTAATTTCCATATTCCATTACATTGTAGGTTATCTTTCTTTCTGCTAGGAGTTCTCTTACTTTTTCTAATTCTCTAAAATCTCTCCGTTTATAATATACAAGACAACCATACTCTCGCTTCCTTTCAACTTCAGGCAACTTGATACCGACAGGCCAAATAGAAACCTTATCTCTCGGTACATTGAACTTCTCATGAAACTTATCCTTTACCCATTGTGATGGTGCGATAATTTTTTTGTAATATTCAGGATGCTCTAAGATGTCTTCTATATGATTATCAAACATCCAAATCTGAGGACCAAGAACACAGTTCTCAAGATCTAATTTAGAGTGTTTGAGATATCCATTATAATCATATTGAATTAAAAAGTTATTTTTATACTTTTCTTCGTTGATAGCATAAGGTACTCCCTCTTGCTCCAATGCCTCAATAAGATTGTAAACAACTTTCTTAGGACCATTCAAAGTCTTTGAATGACCCCAATATCCTTCTTCGTAAAATAAATTAATCATAACCAGACCCAATCTCCAAATACCATATCCTCAACAGATTTGTGTTTACAACTAGCACCAAACCAATTCTTTGGTGCAAATACTTTCTTGCTCTTTGCTAACCATGCACCCCACCAAGAAAATGATGAGTTTGCAATAATATGATACTTACATTTCGTCATCAAACAAAGATCAAGATCTACTGAATTATATGAAATAGCAAATCGATCAGAATCAAATTCATCCCGCTCATCACACCATTCAGGATCATCAGAGAACACAATAACAGGAAGTTCTGGAAGTTGTTCTAGAGCATTTAAATAATACTCCATAGGTTGTAGAGGATGATTTGGATTTGCAATATAATCTGTTCTGCGAATGTGTAATGAAATAACATCACCACCACCTAGAGTATTAATTACATCATCACAAGTATCATTAAGTTCTTTTGGAAAAGAAAAGTCTTTTCTGATCTCATCTTGAATATGATTGAAATATTTGGGTGATTGATAATATCCAAACAAATCTACATTATCAGGACAATTATTGAATAACTCTTCATCAAAAGTATGCATTCTTTCATGAAGCATTTGGTTAGGATACATACCCAAAGTTGATTTTTCATCAACATGAAAACAACTATAAAGATTCAGAGGATCATTTTTAACCAAAGGATCAATTTCACCAAACCTACTTTCAGGCGGAATACAAAAATCAAATCCTCTGTTTACAGCAATACCTTTCAGAGAAGCATACTGAAACATTTGATTGGCAAGTCTGCCCAAGTTTCCTAGGTTATTAAATGTAATCATGACTTAGTTGCAGTAAATCCTTTGTAACGAATTTGATCATTTGGATGGGGTAAAACATAATCAGAATAAAACTCAAATTCCCACCCATCTAAGTTTTCAACCCACCATTCTGGAGGTCTGATATTCCAAGCAGGTTCTACATGCCTAGGACCCCAAGCTTCAGAAGCAGTAAAAACAGATCCAGATTTAGCAATCTTGTTCATTGAGTTCAAGATTGAAATAACCGTTTCATCTTCTAAATGTGTTAGTACACATAAAGTAGAAAACAAAGCAGGTTTAGTTATCCTAATTTTAGATAACTGTTCTTCAGCAAATCCTTGTAAGTATTTTACTTTCTTTTGATCTGGATAAATTCTATTTGCAATATTGATTGCAGATTCGGATGGTTCAATAGCATATACCTTAGTATACTTTCTTTCATTTACAAGATAGTTTGCAAACCAACCAGTTCCAGAACCAATATCAATGGCAGTTTTGAATTCACTATTATCTAGGACATCACCATGAGGAACATCATCCTGATAAAGAAATTTAAAGTCTTCAATGTTTTGCCTTTCATGTGCTAGTTTTTCTCTAGTAAAAGCAGCATTCTCAGCATAAAGTTCATTATGCTTATTGTAAGAGACATCATCCATTCACTATTTCCTCGTAGATAGAAGAATATTTTTCAATAATTGCATCGATATCATATATTTCATCATATCGTTTCTTTGCATTCACAGAACATTTTTTCCTATATTCTGGATATTCCATCATCTCGCGCATTACCTGAGCATAAGCAAAGTAATCAATAACTACTTCACCACCATCACCTATCTGTTCTTTATGTCCCATACTAGGTGCAGTATGACTAATAACAGGTAATGAATGAGACATTGCTTCAATTATAGCACAGGAACACTGTTCTCCATCTGCCCTGCCATGAGCATATACATCTAAACTATTGAGAAATCTATGAATCACACTAAGTTCACTAGTCTTTTCAAGAAAGAAAACACTTCTTAGACCAAGATCCTTCGCTTGTTTTCTGTAATTAGTTCCACCACCAAGAATAAAGAACATTGTATCATCACTTTCAATCTCATCATATGCCTCTAAAGGTATTGGAGAGAAAATACCATTGTCATCTCTCTGATGTAATCCAAATACAAACTTACCATTAGTTTCAAATTTAGAATCACATTTTGGTATTTCAACTGGATTTGGGATGATTATTGATTTATCAGCAGGTCCCCCAGCTTTGATCCATTTTTGTCTTTGTTCTTGGGAGATGAGAATAGTCTTATATACATTTTCCTTATCCTCCGCCATTCCCGCTAGATGAATACTATCAACTATTGGTGTTTTGTGAATATGAGTAAAAGGATATTCTGGATGACCAGCTCTACCAGTTTGAATCACATCATAATTATTCTCATCAAATACTTCCCAAAAATCAGTATTAACCCAGTCATGTGTTGGTACAGTTAGATTTTTATTACCAACGGAAAACTTGATTAGATTGACTCCATTTTGACGACAATATTCTTCCCTAGACGGATCATTATCTGGATGAATAAAATCAGATCCAATATATGGCGCAGAATCACAGTAGTAAAAATCTACCTCAAACTTATCTTTAGGTAGATTTGCAGCAACTGTCTGTAAAACTTTTTCAGTTCCACCTGTTGCCATACCACAGAATTTAATAAAAGCAACTTTAATTTTTCTCATCAAGTCTTTCCTTTAATTGTGGGATATGCCAGATATCAAGTCCTTTAAAATACTCAACACCATAATCATCAAAGTATTTCATGATACCTGGTAGTAAATCCTTTCTCATAAAAGTTTCCTCACTCCAATCTGGATCGAAGTTAGTAACTGTAGGTGTTGGAATATCTATATACCATTCTTTGGGCATCTTACTCAAACCAACATTAGAATCGAGAAGAGTAATTGAATACTTTGAATTAATTGCCGATTCTGTTCCTGGTGCCTGAATAAGTTCAGAACATCTAAACCAAGCTTGCTTAAGTTGAAAGTTGTTATAAGCAGCAAATTGATAATGTAAAACTGTGCCATACTGAGGAGCAAGTCTCAACCAATGGGAATCTCCAGATTCATTTGGACTGACTGGAGTTCTACCCAGATGCATATGCTGCTCAGAGTTGTAACTCAATGATGGATGATCAGCAACAATAAAATCTTTAAAATTATTACTCCATACAGTTGCATCATTTCGATAATGAGTATAACTCTTCCACAATGCTAACCATTGCATTGAAACTTTATGCCCTGGTTGTAGTTGGGGAAATACTTGATCTGCAATTTTTACAAAATTATTACTCAGAGATTCATCAGCATCTAGACATAAGAAGTGAGTCCCTCCTGCTTCTCTACCCAACTTTAACAACTCTGCTCTGATAGATCCTTCAGACCAACCAGAATTAAAGTTTCTTAATTTCTCTGATGAAAATACCGTCGCTCCAGCATTTTCTAGAATCTCTAAAGAATTATCCGTAGATCCATCATCAATAGCAATAATATCATCAACTACCTTTAAAGTGTTATGCAAATATGATGGCAAACACCACTCTTCGTTTTTAAATGGTAACAGTGCAATTATTTTCATAGATCTCATACCAATTGATTTGCTGGATATTTTTCACCATCAATATGAATATTTTCTATGTCATATTCTCTTGCAGCATTCTCAAGACGAGGTTCAATAACTGGAATACCATAACGCATTTCAATTACAGTTCTCTCTAAAGGTTGCTTACTATTTGGTCGAGTGCTAGCACCCATACCTTCATTTAAATAGTAACCAGAATTATGTGGGATATGCATACCCTTACCATTATATGCAAGACGAATCGCTAAGTCATAATCAGCACCAGATACTAACTGCTCATCAAACGCCTTACACTTTTCAAGAATAGATTTCCTAAACATAAAAAATGGTCCAAGAACCATTCCACTTTTCAATTCATCTTCTCTACCAGCATTATTGACATACTGCCCCTGAGTTGTTTGAAATTCAGGAACAATAGTAAAGTCACCATAAACAAAATCAACATCTGGATTTTCATCCAAAGCATTTGCCATCTGTTCAATGGAGTCTGCAGTTCTTAGATCATCAACATTCCAGATACAAAGATAATCCCCAGAAGCGTTATCAATACAACGATTCATAGAGATTCCAATAGGATCAACACCTTCTACTTGAATATGAAAGATATTATCATAGATTTCATTATATGATTCAATCATTGCAACTTCTTCATCAGAGGGATCATTATGATCCATAACGACCTCTATATCGCTATGAGTTTGTTCTGAAAGGTTTACTAGAAAACCTTCCATATATTTGCCCATCCTGTAGCAAGGTGTAATTGTACTAACCTTAGTCATTGAAATCAATCCTCATTTCATTAAATACATTCCCAATACCATCATCTAAAGATGTTTTTGGTTTCCACCATTTAGTTAGGTAATCACTAGCAACATTCTTAGAGTTCTGCTGAACAGTATCAACATCTTCAGATGGTTTAATAATTATATCTTTACCAATATCATCAAACTTAGATTTTACAATGTTTGCAATATCCATAATTGTAACTGATGAGAAACTAGTTACATGCAACTCATCATCTGGAGAGAAGTCATCATAATTATCCATAACTGTTTCTAGTGCTTCACAACAATCTTCAGCATACAGAAACTCTCTCTCCTCACTACCATCAGTGATCATATCAATAACACCTGTCTCAAATCCCTTCTTAATAAAGTCAGTGATTACATGAGATTTATCATAATCTTTTTCGATACCATACACATTCCAAAACTTAGTTGTCAAACCACCAAGTGCTTTGGTATAGTTCTCTCCAACATTTTTTAAAAGACCGTATGGTGAGAAACTCATATTAGACATCTGAGAAGATGCAAAGACAAATTTCTTATCAAGATCTTTAATCATACCAAATACATTTGACATGATTCTTGTATTGTTATGAATGAAATCAAAGGTATGCTGATATTTTTTAAGATATCTAGATCCACCAACATCAAAGGCAAGAAAGAATATAAAATCAGAAGCGATTACCTTTTCCATCAAAAGTGTATTGTTATTCATACGCAAATCTTGCCATTGCTTATCATTTACAATGTCAAACTCATTTACAATATGACCTTTGTTTCTAAGATATTCAGTAAGATAAGCACCTATCTGCCCACTAGATCCAAGTACAAGAACATTAGACATTTTCTTTATACCACTGATAAGTAGATTCAATTCCTTCTCTCAATCCAATCTTAGGTTCCCACCCTAGAGATTTAATCTTATCAACATTCATAACTTTACGGGGAGTTCCATTTGGTTTTGAGGTGTCCCAATTAATGTCATATTCATATCCAACAACATCTTTAACAGTCTCTGCCAAATCTTTGATAGTTACATCTTCACCTGTTCCAACATTAATATGTTCAGCATCATTGTACTTATCCATGCAAACATAACAAGCTTCTGCTAGATCATCAACATGAAGAAACTCTCTCATTGGTGATCCATCTCCCCATAAAGTCACTTCCCAGTGCTCACTCTTACCAAGAGAACCATGAAACTTAGCAATCAATGCAGGAAGTACATGAGATGTCTCTAGATCAAAATTATCATTAGGACCATAGAGATTAGTAGGCATTAGAGAAATAGCGTTGAATCCATACTGATCTCTATACGCTTGACACATACGCATACCAGCAATTTTTGCAATTGCATATGCACTATTACTTTCCTCTAAAGGACTCGTCATCAACTGATCTTCAGTGATCGGAATATTGGGATGTTTTGGATAAATGCAAGATGATCCTAGAAACAAAAGTTTTCTAACACCACTTCTGTAAGAGGCATCGATAACATTTGTTTGAATCATCAAGTTATCATAGATGAATTCTGCGGGGTACATCTTATTACCCATAATTCCACCAACTTTGGCAGCAGCAAGAAAAACATAATCTGGTTTTGCTTGCTCAAAATATTGTTGAACTTGATTCTTATCTCTTAGATCACAAACATCCTTTGCAACCCAATAAACATTTTCAAATCCCTTCTCTTCTAAATTACGAACAATCGCTGATCCAACTAGACCACGATGCCCCGCAACAAAGATTTTAGACTCACTGTCCATAAATGCACATCTCCTCAACAAGTTCTTTGAAAGAGATTTCAGGTTCCCACCCTAATACTTCTTTCGCTTTTGTAGCATCACCCAATAAAGACTCTACTTCTGTTGGTCTGAAATATCTCTCGTTAACAGAAATAACAGTCCTCTTGGTATTTCTATCTATACCAATTTCATCAGTGCCACTTCCCATCCATTCAATATCAAATCCAAAGTATGGTGCTGCCTCCTCTACAAAATCACGAACAGAATATTGCTTACCAGTAGCAATGACATAATCATCAGGTTCATCCTGTTGAAGCATCATCCACATTGCTTTTACATAATCTTTTGCGTGACCCCAATCACGCTTCGCATCAAGATTACCAAGATAAAGAACATTTTGCAGACCCACAGAAATACGAGACAATCCCTGAGTAATCTTACGGGTTACAAAAGTTTCACCTCTTCGTGGTGATTCGTGATTAAAAAGAATCCCAGAACTTGCATGAAGACCATATGCTTCACGATAGTTTTTAATAATCCAATATCCATACATCTTAGCAACACCATAGGGTGAGCGTGGATAAAATGGTGTAGTTTCTGTTTGAGGAACTTCCTGAACTTTACCATAAAGTTCTGAAGTAGATGCTTGATAGATGCGTGTCTTTTTCTCTAAACCAAGAAATCTAACCGCCTCAAGAATACGGAGAGTTCCCATAGCATCAACCATACCAGTATACTCAGGCATTTCAAAGGATACCTTTACATGACTCTGAGCACCTAGATTATAGATCTCATCTGGTTGCACTTCTTTGATAATACGAATGAGATTACTACTATCAGTTAGATCTCCATAATGATTAGTAAGTCTTTCGATGAATGGATCAATTCTTCCAGTGTTAATTTGAGAAGTACGACGAATAATTCCATGAACTTCATATCCCTTTGCTAGGAGAAACTCTGCAAGATAAGAACCATCCTGCCCAGTAATTCCTGTGATTAAAGCTACTTTCATATTCAATAATACTTTTCTAAATTATACCAAAAAAGGGGGGTCATTACAACCCCCCAATATAGGTCTTTCATGCACGCCACTTGCTCTTTTTCCTGAAGCAAGAAACAGGGCAGGAGTTAAATCCATCCGCACCACTTGCTCTTAGGAAAAGCAAGAAACCTTAGGGTCATAATGACTCCACCAGGGCTAGTTTTGAGACGATACCGAGTCTTTGATATAGCATGGAACCCCTTCGGGATCCAACCATTTGGTGTATTCAAAGTCTTCCATAGCAGTCAGAAGTTGCATCTGATTGTCTAGAAGATACATGTCTGAGTAACGCTTAGTATACTCATTTGCTTTTTGAATACGATAGTCTGGCATACCATTGATTTCCAATGT
>MDTE01040308.1_pt1 | contig 14579 bp, 13 predicted proteins | sample 811231 | NCBI WGS metagenome assembly MDTE01 (sample SAMN05326651, study PRJNA326480) | marine metagenome | isolation source: seawater | place: Indian Ocean: Red Sea | collected 2010 | reverse complement strand
TGCCAGTTTCTTGAGCGCGCGCTTGCCCTGGGCATGCTTCAGATTAAGTGTCACGGACCGCTTGCTGCGATTGATGTTAAGAAAATTGACCGGTAGGCCGTTACTCCGCCCGCCCAGTGAACGGGTAAAGTCACCCACTCCCGGCACTTCAACCTTGATGACATCGGCACCCTGATCACCGAGTATGGACGTCGACCAGGGTCCTGACAGCATGGTCGACAGGTCAATAATCCGATATCCCTCCAGCGGTCCGCCCATCGTTGCAGCTCTACAGCGTTTTATCCAGGGCAATACCGCCCCGGCGTTCACCGGCCGCCACTGAGCCCCAGAGCACGGTGTGGTCTTCCGGCAGGGCACGGTTACCCGGCGGACACAGCCAGATGCGCATGAGGCTTCGCTGAAAACCCGCCGCCGCATCATCATTAAAGGGGCGCCTGGCGTGATAGATCACGTGGTTGTTGAGAAACTGCATATCACCGGGCTCGAATACAGTCTCAAAACAAAACTGCTCGGCCAGTTCGGCCAGAAGGTCCAGTGCCGCCCACTGTGCATCGGTCATCCGCGGAACCTCTGGAAGCAACTGAGCGGCCTCAACGTACGTTCTGGAATAGTGGCTCGTGAACTTGCCGTCACGGCAACCGAACACCGGCAGTGAATAGAACATCCGTTCACCGCCGGCTTCTTCCCCCAGGCGTGAGCGGTAGATCGGGGCATACAGCAATTCCACCAGCTCAGGACGCTGCCGGAGCATCTGGTTGTGCACGTTCACCGAACTTGCAATTCTAGTCTGCCCCCCACTTTTTGCACGACCCAGGCAAAACAACCCGACGATGTCGGCGCGGTCCGTATGGAACCTCAGCCCGGCCGTTGACGCGGTGCGGGCCCGGGAGGAGAGAAAAACACCATCTTCTGTGGCCACCTGGCCGTACCGCGTGCCAACTACTTCGCCTTCGTCACAGATTTTGCGCAGCAACTGGCCTTCGGCGTTCTGGTAAACAGGCACGCCCAGATGAAGACAAAGGCCATACCACAGTAACTTCTGCTCTTCGGCAGTATAGTGGCCTGGAGTCAGCCCCCTGATCCGAACCATCCCACTGCCGTCTTCCAGCTCAGACGCGATGGTCTGCAGTTTCTCGGAAAGCTCCGGCAGAGGAAATTCTGAAGGCGTGAGAGATGACCACGTCAGCCCGCCTGTGACAGCATTCTCCAGCGCACGATCCAGACAGGCCAGGTCCTCTGGGCCGAGTGTCACATCCCAGCCCGACATCTCATTGACCTGTGAACCCAACCAGGCACAAGGCCCTTCCAGAGGTCTGCGCTGCACTGTTGTCACCACGATATCAGTTGCGCCACCCTGATGATTATTGCTTCATCACCAAGGTGAGGCCGTCCCCAACCGGAAGCATGCTCAGCAGCACGCGGTCGTCGCCATGCAGGTGCTGGTTCAGCGTACGAATCGCATTGGTATCGTCGTCGTTCTTGCCAGGATTCGCCACACTGCCGCCCCACAGAACGTTGTCGATCAGAAGCACTCCACCGGTTCGAAGAAGAGACAGCACGTTCTCGTAGTACACCAGGTAGTTCTCCTTGTCGGCATCAATGAAGGCAAAGTCATAACGGCCTTCTTCACCGTCTTCACGTAGCGCCTGAAGCGTTTCGGTAGCAGGACCGATTTTCAGATCGATCTTGTCACTGACGCCGGCTGACTGCCAGTATCTCTGACCCACGGACGTCCATTCCTCGCTGACATCACAACATACCAGGCGACCGTCACTCGGAAGCGCCTGGGCGACACAAAGAGCGCTATAACCGGTGAATGTTCCAATCTCCAGCGCTCTGCGGGTCCCCGTCAGCCGCACCAGGAAGGCCATGAACTGACCCTGCTCCGGCGAGACCTGCATCATCCCCATCTTCATCGGGGCCGTCTCTTCGCGCAATAACCGGCACGCTTCAGACTCGCGCAGTGAATGCTCGAGCATGTAATCGTAGACCGAATCCGTCAATTTCAGCGTTGACCGTGACATGGGTATACCGTGTATTTACAAAGTTACAGTGACTCGATATTTTCCTGGCTTGAGTCACCTGAGCCGGAAAATTCGACTCGCTCAGTGACTACCATTTTTCGCCAAATGGCCGCAGATCCAGCTCGAAGGTCCACGCCGAGCGTTGCTGACGGGTCAACTGGTAAACGCTTTCCGCGATGTCGTCCGGCAGCATGAAATGCTCGTCCGGCAGGTCCGGCCTGGAAGCTCGGGTACGTTCGAGGTCGATGATGCCGTCGACGATTACATAACTCACGTGCACCCCGGCCGGGCCCAGACTACGCCCCATCGACTGGGCAAGACTGCGCTGTGCCGCCTTGGCCGAGGCGAAGGCCGCGCTTTGCGCCCCGCCGCGCAAAGATGCCGTCGCGCCAATGACCACGATCCAGCCGGCCTGGTTGGCCTTCATCGACGGAATGACCTGCTGACCCATGACCAGCAGACCAAGGGCATTGGTCTGCCACGACGATTCCATGCCCTCCAGCGTCGTGTTTTCTACACTACTCCACTCGCCGGAACCCGCGTTGTAGATGAGCACGTCGACCGATCCGACTTCGCGATGAATACGCTCAAACACATCAACGACGGCGGCAGGATCCCGCACATCACAGGCAAGGGCCAGTGACCCTTTGACCTCACTTTTCAGTTCTTCAAGATAAGCGGCGTTCCGTGCCAGCATGACAACGGTATAGCCTTCCGCAGCGAACCGACGCGAGAACGATGCACCATTTCCGGGTCCGACACCGGCCACCACACAGACTTTGGACATGACGATTTCCTTTGACTGATCCAGAACCCTATTCTGAACGAACCCGGGGTCCAGTTCATCCCTGCTGCCGGCCAAGACATTTCCGGCTGAATGATCCGGCGGTCCACTGACGAAAGACCTCCTCCGGCGCGATTTCCCAACGTGAGAAATCGGGTTACCATTGAACCACGGTTTCAACGTCCCGTTCAGGGATAGACTAGAAACGCTGATACGCTCACCCGAAACTACCGTGACCCTGGAAAAAGCCCACAAGATGCCACCCGTACTGAAAGCCTGGCACGAGGTCGTACGAACCCGTGACGCCAGACTGCTCGATAAGCTGATCGCCGACGACGCTGTGTTTCACTCTCCGCTGGTCCATACACCTCAGGAGGGCAAATCGATCGTTATCAAATACCTCTCAGCTGCAGCCCTTGTTCTGCTGAACGAAAGCTTCAGCTACCAGCGGGAAATCATCGGCGACCACGAGGCGATGCTTGAATTCCAGGTAACCATCGAAGGCATCGAGATCAACGGAGTGGACCATATTCGCTGGAATGAGAACGACCAGATTGTCGGATTCAAAGTCTGGGTGCGGCCACTCAAGGGCATCCAGAAGGTCCAGCAGTCTATGGCCGCCCTGCTGAGCCCGGCCTGACAACCAACTCGGCCGAGATCTTCCGCGTCAACGACTGAACGGGGACCCAGCTGGCTCGTTCCCGATCAAGTACTCTTGTTCCGGGCCATACGCATCTCCTCATCGATGATCCGCTGACCCTTCAGAATCGTGTGGCTGATCGCCTGTTCCTTGTCCGTGTGTGTCTCGGCACGGATGAAGTGACGGGATTCGACTTCACCGTCAACTGTCTTCTCGATCAGACCCTCAGTGCTCCAGCCGCTTTGTCCTTTGCGGGGCGTGGGAACGATCGTGCAGGCTTCATGTTCGACAGCCTGAGTTCGATCGACGCTCTCCGTGTCGCTACTTGACGAAGAAAGAAAATTTTTCAGAAACTTGAACGCCATGCGCATCTCCATTTCCGGAACACCAGTCGGGCCCGTAACGTATCGACCCCGTCCGGCCAGCAGATTCCCTGGAACACGGAACTTCATTCTCCAGGCTACAGGACGATGGCAGTGTAACCGATCCGTAACCGCAGTCCGCAAGACCCTAGCCAATCAGAGGGCTAGCGATCAAGCTGTTCCGATAATCAGCTCTTTCAGGTGATCGAGCCCCACCGGGCCCGCGCCCAGCACCCGGCGGTGAAATTCCTTCAGCGTGAACCAGTCTTCCCGGGTGGCTTCCTCGCGCAGGTCCAGAATGAATTGTTCACCAACCTTGTAGGAGATTGCCTGACCCGGCCAACCCAGGTAGCGTGTTACTTCTGAACGGGAATTTTCATCATCCATCAGGGCGTGACTCCTCAGTAGCTGTACTGCCGTTTCAAATGTCCACTCGGTTCCCGGTTCAAAAGATGCATCCTGTGGGATCGCGAGATCGAGGTGCATACCAATGTCAATCACGACCCGGCAGGCCCGCATCATCTGACTGGCAAGCAAACCAAATTCATATTCGGGCTGACCCAAATAGCCCAGTTCTGCCATCAGACGTTCGGCATAAAGCGCCCACCCTTCCCCGTAACCGTCATGCCAGATTGCCAGTCGATGGGCACGAGTCAGCTGGTCACCCAGGGAGAGCTGCACACCGATCTGCAAATGGTGACCGGGAAAACCCTCGTGGTAGGCCGTCGTCACCTCGTCGTAAAGAGGGAAACAGGTGATCCCGTCAGGCTTTGCGTACCAGACGCACCCGGGTCGGGAAAAATCCTCCGATGGCTGAATATAGTAAGCGCCCAGCGTGCTCCCCTTCGGAGCAAAACGCACTTCGACGGTTCGTACCTGTTCCGGCACGTCGAACACCTGGTTATCCAATCGCTGCAAGGCCTCCTGTTGAATCTCACTCATCCGTTCCAGAAAGGACTCTGGAGAATCCACGCTGTAGCGGGAATCGGTCTTGAGCAGCTGAACAACCTCTTTGAAACATCGACCCGGCCAAATCCTGTTGCTCACAGTTTCCATCTGCTGTTTGAGCTTTCCAATCTCCTGCCAGCCCCAGTGATAGACCGCCTCATGGTCGATCTCGGTCAGAAGAAAACTGTGGGTCGCAAACCGGTAGCGTTCGAGACCCACAGCGTCCCTGGCCGGGCATACGGGAAGATAATCCCTCTCCAGATAACCCCCTAAGCGAGCATAGGCGGCTCTGGCTGCCTGCACACCGGAGCTCACGAGATGCTGAAGCGATGGAGTGATTCCGGAATCACGCGCCAGATGGTCAAGGGTGTCAAAAAACGTCCCATCGGATGCGTGAACACAACATTGTTCGAGGCAGGCTAGCACCTGGCGCCTGGCCGCCAGCAAACCACGCTGCTGTCCTTGGGCTAGGCAATCGATATACCCTTCAATGGCTTCCCCAATACTCTGAAGACGATCCGCAATAGCCGACCAGTCTGCCTCGCTGGCGTGTGGCATCAGGTCGAAGGTCCCGCGTAAAGCCTGCGGTGGTGAGGCGATATTGTTCAGGTCGCGGAGGTGCTCCTCTCTCTCGATGCGTTCCAGCCCCAGCCCAAGGTACTCGTCCAGGACACGCCGGCCGAGCCGTTCCCAGTACTGGTCGGTAGGTGGTAGCTGGCTAAGGGCGCTGCGCGTACTGCGAATCAGCACCCCGAGGTCCTGCCAGCTCTCTGGATCGTGCTTCCCCCACTCGGCATCATGACCGGCAACACCCATCTGGGTCGCCAACATGGGCTGATGTGCTGCGAGCTGCTCCACGAACCGGTCCGACAAAGAAAAGACCGTCTGATCATCCGTTGAACTTTCGCGTACACTCATGACAGACCAGATCCGTTCCTGGTGTTCAGGTGGGAACCGGATCGTACCCCGTTATCACCCACCCCGAAAGGTACCGACTCCTGGAAACCGCAGATGTTTTCATTGTGACTGGCGCATTTTTCTTTGCGGCGTTCGTCAAAGGTGTTACCGGTCTTGGTTTCTCGACCACGGCAATGCCGTTTCTGGTCTATGCCTTGGGTATCAAAGTGACGCTGCCCATGCTGATCATCCCCTCGCTTGCCAGCAACCTGATCGTAATGCGCGACGCGGGACACTTCCGCCCGACTTTGCACCGGTTCCGCTGGCTGTACGTTTCGGCGCTCCCCGGGATTGTCCTGGGACTGACCCTGCTCAACTGGCTCGATCCGCGGGTGTCATCGGCGGTGCTCGGCCTGGTGCTGATCCTTTATTGTGCGGTCTCGCTCGTGCAACCCGGCCTGCAACTGCCGGCGCCGTTTGCGAAATACCTCGAGACCCCCGTTGGCTTCACTACCGGAGTGATCAATGGCTTCACCGGCTCCCAGGTCCTGCCGGTACTGCCCTTTTTGCTGTCCATACCGCTGTCACGCGACCAGTTCATCCAGGCCATCAACATCTCGTTCACCCTCTCCAGTGTCGTCATGGCACTGGGGCTGTTCCATCTGGAGCTGTTCACCCTAGCCTCGATTCAGGGCGCCGCGATCGGCCTGCTGGCTGTTATGACTGGAATCAAGTTCGGCAGCCGGGTCCGGCAGTGGCTGCCGACGGAGTGGTTTCGACGGTCTGTACTGATTCTGCTCACCGTTATGGGCGTGGGTCTCGTCGCCCGGCTGATCTCCTGATACCGGCAGGCAGATCGCTGCACTTGACCCAGGATCCCTGGCTCAGGAACCGACAGTGATTCCGGAAAGCACCTCTGGCAGCAATTCCGCAAAAGTATCCAGTTCGTGATCCAAACCCACGGTCACGCGGATACAGCGGTCTAGCGGCGCCACTCCGGGCATCCGCACAAAGATGCCTTCCTCAACCAGCCGGTTCAACACCGCAACGGCAAAATCCCCGTCACGGCCGCAGTCAATCGCAACAAAGTTGGTAGCTGAAGGCAGCGGCACAAGATCGTTCTCCAGCGCGATCTTGACAATCCTTTCACGGGCTCTATTGACCTGATCAATCACCAGCGCCAGATGCGCCTTATCTTTGAGCGCCGCGAGCGCGGCAGCCTGCGCAACCCGGCCGACGCCGAAATGATTACGGACTTTATTGAATTCCCCGATCAAGTCACTTTCCCCGATCGCGTATCCGACGCGAATGCCGGCGAGCCCATAGGCCTTTGAGAATGTTCTGAAGCGCAGCACCCGGTCACAGGAGACGTCGATCTCCGGCATCGTGCCCGGTTCGGAGAATTCCCCATATGCCTCATCAAGCAACAGCAGGGTTCCATCGGGCACACGGGCAATCATCGAATCGATCGCGTGGGCATCCCACCAGCTGCCCATGGGGTTATCGGGATTAGCCAGGTAGATGAGCTTGGCCTGGTTGGCGATGGCAGCTTCCAGCAGCGCCTCCAGATCTTCCCGGTCATCCCGATACGGTACCGTTACAAGCACGCCATCGTAGCCTACGACATGGTAATTGAAAGTCGGGTAGGCACCTGCTGAAGTCACCACCCGGTCGCCCGGTTCGACGAACATTCGAACAACGTAACCCAGAAGACCATCGATTCCCTCACCGATCATGATCTCGTCCGGCGCGACCCCGTGGTGCTCGGCAACGGCGTGGCGAAGAACATAGTTCTCGGGATCACCATACATCCAGGCATCGCCGGCAGCTTGGGTAATGGCTTCAGAGACAGCCGCAGACGGGCCGAAGACGTTCTCGTTGGCCCCGATCCTGGCACGGAAGGCAGCACCCCGGCCGCGCTCCTGGGTCTCCGGACCCACAAACGGGACCGTTGCAGGCAACGATTTCACCAGGTCAGTAAGGAGATAATGCGTCATGTCGGTTGCTCAGGTCATCGGGAGGAACCCGACCTGCCTCCGGGTCAGGCGCTTTCTGGCTGCAGCGATGCGTGGCGCCTTACCCTGAAAACGGTCAGTATGGTCAGCATCAGCATCGACGCAATAATATAGAACACAATATCAGGTGTTCCACGATCCAGGACCCAGCCCAGTACCAGTGGAATCAGGCAGGAACCCAAATCAAGCCCTGAATAGACAAACCCGAAGACCCGGCCTGAGGCACCTCGCGGCGTGGATTTGCGTACCAACATGTCGCGCGATGGCGTTGTCATGCCCGACGCAAAACCCGCGACCGCAAGGGCTGGGATGAGGATGCTGGTCGAGAATCCCGCCGAACCGACTCCCAGAAAAATCAGGGCCCCGACCATCATGCCAGATATTGTGATCAGGTCGTGGCGGTCCGTCCAGTCGGCGGCAAACCCGCCGCAGACCACGCCGGTACCCGACGCCACCAGAAACACGGTCAGGCCCGCCGTCGCCAGGGTCAGTTCTATTGCGTAGATCTGGACCATCGCCGTGACGCCAAAGGTCTGAATGCCGATCAGCGCCGTGGATAGAAAAGTGAAGTAAAGAAAACATGAAAAGACCGTGGGCGACAGCAGCAGCCGGATGTTCTCCCGAACGGCATCTGCCGAAGGCCGATCTCGGGCCCTGGCGGAGTTCCGCCCCGAGTCGGTCAATTCCGGTCCCGTTACGATAAGCAACAGCCACACCACCAAACCGACCAACCCCGACAGAACGAGTGCCGTTTTCCAGTCGCTGAACTGCACAACGGTCATTACAAACACAGGCGCCAGTGCCCAGCCGATATTGCCCGCCAGGGCGTGGGTTCCGTAGGCCCGACCGAGCCTCGGTGCGCTGACCTTGGCGGTGAGAATCGCGAGGTCAGCGGGATGGAACACGCTGTTGCCGACCCCGCCGAGAATAGCGAGCGGGATGAGCATCCAGAATTCGGTGACAAATCCGGACAACAGTATGCTGATGGAAACCAGTGCCAGACCACTCAGCAGCACCCGCCGGGCGCCGAAATGATCCACCAGGAAGCCGCACACGATCTGCATGACGCCGGACGCGGCAAAGAACAAAGCCGGCAACAGACCCAGCTCGGCATAACTGACGCCGAACTCGGACTTCAGGATCGGGAACAGCGGCGGCAATACCAGATGAAAGAAATGACTGCAGGCATGGGCCAGCCCTACAAGACCCATGACCTGCGCATCCCGGCGTAGGGAAGAAGCAGCAGTACTCACTTTCGAAACCGATCAGTCCCAGCTGAACCCGGGTGTCCGCGTGTAATAGTGTAGCGCCTCGTCCTGGAAGATCAGGCACTCCATTCGCTGCGACCCTCGATTGTGGTGCGAGTGGAGTTCGGCCGGCGGTGTAATCTGAACCGCATAATCGGTCCAGTCGACCCTCTCGTCGCCAATCATGGAATAAACACCCTGCCCCTTTATACACAAGGTCACCGCAACACCGTTGTGTCGATGGGGGCGCTGGTCTTTGCCGCTCTCAAGCGTATTGATCGCACAGTTCACGGTCGGAAGCACGTTGGTACTGCCGCTTAAGGTTTCACTCGAGAACAACACAGCGTGACCGGACGTATTGGGCGTGATCGGGCGTTTGAGTACGGGTTCAAACTGTCGCTCAATCTCCGCAGCCGGCCAGTGAACGGGAGCGACCACCGCCTGCTCGGGCGCCGGTGGGACAAGCCGGTCCATACTCAGCAGCGGTTCGTTGGTGGCAAGGAAAAGCAGACAGTCGTCTATGGCCTGATGAGAGGTCTCCTGCCCGCCAGGGAAACAGAAGAGGTCTCCAGTACCCCACTCGATGCAATCATCGCCGGTGGTGGATGCACCATGTCCCCGCATCACATAGTAGACAGCGCCTGAGGCCTGGAATCTGGTCGAAAGGGTCTCGCCGGACTTGATTTTGGCGTAGCGGGTAAGCAGGGTGGGCGTGGTTGCGGGGTAATCGACACCCAGGTCACGGCCAATATCCAGAGCAATCAGACCGGTCGGGGTAACCGGATCGAGCGCCCGATCACGCTCGGTGACAAACTGATGGGCGGGAACCGCAGGCCACGAGAAATCAAAATTGTTGTCACTACTGTGGTAGCGGGCCCTGCGGCTGTAGGTCGTTGCGCCTTGACCGGTGGGAGCTTTCATATGGTGTACAGCGGATGCCAGCTCGTTTTTTCTGCGTTCAGGCTAATCATCCGCGCATCAGTCTATCAGAATCCCCAGCCAGTGTTGGCTTGGGACTGGCTGAAGGTATGAAGCGCTTTCTAGACCCGCTGACCCTTCCGTTAATGCAAAAGGCATTGCTCAACAGTTCCCGCCAGTTCCAGCAGTCGTCGATCACTGCCGGGTGTGCTGATCAACTGTAGGCCCACGGGACTTTGGCCAGACGGTACCGGGCAAGGCAAGGATATCGCAGGACAGCCTGCAAAGTTGGCCAGCGCTGTGAGGTCGGCCTGACTCGACGGCGCCGATTCGGTAACCTTGAATGGAGTCTGCGGTGTCGTGGGCAGGATCAGCAGATCGACTTCGGTGAAGGCGCCGAGCAGGTCCTGCGCGGACTGTTCGATTCGCTCGCGGGCCGCCTGCAAACGCTCAGAAGACGCGGTCCGGCCGAATTCCAGCATCGATTGCAGATGCTCTGATGCTGTGTTGTCCATAGTCTGAAGCCACCGAGGCCAGTGCTGTACCCCGTCGTGTTCTGCCAGCAGCAGTCCGGCCCGCCGGGCATTACCCGGCTCCCACCGTGGAAGACGAATCTGAATGCCAGCAGATACCGTTTCGTTCAGGCGGAATCGCGCCTGAACGAATGTCTCGTGGACCTCCTGCGTCAGGATCGTGTCTTCCAATCCGGCAGGAATGCCCCAGCGAAAGGGTACATCGCTTCGCTCTTCCGGACCGGTCCAACCATCAATCAGACCGGCCATCAGGTGGACAATGTCAGCGACGGACCGGGCGATGAGTCCCACCGCATCACACTGGGGGAACAACGGTACCACGCCCCGCGCCGAAAGAAGACCATGAGTAGGCTTGAATCCGGTCAGGCCGCAATACGCCGCTGGCAGCCGGACAGAGCCCAGAGTATCCGTCCCCAGTGCTGCTGGGCAGAAGCCCGCGGCAACCGCCGCAGCGGAACCACCACTCGAGCCACCGACAGAATAGCCAGCGTAATCTGGGTTCTCGATAGCACCGTGATGGGGATTTGCTCCGGTCGCACCCAACGCTGCTTCATCCATATTGGCCTTGCCCAGCAACACGGCTCCACCCGCACGCAGCCGGGCCGCCACAACGGCGTCTCGGCGCGAACGGTGTACTGCGGCCATGCCATTGGTGACCGGCATCCCGGCTACCTCGATGTTGTCCTTCACGACCAACGGCAGGCCATCAAGCGGTCCGGCCGGCCGGCCTCTGGCGTAGCGCTGTTCGGAATCTCGGGCCGCCGCCAGTGCCGTTTCCGGATCCACATAGAGCAGTGCATTGATCCGGCCATTGGCAGCATCGATGCGATCGAGGCACGCCTCTGTCAGGGCAACCGCACCGAGTCGGCGATCACGGAGCATCGCGGCCACGCCAACCACCGGCTGGGCCAGCAGATCCTCAACGTTCATCGATCAGGCGTTTAGGTTTCTGCCGTGCTTCGAGTTCCGTAAGTCCGGCTGTTTCGCCGACCGCCACGACCTCTATGCCCAGGCGTACACCCAGACGGGCCCGCAGATGACGACTGATCAATTGTTCAAAATCCGGATCTGACCCGTCATATTCCACCATCACCGTCAGCTCATCCTGATCATCGATGCGCTTCAGGCGGCACACATACTCCCCGGTGGTTCCGCTGAAGCCGTACAGCAGACTGCCGATTGCGGTCGGATACACGCTTACGCCGCGAAGTTTGACCATGTTATCACTGCGGCCGGAAAACCCCGCAATACGCCGGAACTTGATACCACTGCTCAAATCAGGCGGCAGCAGCCGCGAGACATCCTGGGTATCAAAGCGAACGATCGGGTAGACCGAGTCCTTGAAGAGCACAGTGATACAGAGATTACCGTCACAACCCGGGCCAACCGGGACACCAGTATCCGGTGCCACGATCTCCACAAAATGTGCGTCTTCCCAGATATATAGACCCTCGCGGGCTGGGCCTTCAGCCGCAACGATCCCGGTGTCTCCCACACCGTACCAGTCATAGACCGCTGCCCCGCCCCAGGCCTTTGAGAGCGTCTCACGGGCATCATGGGCGATATGGCCCGAGATCATCCGTAGGGGGATGTCCTCACCCGGAATCAGACCGGCGTCTTCTGCTGTTCGCGCCAGCTTATGAAGAAAATCACCAAAACCGACCAGCACGGTAGCACCGAAACGCTGCATTAACTCGACCTGCTGAAGACTTCCAGTCTGCGAACCGGTACCTGCAGGAAGCAATAGGGCGTCGGTGTAATACAGCACGGCCTCACGAATGTAGTGACCGCCATTGACCATGCCGAAACCATATACCGAGTGCACCACATCATCGGTCTGCAGTCCCTGCAGCAGGTAGGCCCGCGCCAGCAGGATGTTCTGGATCTCCCGGTCCCTGGCGCCAAAGAAGAGCGGCTGAGGAGTACCGGTTGTACCACTAGTGGTCTGGAGCACGGTGCGGAACTGCCCGCCTTCCGGGCGCGCCATACCGTGGTAGTCCCCCAGTGGGGGAAAGCGCTCGACACTGTCCATGAGATCATCCTTGGTGACGACAGGCAACCGGACCAGATCATCCAGGCCCGTAATGTCACCGGGCTCAAGACCCGTTTCACCCCAGTGGCGTTGATAAAAAGGAACCTGCCAGGCCCTTTTCATGACCTTCGCGAAACGCATCTCCTGCAGCGCCCGCAGGGCTTCGGCATCAAGTGACGCCGGACCTGAACTGAAGGCCTCACCGACCGGAAACGCCTGGAGCAACTGCAGCGGACTCGCCTGTTCGGAGTAAACGCTCACGGGACCAAGTCGTCGATGATCACGGCCGAATCGCTTATCTCATGGAGATTCTCAAGACGTTCGATCACCCGTTTTAAGGCCGCTGGGTCCAGCGGGCTGGCCGCCAGGCGCCAGTTGTCGCGGAACTTGTCCAGCCACGCATCACGGGTCAGCGGGTTGGCCGGGTGACCGTAAACCGTATCGATCCGTTTCCTGAAACACGCCCCGTCATGACACTCGATCTCGACGCTCAACGGCGTCAGGGCATTAGGGTCCGGGTTGTCATCCACCTCAATGTGTACCCGCCGAGCGACAGACAGAGTATCGGGGTCCTGCCGCCCGGACTCTGAAAAATCCTCATACACGAGGTTTCCCGAAATCAGCACCCGGGCAGCGGCAAAGCACGCGCAGAGCCGGGCATAATTGATGTCCATATTGTCGGTAACCGGCCGGCCGACCAGGTGATTGATCAGCGGCGGCACTCGTGCCGTCACCCGGCTGACCTTGCTCTCATCAACGCTGTATTCGCGGCGCAGTGCCAGGCAGGCGTCGACAATCCCGTGGGTGGCCCGGCCGCTGGGAAACGGTTTATGGGCGATTTCCGTGATGCGCCAAATTCTGCCCAGATCCGGTATGACCCGAGCCAGATCATGCGCGCCTTCGAACAAGGCAAAATAACCGAACGGGCCTTCCAGTACATCGCGCGGTCCCGGCACACCCAGACCTGCAAGATCACAGGCGAGCACGGCGTTGCGGGCACTGAAGCCCATCTGCATACCGAGCAGTGGCGAACCTTCTGTATGGGCCTGCATGGTGCCGCACAGCTGACCATGGACGATACCGAATGCACTGACCAGGCGCTCAGGATCAAAGTCCCGTAACACCGCCAGGGCCGCGGTGGCGCCAAATGCGCCACAGGTCCCGGGGCGGAAAAACCGAAGTCCTGAACTGCACGCCACACCGAGGGTACAGGCCACATCAACCCCGAGCGTAACCGCCTGAATCAGACGCGTGCCATGTACCGGTATGCCGGACTCGAAGTGCAGGCGGTCGATCTCGGCCAGGCTCACGGCCAGTACGCAAGTCACCGCATGGACGACTGCTCCTTCATGGACACAGTCGAATTCACAGTTGTGCATCTGGTAGGCGTTACATAGGGCGGCCGATGACATGCCCAGCCGCACCGGTCTGCCGAGCACCCGTACGCCACCGGTCGCTGGTTGAGCACCCTGTGCCGCGATCAGCTCCTCGACCCAGGGCCCGGCACTGCCCAGCAGCCCGACGCCGATCGTATCCAGAATGAATTTTCGCGTCGCTTCGGTGGCCGCATCGGGCAGGTCTTCGTAGGGTGTGCCAGCCACATGCCGAGCGAGTGCGTCAATTGCCGTCATCATTCCCGCTCCCAGGGATGGTTGTCTTTCCACCAGCGGGCAATATCGATTCGACGCGCCAACCAGACACCATCGTGGCTACGCACGTGATCAAGAAACTGCCTCAATGCCCCGATCCGACCGGGTCTGCCGATCACCCGGAGGTGCAGACCCAGCGACATCATTCTCGGTTCGATCTGCCCCTCCTCGTACAGACAGTCGAAGGTATCGATGGCGTACTGCAGCCAGTCCGATGGCGTGTAGGCCGGTGATGTCCAGAGTTTCATGTCATTGGTATCCACGGCATAGGGCAGGACCAGCATCGGCCGGGTTCCGCAACGGTCCCAGAAGGGCTGATCGTCCGAATAATCGTCCATGTGATATAGAAATCCGGCTTCGGCGAGCAGCCGCCGGGTGTTTTCCGTGGTGAGATAGCGCGACAGCCAGCCCAGCGGTGGGTGACCGCAGGTCTTCTGGATCGAATCCCTGGCCTGCTGGATAAACGTTCTCTCATCCGCCTCGGCCATGCGGTGCTGGAAGCTCCAACGCCAGCCGTGGGCACAAATCTC
>MDTE01130939.1_pt1 | contig 14584 bp, 14 predicted proteins | sample 811231 | NCBI WGS metagenome assembly MDTE01 (sample SAMN05326651, study PRJNA326480) | marine metagenome | isolation source: seawater | place: Indian Ocean: Red Sea | collected 2010 | reverse complement strand
TATTAAATTAGTAACAGACTCTTCAAAATATTTTGGAGATATTTTATCTAGAATGCTTCCACCTGATTTTAGTAATTTAAATCAATTGATTTATGCAATGCTTGAAACCATTGAAATTGCTTTTCTTGGTACTTTTATTGCTATAGTTCTATCAATTCCTCTCGGATTGTTTTCAGCAAGAAATTTGGCTCCTAATTATTTTGTTTACTTAATCTGCAAAACTATAGTTATATTTTTTAGAGCAATACCTGAATTTATTATAGCTATGATTTTGGTTATAGCTATTGGATTTGGAGCGATGCCAGGAGTATTAGCATTAGGTTTACATACAATGGGTTTCTTAGCTAAATTTTATGCTGAAGATATTGAGCATATAAATAATGGCCCTATAGATGCATTAAAATCTTCTGGTGCAAGTAAAAGTCAAATAATATCTTTTGGGGTAATTCCACAAATTCTTCCATCTTTTGTGGCAAATAATTTGTACATTTTAGATCGTAATGTGAGAATGGCTACTATGTTGGGCATAGTTGGAGCAGGTGGTATAGGCTATGAATTACAATCATCCTTTAGAATGTTTGAGTATGAAAGAGTATCTTCAATTATAATTTTGATATTTGTAACAATTTTTGTAATTGATCATATATCATCCTTTATCAGATCTAAAATAAAATAAATCGATATTTATAAATTAATTTTTTTAATTTTTATTAACAATTCTTTAGAAAGATTGTTTATAGATTTTGTAAAATCATTTTTAATGATAATATCAGGAGATCTTGGAAATTCCGCTTTTAAATTTTTTCCAACTATATTTTTATAATGACCTTTATAAAAAAATTTTTTCTTTTTTAGGATTAACTGATCAATATTAGTTTCTATGTAAATTTCAATATATTTATGAATGTTTTTTCTATTCCACTTTCTAACTTTGTCAAACAAACTTACAGTAGAGAAAATAAGATTTAAATTTGAATCTGATATGTATTTACAAAATTTACCATAACTTAATGCATAATTTAACCTACTTTTTTTTGAAAATTTATTAAAATTGAAAATTTGTCTTAGATCATCTCCACTTAGATTTAAAGTAGGACCGTATATTTTTGATATTTCTTTTTCTATTTTGTTACTTATGCTTGATTTACCAGATCCTGATAGACCGGTAATCCAAAAAATTATTCCCCTTTTTTTTTGATTTTTAGTCATTTACATTTACATATATATTCAGTTAGGTATGTTCACAACATAGAAATTTAATCTTTAAATGTTTTCATTTCTTAATAAAAACAAAAATTTTATGAAATCCGATATTAAATGGAAATCAAAAAAAAAAGTATAATTATTAAGTTAATTCTTTACTCTAAAAAGAACTACAGAGCAGAATTAAAGTTTTTATACTCTTTGCTTGAATTCAATTTTATTTTTACAAATGATTATTCCCAAAATAAAAGTTTTTAGAAAAAATTTTAATACCGAAACAGCTGATTATTTAGTAAAGCTTTTTAAAAAAAGTAAGAAAATTATTATTACCTCTGGTAAAACAATTGTACCAATTTACAAAAATATTGATAAGTATAATTTTAAAAATAAGTTATTCTATTTAAGTGATGAACGTTTAGTTTCATATAATTCAAAACTTTCAAACTTTAGAAATATTTTAAAATTCAATTTTGTAAATAAAAATGAATTATTTCATTTTAATATAAATAAAAAATTTTCTAAAAAAAGAACAAACCTTTTTTTAAATAAAATCTCAAAGATTAAAAATTTTGATTTTGCAATTTTAACTGTTGGTAATAATTGTCATGTTGCCTCTATCTTTTTTGATAATAAGACAAAATTTAATCAATATTATTTTTTTAACAAAGTAGATAGAGTTTCACTATCTTTAAAAATTTTGAACAAATCAAAAAAAATATTACTTTTATGTAATAAACCAGATAGAGCTTCTGAGCTTGCATTAAATTTAAAGGATCAAAAAAAAATTTTTAAATTTCTAAATAATAAAAAATTAATAATCTTATTTAACGAGAAATCATATAAATGTTTTAATCAAGCTTTACTAAGTAAATGATTTAGTGTAGTAATTGAATTATCATAAGTTTATTTATATTTATCAAAATTGAAAAATAAGTTCAAAGTTTCACAAAAAAGATTATCTAAACATTATGACAATCTTTTTTTAAAATATGGAAATTCACCAAAATCAAGTCAATGGTCAAATAATCAAACTAACAATGTAAGGTTTAGTATTTTAACAGAGGGTATTTCGCTCGGTAAAAATATTTCAATATTAGACTTTGGTTGTGGTATTGGCAGTTTGTATAAATTTTTGAAAAAAAAAAATTTTAAGGGTTCTTACACCGGAATAGACATATCAAAATTGCAAATATTATTTGCTAAACAAAATATTAGCTCAAAGAGGGTATTGTTTTATCATCAAAATATCTTTGAAAAAAAATTAGTTAAAAAATATGACTATATTTTCATTAATGGAGTTTTTAACAACTTAACTAATAATAATTTCAAAGTATTAGAAAAAACGATAAAAACTTTATTTAAAAACTGTAAAATTATGATGGCATTTAATAATTTAAGTTATTACGTAGATTATTACGACAAAGGACTTTATTACGTAAAACCTGAAAAAATATTTGAACTATGTAAAAAAAATATTAGTTTGAAAGTAAAAATTCGTCACGACTATCAAATTAAAAAAAAAACTTTACCTTTTGAATTTACAACTTTTTTATACAAATAAAAAAATGTTTAATAAATTACAAAATAAAAAAAAAGTTATAGTAGTAGCTGAGATTTCTGCCAATCATCAAAAAAATTTAAACCTTTTATTGAAAACAATTACTAAAGCTAAAAAAGCGGGTGCAGATGCCATAAAATTACAAACTTATAATGCAAAAGATATGACTTTAAATATTGATGAAAGAGAGTTTCTTATAAAAAAGAAAAATTTTAAATCTAAATTATGGAACAATAGATCTTTGTATAGCTTATATGATGAAGCATCTTTGCCAGAAAAATTTTATCCTAAAATTGTTAATCATTGCAAAAAGATTAAAATTTTACTTTTTTCATCTGTATTTAGTTCAGAAGGTTTAAAATTTTTAAAAAAATTCAATTTTCCAGCTTACAAAATAGCTTCCTTAGAAGCACTACATTTCCCATTAATAGAGGAGGTAATTAAAACAGGTAAATTAATTATTATATCAACAGGAACATGTAGTGATAAAGAAATTCAAGATATTTATAATTTTTTAATTAAAAAAAGATGTAAGAAATTTTCATTAATGCATTGTGTAACTGATTACCCAGCGAATTCTAAAGATCAAAATATGAGATATCTTTTAAAAATGACAAAGAGGTTTAATTGTCCGATTGGTTTTTCAGATCATACATTAGATAACATTTCATCTATTGTTGCTACCGCTTTTGGAGTAAGAATTATTGAAAAACATTTTAAATTAAAAGATGATAAAAAGAATATTGATAATTTATTTTCATTAAATCCAGAACAATTCAAGAATTTTGTGGATGATATTAAAAAAACAAAAGAAAGTTTAGGAAATGGAAATAAATCTATTTCAAAAAATGAAAAGTTAAATAAAAAATTTAGAAGATCAATATATTCTGTCGAAAATATTAAAAAGGGAGAAATAATTACTAAAGAAATGATTAAAATAATAAGACCAGGGAAAGGAGCAGAGCCAAAGAAATATTTTAATTTAATCGGAAAAAAAGCAAAAAGGAATTATAAAAAAAATCATCCAATTATTTATTAATGAATTTATTTTTTCAAAAAATCAAAAATTTTTTAAGATTAGATATCAGATGGAAATTAATCAAAATCAAACTTTATCCGAAAAAAATTTACAAAAAGGGAGTGAGATATTTATACTCAAAATTTATTTTTAACTTGGTTTTTCTTGAAAAATCTAAAACTGTAAAAAAAAACATTTTTAATAAAATTTTTTATAATCAATTATTTGAAAATAATTTTAAACACAATCTGTTAGTTTCAGCTCCAAGGTCAGGTGGTACATTTACAAGAATGATGTTAACTAGTTATATCGAGTTATTTTATAAGGTGGGAAATGGTATTCCAAAGTACGATAGTATAAATAATAAATGGATGTTTTCCATTGAACCAGTTGTAAGTGGTGAATTGTACCATTCAATTAATTTAGAAAGATTAATCATAAATTCAAATCCATTTGAGTCAGAAGAAGAATTTCATCGAAAGAAAATAATTTTTTCAAGAACACCAATTACTCCGTTAGAGTCGTGTGAATTAGATAATTCGAAAGTTGTAATTATATTAAGAAATCCTTATGATCAAATAATTTCATATTATACTAATCATAGTAAAAACCATTCTCCAAATGGACTGGATGAGTCTCTTTTTAAAAAATCTTTGTCTAACTATTTGAAATATTTAAATTTTTGGAAAGAGTTTATTAAAGAAAAAAAATTAGATAAGGATTATATCATAGTCAAACATGATGAACTTAACAACAATAGTGAAAAGATTTTAATGAAAATACTAAAATTTTATGATTATCAAATTGATGAAAAATTAGTCACGGAAGCAGCTTCAATCAATACTAAAGAGAACACTCTAAAAAATATTAAAAATATCAAAATTAGAAATATAAGATTTACAGATGAGAAAAAAAAGGAAATATTTAAAGATCTAATTACTAATAAAATTTATGAAATTTATAAAAATGAATTAATCGATAGCTATAATGACCTGTAATGATTTTTTATTTACCTTCATAATCAGATGCAAGACCTAGGGTATCGGCCCCAAGAACATATTTTGAAACGGACACTACTTTTAATTGATAACACTGTATAATTCTCTGAAACCATGTAGGGATAGCTATATCAAACTTTAATTCAAGCACTGTATATCCGGAAAGACAATCAATCGTTTGATTTTTTTTATTATGATCAAAAAGTTGATTTGATTTAGTTCCTCTTATCTTCTTATCAAATGTAAGTCTAAAATAATAACCTGCTCTATTTATAAATGGAGATCTTTCGTAATCAACAATTAATTTTGGCAGACACTTTTTTTTGTATGAATCAAAAACAAACTTTTCAATTAATTGATTATCTTTATATATTCTTAACAATTTTTCACAATTTTTATCATTATTAAATAAATTTAAATCATCAAATTTTATTAATGTTCTAATTTTGTATGTCCTTTTATTTTCTCTACCTTTAAGTTCTAAAAAAATTGGATAATTTTCATTATGGTTATTAGAATAAGTTCTTATTCTAAATTTATACCGTGATCTTACGCCGTCGACTTTTTCATTAAAATTTGAGTAATTCTCGCTATCAAAATAAAGTGATCTAACAAAGTAACCCTTAGAACTTTCTTTTGCTGCGTAACCATCATAAATCATAAAGTTTTTAATTTCTTCTTTTATTAAATTTGATAAATCTTTTTTCAAAATATATTTCATTTCATATCTTGAAAACTTATTTGAAGAATTAATATTTTGTAGATTAATCATCTTTTTCTTTGACATCAATAAATTCGATATTATTATTATCTGAAATTTTAATCATTTTATTTTCTTCAGATAAAAATTTTTTGTTATCACCATCAAAAGTTGAAAAAATTGAGTTGATTTTTCCTGAAGAATTATATCTCCAATTTTTTTTATATGAACTAAGGTGAATTTCATTTTCTTTGAATATAGTATTATTAACATTTACATTTGACATATCTTTAGATGCAATTGCAATATTGTTATTTAAAAATAAAGAATTAAATATTTCAGTTGATGAATTTTCACCTGAGGAGACACCTTTATCTCTAGAACCTATAATTTCACTATTAAAAATTTTTAAATCAGACTCCATCGAGTCGATGGCATCATTACCTGAATTTTCAATTTTTAAATTTTCTAATTTGATTTTTTTGGATATATCTACATCAATAGCGTCAAAAATAGAGTTTTTGAACTTTGAGTCTTTGATGCTTATATTATTAGAGTAGATTATATGAACCATGTCATCAAATTTAAAGTTATTTGATAAATCTAGATTATTTAAAAAAACATTTTCTGTTTTGTGAATTGATAGCATTGAATAAAATTTTAAATTATTTATTTCATCTCCACTTCCACCAGACAGGTACAAATTAGATAACACACTACCTTTTGAATTTTTACCAAAAATAGCAAAAGTTCCCCAAGGATCTTGCTCGTTATTTATCTTTTTAATAATAATAGGATTATCTTTCGATCCATTTGCAAATACCTTATTTTTAAATAAAATGCTAACCTTTGGAGCAAGCATAATTTTTGTTCCTTGTAAAATTTCTACGGGATTTGGAAAAATTTTGTCTTCTCTAAATATAAGGTTTCCCTGTAAGACAGTTTTTTTAAACTCTCTTGATTGAATAATTGGTCTATTAAATTCATTTGGCCACGAACTTTTTTTACTTCCGTTATATATTTCAAACTGTTCATTGTTAAATTTATTATTAACAAAAAAACTTTTAGGTTTTGAGTTTTTATCTGTAAAGAATTTAAATTTGGTGTCAATAACGTCAATTTTTAAGTTGTTTAGAATATTGAAATATTTTTTAGAAGTTAATTGTCTATTAGCAAAGAAAGTAACGGGTATGAAAATATTTTGATCTTTATTTTTATAAAAATAATAGTCTGACTCATCTAATTTAGAGTTATTATTGTAATCTAAAGCAATCCACTTACTATCTGTATCTTTTAGATTTATCTTTAAATTATTAATTGGGTTATTCCCGGATATGTGCAAATTAAACCCATCAGCTTCCTCACTCCATGAGACAGTTGATTTAATACTCAAAATTTTTTTTAGATTTTTTTTTCTTAAATTTAGACTATTTAAAAATTGCTCATACCTTTCTTGACCATTATTTCGATACTCGCTGGTGTAGTATTTTTTTTGAATTTTTCCCAAATTATATCTATCACTAACAAGAAATTTCTTTTTTATTTTTTCTAATTCATTTATTTGTTTTTGAAGAACATCATTTTCATTTAAATAATATTTTAAATTAGTATATTTTTTATCTAAAAACTTACTAAGCAAATTTAAATTTTTGAAAAATTGATTATTAGTCTCATGTAAAATTAAGTTATTTTTATCAATTATATTTTCGTTATATTGCATGTCATGAGGAATTAAATATTTCATACCTGACCATGGGTCCAAAGCCAATCTAGAATTATGATATGAATTTGCGATAGGTGTTTGATTTAGAATTTGTAAAACTGAAAGTCGAGACCAATAATCAATAAGATCTTCATTAAAAAAATAATTTTTATTAAAATCAATTGAAGATGGATATATTGCCTTTAAAGTATTACTGAGGTCTGAGAAATCTTTTTCTTCCATGTTGTTAAAATAGGAAATTTTTGACCATAGTTTTGGATTATTAAATAAATCTGGATTTAGCCCTATTTTTTTTTCATTATTATAATTTTCACCTTTATAGATATTTACAGGCATAATCTTATTTCTTCTTAAGAAATTTTCATTGATCCTTTCTCTTTCTATGCTGATGCCAGTGCTTGTTCCATTAACAAACAGTTCAACTAAATTAACCTCAGGAGCAAGTATATTTAATTTTTTTGCTATATTTATTGCAACAAAATCATTCAAAACATAACCTTGAGTTACTTTATATTCATAATATCTTTTTAATGTTTCGGACTCTTTTTTTCTCGTTTTGATTCTTATGTTTTTTTGGTGAAACATAAAATTAAATGGATTATCTCCAAAATATCTAAGTTCTACTTCTTGTAATTTTTTTTTATTTACTAAGTATGCAGGAGCCCATTTTTTTGTTGAGGAAGGAATATTTGAAAGTAAATTTAAACTAGATTTTTCTGGGACTATCAATTTAATTTTTTTTAACCCGTCACCTCTTTTAGAAAAATATAAATTTGAATATTTATTGTAATTTAGCTCTATATAATAACCTAGCCAATTTATTGGTCTTGCTTGTTGACTAAATGACTTGTGTCCATATTCAAAGTCTTTTATTAAAATGTTTACTAGTATTAATAATGAAATTGAAATGATGAACGGTAAAGAATAGATAAATGATAATTTGAGGGTTTTATTTACTTTCATGCTAATTAATGCAAACGGATAAATTGTTGGTAAGCTTTAATCTTGAGAATTTTATTTTAAAGAAAATTTTTTCAATTTTTTCTATTAATGAATTATTTTTGAAAACTAAAGATATCAAATCATCACTATCTTTTCCATTAATAACCTCAACTAAATTATTATTTTCATTCAGAAAAAAATTATTCTTACTCATAAAAATTAGGTCTGAAAATTGTATTTGATTTTTTTTTTGATCTTTTGAGTGAAAAAAAATTTCTTTGAATGTGATTTTTGATCCCGCAGGTAATGAGAGGTGAAAATTTATTTTATAAAAATCATTATTTCTCGGCTCCACAGAATAAATTTTAAAACTTTCTAATTCTTTAATTTCTTGAGGGAATATTCTTTCATCAAAATTTTTATTTTGAGTTGATATTGCAAATTTACTTAAAGTATTGCCGTTAAAAAAGTTAAGATTATTTTTTATGTCAGAACCTCCTAATTGTTCAAATTTAAAGTCATTACAATATTTTTCTAAAAATTTTTTTGGTAACCAATAATTTTTTATGATTTCTCTGTAAGCATTTTCATTTATTGGCGATAAATTCATCGCTCTTTCTAACAACTCTGTAGCTTTTTTTTGATTATTGTTTGTTAGTGCTTTTGCTTGCCATAGGTTGATCGAATATATATTTGGATCTATATCTAAAATTTTATCAAATAAATTTTCAAACAAGTCCAATTCATTTTGTTTGCTGGTATTAGCTGCTGCAAAATTTGTTAATTCAACTATACTTTCAAAAAACATATTTTTGCCTGAGGATATTTTCTGTGAAAAACTCATATAATTCTCCAGTTGCATCACTGCTCCACTAAAGTTTTGAGATAAAATCTTATTTTTTACACTGAAATTTTGATAAAGATTGTAAAATGCTACACCTCTTTTAAGTGTATTTCTTCTGAATTCGTAATTAAATGCCATATATATCAATAAAAAAAGTAGAAAAAAAATTGGCATTAGTATCAAAATTTTTTTATAAGATTTCATAAATTTTTTAGCGTATAAATAAATTATTATAATACATATGGATAATAACCTTGCAAATCAATTACAAGAAATCCAAGAAATTTATTTACCAGTAGAAATAGTTGTAAACTTATTATCCTCATTTTTAAGCGGACTAATAATAAGTTTAGTTTATAAAAAAACACATAAAGGCTTAAGTTACTCTCAATCATTTATGATTACCAATATATTTTTATGCGTAATAGTTTGTATGGTAATAATGATTATAGGAAACAGTCTGGCACGTGCATTTGCTCTCGTTGGTGCATTATCAATAATAAGATTTCGAACTGTAATAAAAGACACTAAAGATATTGCATATATTTTTTGGTCATTAGCCGCAGGATTAGGATGTGGTACTGGTAGTTATTTTTTAACTCTTTCTGGTAATATTCTTCTAATTATTATTGCTTTCATATTATTTAAAACAAATTTTGGCTCAATTTATAAAAGTGAATTTATTCTACAATTTAGGTACTTAAAAAATTCCAAAAATGAGGATGATCCACAATATAATAGATTATTTAAAAAATTTACAAAATCAAATATTCTTCTTAATGCTGAACCATCTGGTGATAAAGATTCATTAAAATTGACTTTTGATGTATTATTGATCGAGGAAAAAAACATTGATGAATTTATTAATGAACTTTCTGAATTATCTGGTGTTTCAGAGGTATCTCTAACGGCTTCAAAAAATGATATAGATTATTAAATTTAATGAAAAACAAAGCTGATAAAATAATAAACTCTATTGAAAATGTAAGAAAAAAAAATAATAAAAATTGGATGGATTTATTGCGACTTGCATTTAAAGAAAATCCTAAGGAAACCTCTAAAATTTTATCTAAAATTCTCTCAAAAGATCAGATGCTAATAAAATTAGCAAATAAGCTTAAGAAGATTGCAAAATAGAATAGTTATATATTTTTAAAATATTCTTTTAAATGGAAACCATTATTAAATAAAAAATCTATAACAGATAATTTTTCTAAAAATTTCTTAGAATTTTGTTTATATATAAATGTGGGATAATCTATATATTCTAACTTAATATCATTTTTTTTGAACAAACTTTCATCCAAATATACTTTTGAACCTGGGGTTGAAATGTAATGTTTTGATTTATAGATCTTACATATTTCAATTAATCTCTCCGTTTTTGTAGAAGTTGTTTTTATATTTGATGAAATCTCATAATCCATGTCTATTGAGTTTTTCTCACAAATTGTTTTGATAATATAAATATTTAGTTCGCTTAAATTATAAATTTCTTTTTTATAAATACTTTTTAAAAAAGAAAATATTTCATCAAAATAAAGTGTTTTTTTATATTCTTGTTGTATCTTTTCTAAGTGTTTTTCAAAATATTTTTTTTCAACAATTTCTACTTGATTGATTAGTTTATTTTTAGACTCATTTGTTGTGGGAATAGTTATATAAGTTTCGAGATTATAAGAACATTTGATTTTATTTCTTCTTTGCCATCCTTTGTTAGTCCCTTTCCCTTCAGTTTTAACATCATTTAAAAAAATAAATTTATCAGATTTAAAAATTAAATAAAAATATCCTAACCAAGGAAAATAAGTGGGTTGAGTGATAGCTAATTTCATTTAAGCAGTAAATGTCAAAATTTCATTTATGTAGCAATTGTATACCTGATATTATATAAAATTAAAATAATGAAAAAAATTTGTATTATTCCTGCAAGAGCAGGAAGCAAAAGAATTCCAAATAAAAATATTAAAAAATTTAATGGTAAGCCGATCATTTACTATCCATTAAGTGAAATCAAGAATTCAAAAATATTTGATGAGATAATAGTTTCATCTGATAGCAAAAAAATACTTAATTTAGTTAAAAAACTTGGTTTTAAAGAGTGTTTTGTTAGACCAAAGTCTTTATCAAATGATTACGTTGATACACAAGCTGTAATTTTGCATGCGATAGATTGGTGCAAAAAAAATTATTTTTATCCAACATTTATATGTTGTGTTTATCCAACTTCAGTTTTTTTTAATAAAAACCACTTACAAGACTCATTTTCACAAATTAAAAATAAAAGATTAAAATTTGTTTCGAGTGCTGCAAAATTTCCTTTTTCACTTCAAAGAAGTTTTTTTTTAGATAAAAAAAAAAATATAAAAATATTAAATAAAAAAATGTATGGTAAAGGATCTCAAGATCTAGAAACTATTTATTATGATGCAGCTCAATTTTACTGGGGAACCGTTGAAGCGTGGGAAAAAAGAAAATTTTCAGGTATTGATACTGGCATTTATGAATTACCATCTGCAAAGTTAAAAGATATTGATACCCTAAATGATTGGAAAGTTTCTGAAAATCTATTCTCATTAATAAAATTAAAAAAATTATAAAATTTAAAATTTTCAATAATATTGTTTTCAAAGAATCCTGATCAAAAAAAAGGGGACATAGAAGAGAAATACTGTTGGTTTTTATTGAAAAACTTCATGATAGATCTTTTTTAAATTTTGTTATATGTAAACATTATTTAAATTAGAATATTAAGTTCATTGTTAATTCTTTTAAACTGCATTAAAAACAAGTGAGGTTATAATCAATGCAAAAATTTTTAAAAAATAAAACTATTTTAATTACTGGAGGTACAGGTTCCTTTGGAAAAGCTTTTTTGAAAGAACTACTTAAAAGTCATAATATTTTAAAAAAAATTATCATTTTTAGTAGAGATGAACTAAAACAGTCAGAATTAAATGAGAAGTACTCTGTTAAAAGATTTAAAAAACTTAGATATTTTCTTGGAGACCTCAGGGATAAAGATAGAATATACAGAGCATTAGATGGTGTAGATATAGTTGTTCATGCAGCTGCTTTAAAACAAGTTCCAACTGCTGAATATAATCCCTTTGAATATGTTAAAACAAATATTTTAGGTGCTCAAAATTTAATCGAGGCATGTTTAGATAAGAATGTAAAAAATGTGATTTCTCTCTCAACCGATAAAGCCGTTTCACCTATTAATTTATATGGTGCTACAAAATTATGCTCTGATAAAATTTTTTTAGCAGCAAACAATGTTAAGGGAAATAGAGACATAAAATTTAGTATAGTTAGATATGGAAATGTATTTAATAGTAGAGGATCTGTAGTCCCACTTTTTTTAAACCAAAAAAAAAATAATATACTAACAGTTACAGATAAAAGAATGACCAGATTTCATCTAACTCTTGATCATGCAGTAGAGATGGTTTTATGGGCAATAAAAAATAACAATGGTGGGGAAATTTTTGTTAGTAAAATTCCAAGCTATAGGATACTTGATTTAGCTAAATCAATTTCTCCCGGTTCTAAAATTAAACTAATTGGAATTCGTCCAGGTGAAAAATTAAATGAAGAGTTAATCACTTCAGCAGAAAGTATAAATACAATTGGTAATAATAAATATTATATAATTTTAAACCCAGATGATAAAAAAAATTATTTATTTTATAAAAAGAAAGGTTTTAAAAGGTTAAAAAAAATATTTAGCTATAATAGTGGCAACAATAAACATTTTTTAAATATAAATTCTCTTAAGAAATTAGTTAAAAATTATAATGAGAAATGACTCAAAATTAAAAATAATTCCATATAGTCGACAATATATTGACAAAACTGATATAAGCTGTGTTAAAAAAGTTTTAAAATCAGATTTTTTAACTACAGGTCCTGAAGTAATAAAATTTGAAAAGAATATAAAAAATTTTTGTGACTCAAAATATGCACTATCCTTTAATAGTGCAACCTCAGCTCTTCATGCTGCATGCTTCTCAGTAGGAATAAAAAAAAATGATTATGTATGGACTTCTGCCATTTCTTTTGTAGCTTCAGCAAATAGCGCAATCTATTGTGGTGCAAAAATAGATTTTTTAGATATAGATTTAAATACTTTCAATATTTGTTTGGATAAGTTAGAAAATAAATTATTATCGACAAAAAAAAAATATTTACCTAAAGCCATAATTATTGTTCATTTAGGTGGATTTCCTTTAGATACTCAAAGAATATCAAAGTTATCAAAAAAGTATAAATTTAAAATTATTGAAGATGCATCTCATGCTATCGGAGCTATTTATAAAAATTATAAAATAGGCTCTTGTAAGTATTCTGATATATGTATTTTTAGTTTACATCCAGTAAAGATAATAACTTCAGGCGAAGGTGGTTTAGCTACATGTAATGATCAAAAGCTTTATAAAAAAATGAGGCTTTTAAGGGAACATGGAATTGAAAGGGATAAAAAAAAATTCAAAAATCGATCCTTCTTACCTTGGATATATGAACAACAATATTTAGGTTATAATTATAGATTAAGTGATATACATGCTGCGTTAGGTTCAAATCAACTTAAGCGTATAAATAAATTTGTAATTCGTAGAAATTATATAGCTAATATTTATAGAAAAGAATTAAAGAACCTACCTATAAAATTTCAATCTTTACTAAAAAATAGTTTTTCGAGCTATCATTTACTTATTGTTCTTGTTGAAAAAAAAATTCGTAATAAACTATTTCAATATTTAAGAAGAAGAAATATTTTGGTAAATATTCATTATATACCAATTTTTATACACCCATATCATAAATCAAAAAAGTTCAATAAAAATAGATTTAGAAACTCACTAGAATATTACGCTAGAGCAATAAGCTTACCAAATTATTATAATCTTTCACAAAAAGACCTTAAAAAAGTCATTATGTTAATCAAAAATTTTTTTAGAAAATATGGATCAAAAAAAAATTAATTTATTTATAAAAAATAATCAAAAATTGTTAAATAATTCTAAATATGATCAAAAAAAAAATATTATTTTGATTGACAGAAGTAGATATTTACAAGCAATTGAAAGTTCTGTTGTTTCAGTAGCATTAGCTAACTCACTAAATTATAATTTATATGTTTTTACTGACAGATTAAAAGAAAACATTATTAAGATTTATGAAAAATTTGGAATTAAAAAGTTTTATTATATTTTCTCATATAGTTTTTTTTTAAACGAAATAAAACTCTTTTTTCTCACTTTCCTCAATTTAATAATTCTAATTATTAAATTAAATCTAAAATCCCAAAAATTTGAATGGTTAATAAATAAGTCAAAAATAAATGGATATGAAATTGGAGATTTAATATATGATACTTATGTCAGGTCAAATAATTCATTCTTAAAACCAAAGATTGATTTAAAATTTTTGAAAATTCTTTTTAGTAGCATATTTAGATTATTAAAAATAGAAAAGCTTATCGAAAAAATTCAACCCAAATTAATTATTTGTTGTACAGAAGCTTATGCCCATAATGAGGGTATAACAATCAGAATCGCTTTAAAAAAAAACATAAAAGTATTAAGAGTTCAT
>MDTE01029076.1_pt1 | contig 14584 bp, 12 predicted proteins | sample 811231 | NCBI WGS metagenome assembly MDTE01 (sample SAMN05326651, study PRJNA326480) | marine metagenome | isolation source: seawater | place: Indian Ocean: Red Sea | collected 2010 | reverse complement strand
TTTATCTTTCATGCTTTTTGGTGCTGAGTAATAATATAAATCTTGATAATCTATTTTTGGATATTTTGGTTTTTGCCAATTCGGTTCTTTTAGCAATTTGAGTCTTTCAAATGCGCTCAATCTAAAATCTAACATCCATTTTGGTTCTTTTTTAATGTTCGAAATAAACTTAATTACGTCTTCATTAAGCCCTTTTGGGGATCTAATATTTTCAATGTTTGTGGTGAAACCGTATTTATAATCTTTTAAATTTTCTATATTTTTTTGTCTAGTATCCATTTTATACTCTTCGTTCAATTTTTTCTTTTACTAAATCTTCCAAACTCTTTTCATTAAAAAATTCATAAATATGATTTTCAAGTTCATCCCAAAGGTTATGAGTTAAACACTTTGTTGATTTTCCATTACAACCTTTTTTAGACTCCTTTTTGCACTGTACTGTTTTTACTTTTTCATCCACTGCATCAAAAATATTTGTTAGTTTTATTTCGTTTGCTTTTTTATTTAAAACATATCCTCCTTGAGTTCCTCTTACACTTTGAACTATTTCTTTTTTTCTTAATTTTGAGAAAATTTGTTCTAAATAGTCCAGAGATATACCTTGTCTTAAAGAGATATCTCTCAAAGATACAGGGTTAATATTATCGAATCTTGCAAGATCTGCTAAAGCCATCACCGCATATCTTCCTTTAGATGTAAGTTTCATAAGTATTTTTTAAGCGTATATATAAACCTGACTAAAATAGTCAAGTATGATATCTAAAAAAAATTAACATTTTGTGCCACAGTTATGATAAATATAATTTTTTTTTGATAATAATAATCAGTATCAATTATGGATAACAAAATAATAGAAATTTTTATTCCAGGTCCTGCTGGGAGATTAGAAGCAAAATACTATAAAAGTAAAAAAAGTACTTCTCCAGTTGCTTTGGTATTACAGCCTCATCCTCAATATGGTGGCACTATGAATAATAAAGTTGTTGTAGAAACTTTTCACACATTTATGGATAATGACTTTTCAGTATGTAGAGTTAATTTTAGAGGTGTAGGGAAAAGTGATGGGGAGTTTGATAATGGACAAGGAGAACTTGCTGATGCTGCCGCTGCATTAGATTGGTTAGAAAGAGAAAATTTTGACAACTCTCAATGCTGGGTTTCTGGTTTTTCATTTGGTTCTCTTATCGCTATGCAGCTTTTAATGAGAAGACCTGAAATAAATAGATTTATTGCTATTTCTCCTCAACCTAATGTTTATGATTTTTCTTTTCTTTCTCCGTGTCCCTCATCAGGATTAATGATATATGGAAAAAAAGATGAACTCGTTCCTTCTCAGTATATTAATGAACTTGATAAAAGACTTAGTTCACAAAAAGGTATTAATGTTGAATTTCATTCAATCCCAGAAGCAAACCATTTTTTTTCTAAAAGTGAAAATGCTTTAGTAAAAACATTAGATAAGTATATTAAAAAAGAGACTGCCTTATATTAAGCGCAATAGAAATTAAAAATTTTTCTCAATAACTCCTCCAGTAATAGCTTTTTTACATCTTGTTGTATTTGGAAATGATATAGGTAATTTTAAGTTTGATCTAATCGCCAAATATCCAAAAGCTTGCGACTCTAGAAAATCTCCATTTATTTGATATTCATCGATATTTTGTAATTTTATACCTTTATCAATTAAAAAACTATTAATATTTTGAATCAAAAATTTATTTTTTCTACCTCCGCCGCTTATTAAACAATTTTTACAAATCACCTTATTTTGAATATTTGTTTTTTTTATTCCTTCTGCAATTAAATATGCAGTAAATTTTGTTAAAGTTGCGCAGCCATCTTCAAGAGAAAGACCTCTTACAAATGATAAATCAAATTCTTTAATGTCCATTGACTCTTTGTAAGAAGATATTTCAAAATTCTCTATTGCTTGGTTATAAATTAGATCATTTACTAACCCTCTTTTTGCAAAATTTCCATCAATATCAAATTTCTTATCCGAATTATTTCTTACCCATTCATCTATCAAACAATTTCCTGGGGCTATATCATAAGCAAAAAGATTTGAATTGAGATTATCACTTTCATTTATGACTTGAGTAAGATTAGTAATACCCCCAATATTTATAAAGATCATTGGGAATTTTAATTCAAAGTTTTGATTTATCTTTTTTGAAAGTAGTTTATGAAATATTGGTGTTAATGGTGCTCCTTGTCCTTCATTTCTGATGTCATTTTCCCTAAAATTATTAATTACTATTTTTTTTGTTAATTGGGACAACAATTTTCCGTTGCCAAGCTGTTTGGAAATTTTTTTATTTGGAGAATGAAAAATTGTTTGGCCATGAAGCCCTATTAAATCTATTCTTTCTGAGCTTTTTTTAATTATTTCATTTACTATTTTGGCATTAAATATCGTAAATTTTTTTTCAAGATTAGCAAGTTTATTAGAATATTTGATCAAATCATCATAATTCACAATTTTGTCTCTTATATGAGTCAATTCCTGATAGAAATCATCATCATATTCATGATAACTATCAAAAATACAGTAAAATTCGTTGTAACCATCAGATTTAACAATAGATACATCTACACCATCCATTGAAGTTCCACTCATTAAGCCTAGTGAGGTAAAAATTTTTTTTTTCATATTTATTTTTTTTTAAAAAAAATTTGTATAATGTGGAACTATAATCATATGAATAAATTTTTGAAAGAATTTAAAAATAGAGGATTTTTTTATCAATGTACTGATGAAAATGATTTGTCTAATTTATTAGATAAGAATAAAATTAGGGCTTATATTGGATTTGATTGCACCGCTGAAAGTTTACATGTTGGTAGTCTTCTTCAAATAATGTGCTTAAGATTGTTACAGCAACATGGACACCAGCCAATTGTTCTTTTAGGGGGAGGAACTACAAGAATTGGTGATCCATCTGGAAAGGATAAAACTCGAAAAATTTTAACAGAAAAAGAAATAGAAAAAAACTCAAAAAACATCGAAAAAATTTTAAAAAAATTTTTAAAAACTAAAAATAGGCATACAAAACCTATTTTTGTAAATAATTATAAATGGCTTAAAGGGTTAAATTATATATCTTTTTTAAGAAATATCGGAAAACATTTTACAATTAATAAAATGTTAACTTTTGAAAGTGTTAAGGCCAGATTGGAAAGAGAACAATCCTTAAGTTATATGGAATTTAATTATATGATTTTACAAGCGTTTGATTTTTTAGAATTAAATAAAAAACAAAATTGTTTATTACAAATTGGTGGTTCAGATCAATGGGGTAATATTGTAAATGGTGTTGAATTAATTAAAAGACATTCAAATAAACAGACTTTTGGTTTAACCACACCTCTAATTACTTTATCTAGTGGGGCAAAAATGGGAAAGACAGCAGATGGTGCAATTTGGTTAGATAAAAAATTTTTATCACCTTATGATTATTGGCAATTTTGGAGAAATACTGATGATAGAGATGTGATTAGGTTTTTAAAATTTTTCACGGATTTGGAATTAGAAAAAATTAATAAATTAGATGACGCAAATATTAATGATTTAAAAACTTTATTAGCAAACAAAACAACTGAAATGCTTCATGGAAAAATTGAGGCTCTTAAATCTGAAAAGATTGCTAAAGAAACATTTTCCTCGAACTCTACAGGTTTAAATTTACCTTCAATTCAAATCAATAAATCTATATTAAACAAAAATATAAATATAATAGATCTAATAGTTTATTCAAAATTTGAAAAATCCAAAAGTGAAATTAGAAGATTGATTAAAGGTAGAGCAGTTAAAATAAATAACGATAATATTTCTGATGAAAAAATGATTATAAAGCAAGATCTATTCAAAAATAATTATTTAAAACTTTCCATTGGAAAGAAAAGACATATTAAAATTGAAATTGTTTAATTTTTTTTAATTTTATCTAATGTTCTAGTTATAAATCTTGGTGTCAGTGTTTTAATAGGATTGACTGATGTTTCTAAATTTTTTGGAGGTCCTTTAATCTTAAAACTTACACCAAAGACTCCTTCACCAACTTTTTTTCCAACTAATATATCTCCAATTAATGGTATTGAAGCTATTGTTCTATTAATTGTTGTGGCAGGAACCAAAGTGCCTCTCAAACTAATCAAATTCTTTGACTCAATATATCCCTCTAAAAGAATAGAAATAGCTGGACCTATTGCATATAATTCATCAATTGTCATTAATGATTTATTGTTAGTAAATTTCATTTCAAAATCTGTAAATCTAATACCTTCACCAGTTAAAAGGTCAGCTATCCCTTGCAATGAAGCTAAAGTTAAAATTTTTGCTAAAATTGGAACTTCCTTTAATTTAAAATTATCAATAATTAGAACTGATTTTGAAACACCATTCTTTTTTATTGAATAGAAATCTAAAACACCTTTTTCAAAACCTTTAATAAATTTATAATTATCAACTAATGGTTTTGGATATTCAGAAAAAATTGTGGTAATTTTCTCATTTTTATCTGATTTCACCGAAAATAAAAATTTTTTTTGGTTAAAGAAAGTTGACTGTAATTGAGCATTTAAGATTTCATTATTCTTAAAAAAAATATCTCCTTTCAAATTTTTCATTACGCTATTTTTATCAAGATAAGATTTTTGTATATCTAATTTAAATTTAAGGCCTTTACTAAATAAATCCTTTTTGTCTTTATTATTATCAAATTTTAAAAATTCATTAACAATATGACTTAAATTTAAGGATTCACCAGAAAGAGAATAGTAATTTTTTTTCTTTTTAATATCAATCTTATTAATTAAAGAGTCTTTATCTTTATATGTTAATTCAATATTTTTGAAACTGTGAATTTTTAAATTCTTGCCTAATGATAAATTAGATATCAAAAAATTATTTTCTTTTTCCTTAAAAGAAATTTCCTTAAAAAAAATTTTACCATCTAAAGTTTTATTTCCAGAAATATTGATTGTTAAATCATTCTCCAAATTTTTTTGATAATTTAAAAAATCAATTTCAATTATATTTTTTAAAATATCTAATTTAGTTATAAAATTTATTTTTTCTTTTTCTTTTTTTAATGTATATTTAATTTCATCATAATTTTCTTGAAATAATATTTTTCCAGCTCCTTCGAGAATAAAATTTTTATCGTTATAATCTAGTTTAATGTTGTGATTTTCAAATTGTAGTTCCTCTTTAATCTTGGGAAAAAATTTATTAACCTTAAAATTGTTTTTTAATATTAAATTTTTTAATTTAATTAATGAGTCAACCTCAATTTTTTTAATTTTAAGTCTATTATCAATTTCAAATTTGAATGAACTTTCTGATCCAAAGTTGATTGTTTTAATTTTAAAATTTGAAACATAATTACTAATTAAATTAACTAATTTTTCATCCTTTAAATCAAAATTTTTATTATTTACCTGACCTAAAACTAAAAAATTTTTATTTTCTTTTTTAACCTTAATAAATGGAAAAAATAAATTGTTATTCTTTATTATTAGTTTGATTTCACTCAAGTTAAAAGAATCTTTACTTATCAAAAATTTTAAATCAATTTTTGATAAGTTATAATCTTTTGGTAAATCAATCCTTCCATCTTTGATAAATCCTTTAATTTTATAATTATCTTTAATTTTTCCTTTATCATCGAAATCAACACTAATATCAGCCACAAGATAACCATTCTTGATTAATTTTTCAGCAATATAAATTTTGGCATCATTTCTAAATAATTTTATGAATGATAAAAAATTCTCTATTTTTATAGATTTAGTGGAAATTGTTAAATTGTTTAAGGAATTTTGCTTATTAATCAATGCCCTTAAAGATATATTTGATTTGATATTTTCGATCTGAATAATCGTTTCTTTGTATCTTAAATTTGCACCAACAGTTTTGACATTAAGATTTAATTTAAATGGATCTAATAATATATTTACATTTTTTAAATCTATTTCTAAATTTTCATCTACATTTTTAATTTGCTTAGAAATCTTTTGGTTTAGTTTATCGGTTTGAACTCCAATTGTAGATAAATAAAAAATAGAGACAATTACTACCGTGACTAATAATATTATTATCCTAAGAAATATTTTTATCATTTATCTGGTATAATGACTTTTCCAAAAAATCATCTATTTCTCCATTAAGTACTTTGTCTGGACTTGAGTTTTCATGACTTGTTCTATTATCTTTAACCAGTTGGTAAGGTTGTAATACATAAGATCTTATTTGGTGACCCCATCCGATTTCTGATTTAGCAGCTTCTGTATTTTGATTTTGCTCCTCTTTTTTTTTGATTTCAAAATCATAGAGTCTTGCTTTTAACATATTCATACAAGTTTCTTTATTCTTGTGTTGAGATCTCTCATTTTGACACTGAACAACAATTTTAGTTGGGATATGTGTTATTCTAACAGCGCTATCAGTTGTATTAACGTGTTGTCCACCTGCTCCACTAGATCTATAAGTGTCAATTCTTAAATCTTTATCTAAGATATCTATATTAATATTTTCATCAACAACAGGATATATCCATACACTTGCGAAACTAGTATGTCTCCTTGCACCAGAATCAAAGGGAGATATTCTTACAAGTCTATGAATGCCTGTCTCCTTCTTTAACCAACCAAAAACATAATCACCCTCAATTTTAATTGTTGAAGACTTTATTCCAGCCTCGTCCCCTTTTGACTCACTTACTAATTGAGACTTAAAATTTTTGTTATCTGACCATTTTAAATACATTCTTCTTAGCATGTCTGCCCAATCTTGGCTCTCTGTTCCACCAGCTCCCGCATGAATTTCTATATAGCAATCAAGAGAGTCCGCTTCATTAGATAAAAAACATTTTATCTCATTTTTTTTTGCAATTGATCTAAGATCTTTTAAATTTTGAAAAACTTCGTTTTGAACAGATTTATTACCCTCCTCAAGTGCTAAATGATATAGGTCATTTAAATCATTTAGGTGTTCGATTGAGGTTTTGTGAGAAGTTATCAAATCTTCAAATAATTTTTTTTCTTTTAAAATAATCTTAGATCTCGCTTTATCTTGCCAAAAATCACTTTTCAGCATTTCGATGTTATAATTTTCTAATTTTGAAAATATTTCGTTTTTTTCAAAGATACTCCTGTATTCTTTGATTTATTTTTTCAATTTCTTTTTTAAAATTTAAATATTTATCATCCATTAGTAGAATCTTAATATATTATTAGAATCTAATCTATTATTTTCTGAATACAAAACTTTTCCATTTAATACATTTTCACTTTTATAAGACTCAATTATAGTATTTTTTGATGAAAATTTAGCTTTTTCTCCTGTTTGAGGATCAACCACCATCAACGTTATTTTTTCTGGAACTTTAAAAGGTCTGGCATTTGATTTTTTAACTGCTTTTTTTATAAAATTCTCAAAAATCGGTAATGCTGCTTTAGATCCAGTTTCAAATTTTCCCAATGGTTCAGGATTGTCCATTCCAACATACACTCCTATAACCAAATCAGATGTAAATCCTATAAACCATGCATCAGTATTTTCATTTGTAGTTCCGGTCTTGCCTGCAATATTAAGTTCTAATTTTTTTAACTTTTTTCCAGTCCCTCTCTTTACAACTCCCTCTAAAAAAGATGTAATTTGATATGCTGTTTGAGGAGAAAGTACCTGCTTATAATTATCTTCTACTGTAGGATATTCTTTTCCAGTAAACGATATTTTATCACAATTTATACATTTTCTTTTTTCATTATTTATTATTGTATTTCCCTCACTATCTTGAACTCTATCAATTATTATTGGATCAATTAACTTACCTCCATTAACAAAAGTAGAATAAGCAGAAGTTAAACTTAGTAATGTAGTTTCTGCTGATCCTAAGGAAATTGATAATAGTTCTTCAGGGTTTTGATAAATCTTGAGTATTTTTGAAAAGTTTGCCACTTTATTAACACCTAGATTTTGAGCAATTCTAACAGTCATTAAATTTCTAGACTTTTCTAATCCAACCCTGAGTGTCGAAAGACCATAAAATTTTTTACCATAATTTTCTGGTTTCCACTTTTTTAAATCAATCCCTTGATCTAAGACAAGAGGTGCATCTAAAACTAAAGAGGATGGTGTGTATTTATTTTCTAAAGCTAAAGCGTAAACAAATGGTTTAAATGCAGAACCAGGTTGCCTTAAAGCTTGAGTAGCTCTATTAAATTCACTATTTCTAAAACTAAATCCTCCACTTAACGCTAAAACCCTACCAGTGTATGGATCCATCACAACAATTCCTCCATTTATCTTGGGAAGTTGTAATAAACTATAAAAAGAGTCCTGTATTTTTTTGACATATATAACATCACCTAATTTTAGTAAATTTGAAAATTCTTTTTTTGTCCAAGCAATATCTTTAAATCTAATTACTCCCTGTTCCTTAGTTTCAGTCTCTATAATTGCATCAAATTGATTAACTTTTTTTACTATTGCAATTTGCCAATTAATAGATTTTTCTAATTTTATTGTTTGATCTAAATCTTTATACCAATTATTTGAATAGTTTAAATTAGTTATTGGTCCTCTCCAGCCTCTTCTTCTATCATAAGCAATTAATCCATTTCTAAGAGTATCTGTTGCAATTTTTTGTAAGTCTAAATTAATTGGTGTATTTATATTATATCCTTGTTTATAAACTTTTTCATACGTTAAAAGTTCAATTATATTTTTTCTAACATCTTCAATATAATATTGTGCATCTTCTAAATAAATTCTCTTATTTTTTTTTAATTGAATTGGTTGTTGTTTTAATGCTTGATATTTTTTAATTTCCAAAAAACCATTTTCATATAAATTTTTTAAAACTAAATCCCGTCTGAATTTAGCAATTTTGATATCTCTATAAGGATTATATCTGCTTGGAGCTTTAGGTAATGCAGCTAACAAAGCTGCTTCAACATAATTCAACTCCTTTATTGATTTATCAAAATATTCTAAACTAGCTGCAGCAACTCCATATGCTCCACTTCCAAGATAAATCTGATTAAGATATAATTCTAAGATTCTCTCCTTTGATAAAGCTCTTTCTATTCGAAAGGCTAAAATTGCTTCTTTTATTTTTCTATTTATACTGACTTCATTTGTTAATAAAAAATTTTTTGCTACTTGCTGTGTAATAGTAGAGGCGCCTTCAAGTCTCTTGGATGTTAATATATTCTTTATATTATTTAAAAATGCTCTCAATACTCCCTTTGCATCAACTCCGGGGTGTGAAAAGAAATTTTTGTCCTCTGCAGACAAAAAAGCGTTTATCACATTCTTTGGAATTGACCTATAGGGAACAAAAATTCTTTTTTCCTTAGAAAAATCAGCAACTAAATCACCATTTCCTGAATACATTTTGCTTGAAACTGGAGGTTTATAGTTTTTTAAAAATTTATAATCAGGGATATTATTTGAAAATGTCCATAAAACACTGAAAATTCCAATAGATAGCAATAATATTAAACTTGTGATTGTTATAAATATATTCTTAAAAATTTTAGTCATTTTAATTCCATTATATATAGGAATTTGTTAAAGATAAGGCATAATTACAAAATACAAAATTTTAAAAAATTAATAATAAAATGAAAAAATTAAAACAATCAAAATTATGGAAAAAAATTTATACATTGATGCCTCGCATCCAAATGAAACTAGAGTCGTACTTAAATCAAATGATAATATTGAGGATTACGAGTACGAAGGTTTAAAAAATAATCTTATAAAGAATAATATTTATCTGGGAAAAGTAAGTAGAATAGAGCCTTCTCTCCAGGCAGCGTTTGTTGATTTTGGAAGAGAGAGACATGGATTCCTATCATTTAACGATATTCAATCAGATTATTATCAAATACCAAAAAGTGATTTGGAAGTAATAAAAAAAGAGGAAGAAAAAGCAAGAGAAGAGTTGTCTAAAGAAGTGGAAGCTAAGGAGGAAAAAAACTTAGCTGAGGGTAAATTAGAAGTTGATGATCCTATTGAGATAGAAAAAACAGAGATAGACTCAAATGAAGCTGAAAAAAATGAGACTGATGAAATAGAAAGTCTTTCTTCCAGCGAAAAAGAATTAAAAAAAGAAAAATTTCAAAAACATAAAAGATATAAAATTCAAGAAGTAATAAAGCCTAATCAAGTAATTCTTGTACAAGTAATAAAAGATGAGAGAGGACAAAAAGGTGCTGCTTTAAGTACTTTTATATCTATTGCAGGAAAATATATTGTCCTAATGCCCAATACTCCAAAAGGTGGTGGAATTTCTAGAAAGATATTTAATCCCGCAGAGAGAAAAAAAATAAGATCAATCTTAAATGAAATAGAAATTCCTAAAGAAATGGGTTTAATTGTAAGAACCGCAGGTTCTAATAAAACTAAAAATGAGATTAATCATGACCTTGAAACATTAGTAAAAGGTTGGAATCAAATTAAAGAAAACGCACTAAATGCAATTGCTCCGTCACTAATTCATCAAGAAAGTGAAATAATAAAAAGAACTCTCAGAGATATGTATGATGAAAATACAAAAAATATTATTGTTGAAGGCAATGAAGGTTATAAAAAAGCACAAAATTTTATGAAGATGATGATGCCATCTCATGTTAAAAAAATTAAAAAATATAGAGGAAAGATTCCACTTTTTATAGAAGAAGATATCGAACAAAAATTAAATCAAATATTTGAGTCAGAAATAAAGTTAAATTCTGGAGGATATCTTGTTATTAATCCAACAGAAGCTCTTGTTTCAATTGATATCAATTCTGGAAGTTCTATAAAGCAAAAAAATGTAGAAAATACTGCTCTAAGTACAAACTTAGAAGCTGCAGAGGAGATTGCCAGACAAATTAAGATAAGAGATCTTTCTGGTTTAATTATAATAGATTTTATAGATATGCTTAGTTACGGAAATAGAAGAATGGTAGAAAAAAAATTAAAGGAAAAATGTAGATCCGACAGAGCAAGAATTCAGATAGGAAGAATAAGTAACTTTGGTTTACTTGAAATGTCTCGTCAAAGATTAAGAGAGAGTGCCGTTAAATGGAAAGTAGAATTAACTGATGAATCTTTTGCTCAAAAATTATTGAAATTAGTAGAATTAAAAGTTGTTTTGAATAAAGCAAAATATGTAGAATTGAAAGTTTGTGAAAAAATATCTGATTTTTTGAAGGAAAATTTTGTAGATGACCTTACGTATTTTGAAAAAAAGAATAAAATGAAAATCGATATCATTACTGATAATTCATTAATTATTCCAGAATATATAATTAATGTTAAGAATAAATCCAAGAAAACCATAGAATTAATAGAACATTTTGAGAAACTAAAAAATTTAGACTTGCAAAAAAAGGATAATAAAACAGTCGATATGAAGGATAAAAAAAAATTTAAAGTAAAAAAAATTTATAGAAAAAAGAGATTTTATAAAAAAGCTATATAATTCCTTTGGTTGGTGAAGAAGGCTTTCCCATAATTGTTTTTTGAATTCTTCCTGAAAGATATGATTTTCTTCCAGCGATAACTGCATTTTTGAAAGCCACAGCCATATCAAATGGTTTTTTTGCTTTAGCAATAGCTGTATTAACCAACACTCCATCGCACCCAAGTTCCATTGCTATCACTGCATCAGAAGCTTGACCAAGTCCCGCGTCAATAATTAGAGGCAATCTGGTTTGTTTCCTGATTATTTTTATATTTACTTTATTTAGTATACCTAAACCTGAGCCGATTGGTGCAGCTAGCGGCATAATTGCAGAAGCACCAACATCTTCTAATCTTTTTGCCATAAGAGGATCATCATTACAATATACCATTACCTTAAAACCTTCTTTGGCAAGAACCTCCGTTGATTTTAAAGTTTCAATCATTTCAGGAAATAAATTTTTTTTATCACCTAGTACCTCTAATTTTACAAGTTTCCAACCTCCAATTTCTCTAGCAAGTCTTAAAGTTCTTAAGGCATCCTCTGAATTAAAACAACCAGCGGTATTAGGTAAGTATGTAATTTTTTTTGGATCTATATAATCCATTAATAATGGTTTTTTTTTATTGCTAATATTAACTCTTCTAACTGCAACAGTAACAATATCAGCTCCCGACAATTTGATAGCTTTTGCACACTCATTAAAGCTTTTATATTTACCTGTTCCTACAATTAATCTAGAATTGAAGCTTTTATTAGCTACCACTAATTTGTCTTTGCTCAATTTAACCACCTCCTATAAAGTGCACTATTTCAATTTTATCATTTTCACTTAACTTTATTTTACTAAGCTTTTTTTTGTCTACTATTTCATTATTTAATTCAATTGCTACTTTTTTTAAAGGTACTTTTAAATCTTTTAAAAGAATTTGAATTTTGTAGTTTTCTTTAATTAGTTTTAATCTACCATTTAATTTAATTCTTATTTTCTTTATTTTTTTCATCGTATATAAGAGATGGATGAATAATAAAATAATTATTATTAATGGTCCAAATCTTAATCTATTAGGAGAAAGAGAACAATCACAATATGGTACAGTTAGTTTTGAAAAAATAAGAGAAAATTGTATAAATGAGTCAAAAAAATTAGGTTTAATTATTGAATTTGAACAATCCAATATTGAGGGTGAAATCGTTAATTTAATTCAAAATGCCAGAAATAACCACAATGGTATGATAATCAATGCTGCAGCATTCACTCATACATCGATAGCTATTAGAGATGCTTTAAATATTTTTAAAAAACCGATAATTGAATTACATATATCAAATATTTATAAAAGAGAGGAATTTCGAAAAAAATCTCTAATTAGTGATGTAGTTACAGGCGGTATTTTTGGTTTAGGTGCCGATGGTTATATTTTAGCCATAATTGCAATGCAAAAGCTTTTAAAAAATGAAAATTGATAAAAAAATTATAAAAGAATTGAGTGATTATTTAAATGAATTCAATTTAACTGAACTAGAGTATACAGAGAAAGATACAAAAATAAAAGTTTCTAAAAATAATATTTCAATTAATAATCAATCCCTACCCCAGAATAATAATCCTGTATCACAAGCTGAAACAAAAAAAATACCTAATAATTTGAAATCTGGAATTGAAGTAGTATCTCCAATTATAGGAACTGCTTATCATGCTCCAGAGCCAGGAGCAAAAAAATTTGTTGAAATTGGAAAAAAAGTTAAAAAAGGTGATACCGTAATGATTGTAGAAGCTATGAAAACAATGAATCATGTTCCATCAACCGCAGATGGTATAGTAAAAGAAGTTTGTGTTGACGATGGTCAAGCGGTAGAGTTTGGACAAACAATTATCATCCTTGAATAATGTTTAAAAAGATATTAATTGCAAACCGTGGGGAAATTGCAGTCAGAGTAATAAGAGCATGTAAGGAATGGGGTATTAACACAGTTGCTGTTCATTCAGATGTTGATAGAGAAAGTATGCATGTAAGAATGGCAGATGAAAGTGTTTGTATAGGGTCACATCAGCCTGTAAATAGTTATCTAAATATTCCTGCGCTTATGTCAGCTATTGAAATTACTAATGCTGAAGCAGTTCATCCTGGTTATGGATTTCTCTCCGAAAATGCAAACTTTGCAAAAATCTTAGATGAAAATAATATTAAATTTATTGGCGCATCTTCAAAATTGATTCAAATGATGGGAGATAAAATACAAGCAAAAAAAATTGCTAAAGAAAACGGTCTTCCAGTTATTGAAGGATCTGATGGCGGTATAAAAGATGTAAATGAGGCAAAAGAACTTTGTAAAAGAATTGGATTTCCTGTTTTGATAAAAGCTTCTGGAGGGGGTGGTGGAAAAGGAATGAAAATTGTTGAAAAAGAAGAGGATGTAGAAACTTTATTTTTAACAGCAAAATCAGAAGCTCAAAAATATTTTGGTAATGATGAAGTCTACATAGAAAAATTTTTTCAGAATCCAAGACATATTGAAGTTCAAGTTTTATCCGGAAAAAATAGAACAGTCCACTTACATGAGAGAGATTGCTCAGTGCAAAGAAGACATCAAAAACTTATAGAAGAAACTCCAAGTCCTGTTTTAAATGATCAAATTAGAAGAGACTTGTTTGATAAGACAGTAAAAATGGTAAGTAAAATTGGTTATGAAGGAGCGGGAACTGTAGAATTTATATATGAGAATGGAAAATTTTATTTTCTTGAGATGAATACTAGAGTTCAAGTAGAACATCCTGTATCAGAAATGGTAACAGGAATTGATATTATAAAAGAGCAAATTTGGATAGCATATACTGGTGAAACTGCATTAAAACAGTCAGATATTAACCCAAGAGGACACGCAATCGAATGTAGAATTAATGCTGAAGATGCATCAAAAAATTTTCAGCCTTCACCTGGAACTATAGAAATGTGTCATCAACCATCAGGTTTTAGAACAAGAGTTGATGGAGCAATTTTTCAAGGTTGTAAAGTAACACCATTTTATGACAGTATGATTTGTAAATTAATTTGTCATGGTAGAAATAGAGCTGAAGCGATACAAAGAATGAATAGATCACTTGATGAATTTGTTATTGA
>MDTE01004921.1_pt1 | contig 14584 bp, 5 predicted proteins | sample 811231 | NCBI WGS metagenome assembly MDTE01 (sample SAMN05326651, study PRJNA326480) | marine metagenome | isolation source: seawater | place: Indian Ocean: Red Sea | collected 2010 | reverse complement strand
TAACTGACGGATTCTAACCTCAGGTGTGATTGTACCTTCTTCCTCAGACATTACGAGCCCCCCTAAGGGGCTCGACAAACGCATCCGATATAACCCCGGTGGGTTGTATGAGGCTCGCCGGCCATGTTATACGGGCTCATTCACAGACTGCGGCGATGGTTGCAGACAGCACCGCAGTGAGCCTCTTTGAGGATGGAATGTGCAACTTCTCATCGGGCCCATGTGCATTATTTCCCGGTCCTGCCGAGCCAGTACATAGGAACATGGCTTCCGGGTACTTGCCCTGCATCATCGCCATGAATGGAATTGTGCCACCTGTCCATGAGGCCAAAGGGGGCAGTCCGGTCAGGGCCATAGCAGCCTCGTTGATTGCTTCGTTGACTCTGCCGCCTAATGGAGGAGCATGGAATCCATCTGCGCATGAGTCGGGTGAGAATGTGACCTCTGAACCGTAGGGTGGATTGGTCTCCAAAATCTGCTTGGCATCCTCTATAACCGACTTTGAATCTACTCCAGGAGGGATTCTGAAACTGAGTTTCAGGTCAGTATTTGTCCTGAGGACATTGCCGGCTACTTGCACCGAAGGCATTCCATCAGCACCAATGATAGAAAGAGTAGGTTGCCAATTCATTGCGATTATCATATCCTCGGTCGAATCGGCTACTGGTACTAGGGTGTCAACAGTGGGGAGTTGTTTCCAAAGGTTGTCTCCGACTACTGCTGCGAGAGCTGCGGCTTTCTCGCGAATATCATCACCAATTTCGACATGCATCTGTGGGATGAGGATCTTTCCTGTGGATGAATCCTCGACTCTATCGAGAAGCATTCTCTGGACTCTGAATGAAGACGGTATTGTTCCTCCTGATGTACCAGAGTGAATTCCCTCATGAGATACTCGAACGGATAGAGTTCCCGAAACCAAACCCCTCAGAGCCTCTGTCATCCAAACGTGTTCATAATCGGGCCCTCCGCTGTCTAAGACCACAATCATATCTGGTTCTCCGAGCTGCTCGCTCAGCGCATCCAAATAAGGTGGGAGATCAAATGATCCCGACTCCTCGCAGGTCTCAATCAAGAATGAACATCTAGGGTGAGGGATTCCCGCCTCCTGCAGAAGCCGAATTGATGTAACACATAGGTATCCCCCGTAGCCATCGTCAACTGACCCTCTACCGTACAGCCAGGGGTCTCTACGAACAGCCTTCAGTGGGTGAAGGCCTTCGGACCACAGTTCAGGCTTGGAGGGTTGTTTGTCTAAGTGAGAGTAAAAGATTACCTCACCTGAGCCGGTGCCCTCGATGGTTACCATTAGGACCGGTGATTTGTCCTTGAGACGGTGTACTTCATAGCTCAGTCCGGCGATTTCCTGCTCATCGAGCCATGCGCAGAACAGATCAATGGTCGCATCGAGTTCCCCCAACTCCGCCCACTTAGGCTCAAACAGTGGAGATAGCGCGGGGATACTAACAAATTCCATCAGACTGGGCAGGATTGATTCCTCCCATATCTCATCGCTTCTCTTTGATAGGGCATCCAAGTCGATTACCATGGCCCTGTGTGAGGGATTGGGCAAATGGATGCTTCGACTCGGCGCTATACGTCCTGTGGGCCACAAATTGGAATTGGGCCTCTGCTGAATGGACATCTGTCGCACACCTCTGAAGACTCAGATGGTAGTCTCTCAAATCTAGATAGTGGTACTGATGAAGACAATGACATTCTCGCGCTTCTCTCAAGCAGGGAATCTAGGTTCGAGAGCGCGTCTACTAGCATCTCTTCTGGGTACTCTACTACCCTCCCTGTAACACCAATGAGAATAGCAGGCGGTAGTACCTTTCGAGATGGTATTCCTTGGGCTGCTCTGGCGTTCTCGATGCTCTTCAGTGCGCGATAGTAGAGTGCGAGTTGTAGACCGTGCTTGGAGAGAATCTCCATCTCTGAATCATTGGCGGGACCTACTTCTTCAGAACCTAGGGCCCCGATGAGGCCAGTAGGCGAATCGTCGTCAATCAAACCGGCATCCTCTGTCTTCAGATCTACTGCACGGATGGCAGGCTGGCCATCCGAGGATACGGTGCAAACGACAAGGTCAATGATTCCACTCATCTCGACTACCGCACCGTTATGACTGGTAATCCTAATATTGCCATCAGGGCTCCATCTGTGCCTAGTTATAATGTCAGAGTCAACATCGATTGAGATATGAAATGGCATCTCTGTTCTGAGTGCTTCCAAACTGTGATTTCGAACGACTTCCTTGCGAATCATCGCACCGAGAGGTCCCGAACTGACGCGGTCGGCCATCATGGCTACCAATTCAGTGGTCCTAGCCTCGTCAGCATCGGGTGGCAGCAACTCGTTAAATACAATCTCATGAATCTCTGAGTCGTTGATTCTATCCTCTTGTTGCACCGTCCAAGAAGGTAGCAGAGGTGCGCTAGGCTGACCATCGATTCCGGGGTTACCTAATCCTATCTCCAGCACTCTGTGGAAGATAGTTCCAAATGTAGCAGGGTCAACCTTGCTGGGCAAACCTGTTGATTCTAATGGCTTATCAAGAGGCATTATCGGATCAGGTAATAGTCCGCCTCTCGTTTCGTACCACTGCCTTCTAGGACACTCATCGAATATTGGGAGACGATTAGGTGAGAGTGTGATTCTGGGTGAGGAATCGTTTCGCGGTTCTTTGTTGTATTCGGCGTTAGCACCTGATGATTTAGCAGCTACATCTATTCTCTCAATTTTCTGAAGTGGGGTCAATACAGAATCCTCGTTTTCGAAGCAATTGGGGTGATGTAAAATGAGCATTCCATCTAGGGCATGAGGATCTCCAATCGAACCGTTGGCAACCATCCTAGCTGGATTGAAATTCCTGGTTCCTCGGGTCCTGAGGGGCTGCGGATCTTGTACATCCTGATCATCAATCCAAGGTGAGTCATACTCAGATCGTCTTAGTGATCCTTGCCTAAGGGACTCCATCCACATCTGTCCTAATTGCGGCAATGACTTGTCGTATGTCCATGGTACAACCAGGCCGCTACCATCTTCCCAAGAGGTCTTGCGAGGAGAGCCGACAATCACTAGTCTCTCCTCGGCTCTTGTGGCTCCAACATAGAGTAGGCGTCTCGCTTCGGCACCCTTGCGAGCGCGGTGTAGCCAACTGACATGATTCCATACTGCTGACTGAGGTGAGCCTGAGTCCGGCCAGGGCTTCGGATTACCAGAGAACATCTCAGGACTGACAATCAAGCGGCTCATGTTTTCGTTAGTCATGTTGGTTTGCCTATTTGAAAACAAGTCGACTAAGAAGACCACTTTGGCTTCAAGCCCCTTCGCACTGTGTATGGTCATAACTCTAACAGCATCGCTTGGTGGGGTGTTGACGGCCTCGATGGCATCGGAATTGTCCTCTCTAAGATTACGGATTCTATCGGCGATTACCATAGGGTCACCGCCGACATCTAGAGAGAGTTCTCTGACCACGTCTACGAAGTTCTCAACATCCTGAATCGAAACCGGGTCGTGATATGCGACGAGTAGATCGGAATGATCTATTGTCTCCTCTAGCAAGTCGATTATTCGTCCGCACGATGAGAGTTCTATCCACCTATTCACCAATTTCCTTAACCTATCATTTGGAGAGTGTTCCGAGAGTCGATACAGGAGATTCTCTCCTCTACTAGAGTCATCAAGGTAAGCTTGCAATTGTGAGTCATCCAACCCGATGATTGGAGAGCGTGCAACCCAAGCCGCGCTGTGTCTTGAAAGGGGTCGGGAGATGAGTTGTAGAAGTCCATCCAAGGCGTGTACTGCGGGCCTGTCAAGTAGTCCTCCTTCTCTATCTGCTTGGGCTGGGACTCCGTGGTTACGCAGATGCTTGATGATGGTGTCTCTGAGATTAGGCCTAGTCGGGAGTAGAATCATGATGTCACTTGGCTCCACGGGCTCATCCGCCTCAATCTCGTGCCAACCGCCATCGGAATCTCGCACTCTGATGTTTTCTCCAAGGATCAGGCTGCGGGCCCGTAGGGCGACCATCTGTGCCTGACGCTCAAGTGAATCTGGTGGACCAGGGCCAAATGGATCTAGGGGGAGTGTCAGATCGGTAGGTGGGTCCTTTTCTCCACCGGTGGAAAGAGGACACAGCCATTCGATAGCACCAGAGTCGTCTTGTTTGTCAGGATTCGCGAAAAGTGTTTGGGAAGTCGCATAGAAGTCGGCTGCTGGGAACAGTCTATGACGATGAGACAGGATGTCCTCCCACCATTCGTTCATCGCCCTTAGTAATCCCCCGCTGGTTCGGTAGTTTACTTGTAGAGAGATCATCCCGCGTCTGCGGCGTTTGACCTCTGATTCTTCTGGTGCCGGGAGGTTTCTGTCAGTGGCATTGAACGGTATCCAAGGAACAAGGTCTCTCCCTCCTTTCTCCATGTGCTCACTGGCCTTGGCGATGGTCAGAGCGTGAGCATTTCTAGGGTCACGGCTGTGCAAATTCCTGCGAAGTGTGGGTTTACGAACAAGTGCCGGTACACTGGCGAACTCGTGGTCGTTGACTAACATCAACTGCCGGGCGTATTCAAGGAACCCGGTCACTTCCGCCTGTCTGAATGCGTAGATGCTCTGCTTGACATCACCGACATAGCAAACGGTGGGCTGCCAGGGTGTGTCCGGTGTCTCGGGCTCGCCCTCCTCGGCTCTTCTCTCACCCCATAGCCTAGAAAGCAACCTCCATTGTAAAGGAGAGTTGTCCTGCGCCTCATCGATTATGAATGCCCTGTATCTTCTCCTGATTGATTTGAGTAAATCGTACCTGAATTGCAGGTCGTTTCGAATAGGAACAAGGTCAGAGGCGGCCTCACCGGCAAGACTGGGATTTGATTCCAACCGATTGAGTTCATCAAAGGTCATGTGGATATGATCATCCGTCCAAGGATTGTCCGAAATTGAGTCGAGAGTTTTCTGCATAGATTGTGGATAGAATGATCTGCAAGTGGAAGGGCAGTTTGCCAGTAGCAAGTCTCCGGCCAACCTCTGTATATCCTCGAAGTCATGTACCTCGTCTCTCTCCTTCAACTTCTGCAATATCCCCTTGAATCCATGATGAACAAGATGCAGGTCCTCGAGGTTCTTGACCTCGGCCTCAAGGCTGAATCCGTAGTCCTGTGGCCGAGAATTTATCCGCTCTGGAAGAGGTTCTGGTAACGGAGCCACTGTTGGTCTCCAAGAATCTGGTGAGGCGGGCGGCCTGATGCCATCTAGGAACATAGCCAGTTTGGTGAAATGCAGAACAAGTAGTCCAGAATCGGTGGACCAAGAGGCTTTCAGATCGTCAGAAACAGCCTTGAATCCTGACTGGACATGTTGCTTGCTGATTTTATCCTTGATGCTTGATACCTTGGCTATTCCCGATATCCAGTCATCAGAAGGTAGGTTATTGTTAGGAAGGAAAGATAAGGTCTTTTTCAGATAACCTCCGCGATTTAGGGTGCACTCAAGCACATGACCTAACCAAACCAGTTGGCCCCATGGGTCGTCGGGAAGGTTTTGCGAGAGTTCATCTATGCATGCCATCCTCGATTCTGCAGGCCAGCCACCTAGGGCCAAAACCGCTGAATTATCCTTCACCAGATTACAGAACCTGCTGATAATTGAGTGGATTAGTTCGACGTGTTGACGGATGTCTGTGGAATCAATAGAAGCCATAATCTGCTCATGCAATCGCTCGGGAGAGAATTGGCCTCCTTCCATAAGGCTTCGAGATGCTTCTTCGATGAAAACGGACTTGTCGACTAGGCTGCGTAGCACATTGGCCGCCGTCCATCTGCCCGAGTAGTGGCTTGCCATGCGATCTCGTGCAGCTAGGATTTCTGATGCCATGTGAGATGGTAATCCGGCATCCACTGCTTCTCCAATATTGGAGATAGAACTAGGAAGTCTCCAAAGCGTGTTGAGGGCAGATTCCACCAGCATTGCACGTCCTGCATCTGACACGTTATCGCGGCTCAGAGCATCTCCCAAGTGGCCGCGATAGGGCGAAACTAGTCTATTCAGGAATGAGTCAATAGTGCCGATGGGGGCATCCTCAATTAGAGTCAACAGCTGTTCTCCGAAACCAGAATCTCTGATTCTGGGGTCGCTCCTTCCAGTCTCGTCCGACCCAGTCGGACCAGGCTTCAATCCAGCTATGTCGCTCCTAAGTCTGTCGCGCATCTCATCGGCGGCTCGGTTTGTGAAAGTCAGCAGTACAACCTCACCAGGAAGTAGACCTCCCCATTCCCTGAGATCTATTCTCTCAGAAGAAGGGGCCGTTATCATGCCTCCCGGGAGTCTCGCGGGTCGCTCCGGAGTGGGCAGAATCCTAGTCGCTCTCTGATCTTCTGTGAGATAGTGCTCGATTACTCTGTGTACGATGGTGCTGGTCTTACCAGTCCCCGCACCAGCATCTATCACGATGTGTGAGTCGATGTTCAGAGCTAGTCGCTGGGCTGTGTTGAGTCGCATCAGAATCTCTCCTTTATCTTGACATTGCATACATCACTTACTGAGCAATATGCGCAGACTCTCTTGTTGCTGGATTTCTTTACCTTGGTAGGTGTTGGATGGACCCTGCCTTCAGCGGCTCCTTGGGCGGTTCGCAGTGCGACTGTGAGGCGATGGGTCAGCCAAGCTCTGAAGTGATCGCTGTCAGGAGATGGGTCTTCATCGATGAAGCGGAAGAGCGGGGCTGTAATATTCGTTTTAGACCCTATATTGGTTTGATCACTCAGGTGTCTCTCGGACGCTTCGAGCATGTGCTCTGTGTTGTGACTGAACAATGAGATTCCTGTCGCCACCACTAAGTCGCCTGGGTGTGCTATCTCCCATGCCCTAGCATAAAGCGCCAGTTGCAATTCCTGCAGTAGTCCATCCGAATGTCGCTCCTCTGCCGTCTTACTCTCAGAGGGTTTCAAATCCCTAATTGCAATTAGTCTGCGTGGTTTCCATCTAGAGCCGTGAAGTCGTAACGGGGCGACTGTATCATCACCGTCTTGATTCAGCCAAGTTTCAGATTCTAAGTCCGAAGGCAGTGCATCGACACGATCAATCAAACCTCTGATTCGAATGGGCGGCAGTTCCTCTCCAGCGAGTTCGGGTGGTACGGAGATTTCTATGCCTTTCTCGTCAAAGTCGGACATGTCCCACTCGAGGCATAGGGGAGCAGTTGCGGACAGATTAAGCTCTGCTCTGACAATGGTGCCGATTCTTCCAGATGCCAGTTTATCTGCTGGGTCGGATAGCCAGTCGTTCCACTCCGACCTTTCCAATCCGGTTAGCACCCTCAGCCTGTGATTGGAAACCGCATCTGTCCTGTCCAACCAAGGAGCCCTAGAGTCCAGCGATTCCATTGCCACACGCATCATCTCTTCTTCACTGAATCCGGATGAATATACTGTCAGAGGAGTTGTAACTTCGTCGATTTGTCTTTCAATACCAATCTCCATTCCAAGAGTCTTGCAAATCAAATCGTGATGCACGAGATGCAGTAACTCACCGTGAGTTCGGGGGTCGATATCTTCGGATTGACGCTCATCCTGATCGGATTTCAGACTATTTGACAGCCAGCCCATTCTAGGACAATTGAGCCAATCGTGCAACCTGCTAGGCGACCATATCTCGATGTTCTGCTCCGCTCCATCCTTGTGTCCATGCCTAGCATCGCTGATTGATGTCCCTGCCTCGTGTGGCTTGACTGGTCTGAAATCGATTGATGGGGTCTTCTTCCCTCCATCTACGAAGCCCCCTATGACCGGCCACCTCTGGTTCAAGCGGGGGGCATTGAGAGTCTTCGGAGTGATGCGTGAAAATTCTGTAACATCGGCAAACATCAGATGAGTATTGGCTGAATATGGTAGGTAGCCATCATCATCGGTGTGCTTGGGTTGCCTGCGCTCTCTGTCTCTTTGAAGAGCGGTGTCGAGCGGGATGGAAATGGAATTTGGGTTAAGTGGTGCTCTGGGTGCTGATATCATCCTGCTCATCAGGGCGCCTTCGAGTTGTCTCTTACCTCTCGGCTCGAGCGGTGAATCAGGACTAATAGAGAACTGAGCTGCCTCGTTCTTCGGGTCGTTTTCGGCTGCCCATTCCCTCAGCGGGGCTGCTGGAGGAGAAGTATCATCGAGGGATGGGTCGAGTAGAATGACCTCGTTGGCAGAAGCGAGGATGCTCTTTAGATAGTGTCTAGCATCTCTTATTGGTCCATCGGGTCTGAGTAAATCCTCTGAGTGCCTTTCTTCCTCTCCGAGGAATGCCAACCTTGGAACACTCAGGTCCCACGAAGAACTGGATAAGTTCGCCATTATTATGCAATCCACATTACATCCTAGAGCATCGGCTGGTGTGAGCAGAGTTACTCTCTGAGATGAAGAAGCGCTGGCTTCTACTCCTGAGCGAGACAGCAGATAAGTGAATTCCTCGACCCAGTCGGGACCCGAAACAGGAAATTTCGTTTCCAGACTGGCCTGATACGATCGTAGGGCTCGATGGTCCCTGACGATTGCCTGAACCACAGCAGCCGGTGTAGTTCCTTCACCGTCGCTGTACTCCATTAGAGATTGTATGTCGAGAGAACACAGTAGTTGGTTGAGCCAATCGTCTCCGTAGGATGGTGGTTCGGGAAGGGGGAGGGTCTCTCCTGACTCACAGCCTATCGCGGTGTTCTCATCTGAGAGTGCTTGTAAGTCCTCTTGATTCAGCAGAGGTCGTAGAGACTCAACTAGGCACAGAAGCCACCACTGAGTTGATTCTTTCGATATGTGATCGTATCGCGAGGCTACCGGACGAGAAAGGGTTCGAAGCCATCTCTCAAGGGTTCCTGGTCCTCCTAGAACATGGTCGTCTCTTGCTAGTCGTGTCAGTATCTCTGGGTCAGCGACTGGCTTGATTCGTGAGTTGGAAGGATGCTCTGAGGGGGAATCAAACGGAATAATTGTGGATTGTATTGCTAGAGATCTCAGGTGCTGTAAGCAGAATGCATCGGGTCCGTGTGGTAGATTTGCCAGAGCCCCTATCCAGTGCCCAACTGAGTGTGATGAGCAAGGCGCCTTGGAGTGTGGGATCTCTATTCCAATCGACTTCAATCGTTGGCTCCACTTATGCAGATTGGAGTCTAGGGCAGGATCGATGATTGCTATTTTCGAGTCTTGGCTGGTCTTCAATCGCTCTCCAGCTAGAACTATTGAGGCATCGAAGGAATTCTCCTCCCTCAGTATCATCAGTCTGGTAACTGAATTATCTGGAGTCGTTTTTTCAGGTTGGTGGGGAGGAATCCATTCCGGGAGTTGTGATTTCTCAGACAAGGGATGTTCGTCTATAAGCATCAGTCCGTGATGTCCTAGTCTGAAATTGCCCGGATGGGTTAACTGATGGATGGGGCAATGACTAGAAATTGTCAGAAGCATCTCTATGTCACTTTTAGGTAGGCCAGGAGGGTGGTCTAGCATCACTATTCCATCTACATCTAATAGAGTGAAAGGAGTATCAGAGATTCTCAGTCCTTCGATTACTCGCTGTGTCGCCAAGTCTGGATGGGTTCCCCCTAACCTCACTTCTAGGTCTTGGATTACTCTCCTGAATGATGTGATTCCAGGTCCATCCCAATTGTCTGTTGAGGATTGTTCGCTCAAGTATGTGTGCAACTCTGAGAGTGCAGCGGTCTTTCCTCTGCCCCAGCTCATTTCGGGTAGAGGATTGATGAGTGGGAATGCGAGTTGTGATGCTGCCTTGCTGCATTCCTCATGTAATATGATATCAAATGGAGCATCGGTGCTGAGCAGTCTTGGGATTCTGAGATCAGCAAGCAGGGAAGAGCGTAGTGAGGCTATGGTGTGATGCAGGGTCTTGTCCACGGCATGATTTCCAAGAGTCTCAGATAGAGTCTGGCGCCTTGATGACTCTGTAGGATAAATGATGAGTAGTCTACAATGAGGGTTGGAATCGTCTCTAGGGCCTAGGGATTGGGCGGTTAGATGAGCAGTTAGCCACTCCGGCATTCTCCCTCTAGGGACCTCTTCACAGGTCACCTGAACATTGGATTCGTTGGTCACGAGCATCACCGAGCATACGCGATGGAGGGGCGGGGTTATTCAACCCAACTGAGGCATTCAACGCAGCCTGATAATCATCGCTGTCTACGAGATGCTGCGGCGGCAATCATGCAAGCTAGGGTTGCCAGCATTCCTGGAGCAGGGAGAGGTGAATCGGGTTCATGAGGGTAAGACCAGTCAATTAAGAGTACCACAGAGAGGTCATCTCCATCCCAAGCAACTGGTGAATCCAAAGTAGCCGTGTCATTCAGTCCATCGAATTCGTAGGCCTCATGGAGCACATGAATGTAGTAATCCAAGCCGTTTGTACCCTCAGGATAGTGGATGCTGTCCTCGATGAACATCACCCATGGAGAGAGAGTGATGGTCGGGCAACTGCCACCTCCATCCATGCACTGGTATTCCAACCCACTAAGGTCCCATGTGACCTGGAGGGACCCTTGCTCGGTCTGCGAAGTCGAGAAGGTAGCTGGCCCGGTGAAGTGTGATGTCGGTCCAGTCGCAAGAGAGGTGGAATAGTCATTGACAAGGCTGCTTGAGCTGGCCCGAGTACCCCAATGTAGTCTCTCTCCGAAGAAGACATTCGAGGGAGCTACGCGGGTGTCGCTGGGCTCACTTGCAGCATACGAGCCGTCCCCATATGTTGACTCCCATCGGTGTTCGGTGGAATTGCTGCCGAATGGATCTAGAGCCTCGTACTTGTGTCTATGATAGTGAATCATGAAGACCTCAGTATCACCAATTGCCTCATCCAGAGAGTTTTCTGTGTAAACGCAATTCGTGCACCATGTGGCAGTATATACCTCGACTACTGGAGCAAAGTTTTCTTCGATCACAGTAGTTTCTGATATGTTTGTTCCATTGCCTAGAGAGATGGCGATTGCTCCGACGGTTCCTCCGTTAACGCCCAATCTCGCATCGTCCCACATAGAGCTGCCCTCGCTGCTCGAAACTGTCGTCGTAAGAGATGACAGTAGCAGGGCTGCGGCTACTACTGTGGTAATGCGCATGGCCTTCGCTGCCCTAAGGGATATTGAATGCTTACGGGTCATTGAGCGGCTTTGAAAGCCGCAATCGACCGGTCGATGTCCTCATCAGTGATATGCAGATGCACAACGACTCTGATTGTCGACTCTTCCAAATCCAGTACATCGACGCCCATCGAAGCTAGGTTTTCTACCAGAGCCTTAGCGCCGCCATCTCTGCAATCGACATACACCATGTTAGACTGAACTGCGCTTAGATCGACTGTGTAAGCATCCATTGAATTAACAGCTTCTGCTAGTCGTCGGGCTCTCGCATGATCTTCTGAAAGCCTGTCTATATTGTTCTCCAAGGCATACAATCCAGCAGCTGCCAGAATTCCCGCCTGTCTCATCCCACCACCGAACATCTTGCGCCATCTATGGGCCTCGGAGATTGTTGCTGCGTCTCCGACCAAAACAGAACCTACAGGCGCACCTAGACCCTTTGAGAGACAAATCGAGATAGTATCGAAATCCCTAACCATTCTCGCTGGGTCGGTTCCGCTGGCAATGACTGCATTGAACATTCTCGCACCATCCAAGTGGGCTCTACAGTCGTTGTTGTGGGCGACTTCACAAATAGCATCTAGAGTCTCTTGATTGTAGACTGAACCCCCTCCGACGTTAGCGGTGTTCTCTACACAAATGAGAGTGCATTCGGGATAATGTGAGTCGCTTCCCGCAACCTTACGAATCGCTTTCTGAACATCCTCAGGACCCATCTGTCCCATCTCTCCTTCAACTAGGGAAATGGAGCATCCAGCAAGTACAGCATAGCCTCCAGCCTCATACATGTAGATGTGGCTCTTGCGATGAGTGACGATTTCGTCACCTGGTCTTGTCTGAGTCTTTATTGCCACAGCATTAGACATAGTGCCCGAAGGAACAAACAAGGCAGCTTCCTTACCCAGCATCTCAGCAACACGGTTCTGGAGTTTGATTACAGTGGGGTCGTCCCCTAGAACATCATCACCAACCTCAGCGTTGGCCATGGCCTCTCGCATAGCCTGAGTGGGTTGCGTTACCGTGTCACTGCGAAGATCGACTCTGCTGCCGGGGTAGTCTCGCATGGGTTCTCGCGGAGAACCCTGTCGCATATCAACTGCGCTAGGACGTCACTCTTCCTCTTGAGAGGGTTCAGTGCTAGGTTCCTTTGCCGGTCTGGGCCTCTTCCTCTTACCCTTTGGAGGTCTTCTTCTCTTGCCCTTTGGTGGCTTTCTCTTACCTCGCTTTGGATGAGATTTTTGTTTCTTCTGGGCTTGCATCATAATCCCTGCTATTGCTAGTACCACAACCCCTCCTAGTATTGCAATCAGAGGGAATTTTGCCTCGTCTTCAATGCAACTTGTCATTCCTATGTCGGGCTGGCTAAATCCATCAGGACACGGAGTCTGGCTGATAGCGGCCGACTCTTCGACATAGTGATTCGGTGCTGCCTCAGTGCAACCCATCTTTCCTGCAATCGGCTGATAGGTTCCTGGCTCGCAGGGTATCTGCGAGGTTGCAGAGCCAGTGGCCACAAAGTGTCCTGCTTCAGCCCTGATGCATTCTATCTGAGCGGATGAAGGTTGGTAAGTACCTACTTCACAAGGAGTTTGGGCGGTCGCACCTTGAGATGAAGAATAGTGACCTGGTTCAGTATCCAAGCATGAGGATTGCCCCTCCTCTGGTTGATATGTTCCTCCTTCACAAGCGGTGGAGCTAGTAGCACCCTGGTCGCCTACATGCCGGCCCTTCTCAGCTGGAATGCAAGCCGCTTGGCCTGTTGATGGTTGATAGAATCCAGTGTCACAAGGAGTTTGATTTTCAGTGGCTGGTTCGGGTGCGTAGTGGCCGGCATCTGCCTCGATGCAAGATGTGGAAGATGGAGTGTTCTGATAGGTGCCGGCAGCACAAGGCGTCTGCTCGGTTTCCGCCGTCCAATCTGTGTAGTATCCTGGATCGTTCTCTGTACACTCAGAAGCTCCTGACTGGGATTGGTGGGTTCCGGGTTGACATGCTTCTTGGCTTGTCGAACCATCTTCTGGGACCGAATAACCTGGTTCTGCAGAAGTGCACTCTACAGTTCCTTCGCTGGATGCGTAGGTTCCTGCAGAGCATGGTGTCTGTGAAGTGCTGGCGGGCCCAGTAGCGTAACTGCCCGGATCTGTATCTAAGCATCCAGTAGCCGCGGATTCGGGTTGGTAACTGCCACCAGGGCAGGGTATAGGGTTGGCAGTCCCTGATTCCGATGTGTAGTATCCGGGTTCGTTTGTCAAACATTCAGTCATACCCATAGATGGTTGATTAAATCCTGATGAGCAAGCCAATTGTTCTATAGCCGCACTACCCGGAACATAGTGGCCAGCATCTGCCTCATCACAGGCATCGAATCCTCTTCTGTCAGCATAGGTTCCGGGCTCGCACTCAAATTGCTGAGTAGATGCTTCACCTGGAGCATAGTGTCCCTCTGAAGCTGAGAAACAACTGGTCTGTCCTGCAATAGGCTGGTAGAAGCCAGGGGCACAAGGTATCTGATTGGTCTGCATTTGTACCAAAACGAAGTGTCCTGGATCGGCGTCCAAGCAGGATGGTTGGCCAGGGTTCGGTTGGTAGGTTCCAGGATCACACGTTTTCTGTGATATGCTCCCGGATTGAGCGGAATAATTCCCAGGTGTCGTATCTATGCAAGAGGTTTGTCCGATGTCCGGTTGGTAGGTTCCAGGAGTACATGCTGTCTGTTCAATTGATCCTAATTCATCCGTATAGAAACCCGAGTCTGCCTGATAGCACGAGGTCTGGCCTGAGAATGGTTGGTAGGTCCCATTAGCACAGGGTGTCTGTTCTGTAGAGCCATTATTGGGAACGTAGTGGCCGGGTGAAGCATCTACGCATTCGTATCCTACGAGATAGTGTCCAGCAGTACAGACGGGTGGAGGATAAGGCAACGGGTCGAAGATAGAAAGAATCCCATCTCCATCGGGATCTCTATCGTCAAGGGAAGCATGTGTATATTGGGAAGAACTCGTGCCTCCGAGATCTACCCAAGCGGGCTCATCTGAGTCAATTTCGACTCCCAATCCTAGTCGGCCTCCTGCATTGTGCCCCCAGCAGTATACTGAACCATTGGTGATTATCCCGCAGGAGTGGTGATATCCAGTTGAAATAGCTTGGAAGGAGTAGTTTCCGTTCACAACAATTGGTATGTAGGAATCGTTGGTGGTATTGTCTCCCAATTGCCCGTAGGTGTTGTCTCCCCAGCACGCAACACTATTGTCATCGAGAATCGCACAGGCGTGCTCCTTTCCCATGTCGATTGATATGGCGGTTCTTCCTGAGGGCAGAGATGCATACGCTCCTGTTGTCGCAGCTAAATTGGAATCTGAACTAGTTCCGTCACCGTGCTGGCCATACGAATTGTTACCCCAGCAATATACACTCCCGTCGTCTAGTAGACCGCAGGTGTTGTTGACGCCGACTGCAATGGCGGCTAGTGTC
>MDTE01041204.1_pt1 | contig 14586 bp, 11 predicted proteins | sample 811231 | NCBI WGS metagenome assembly MDTE01 (sample SAMN05326651, study PRJNA326480) | marine metagenome | isolation source: seawater | place: Indian Ocean: Red Sea | collected 2010 | reverse complement strand
TCATCGTCCACGTAGTCGCATATCCCGTCCGAGTCGAGGTCACCAGGGGTTGAGCTGTTGTCCAGGGGGTCGGAGTCGCAGTTTTCTTCGATGTCATCGCTCCAACCGTCGTTATCGTCATCATCGTCATTGTAATCCGGCCATCCATCGCCATCAGAATCAGAAACATTTCCTACTCCATGGAATGAAATCTCCCATGAGTTAAATGTTCCAGAGTTCGAATCACTCACTGAATCCCTAACCATCAAGGTCCAGTTTCCGGATGAAGACTCTCCCCAGTGCTGAACAGTTCCGAATGTCCAGTTCGAGTAATCGTTATTGTTGTCGTTTCTCTCCTCGGCCAACCAGGACTGATGGCCGCTTGGAGACTCCAGAACAATGTCTAGATCACCTCTAGCTGTGTGCGAGATGTCGACTGTCACGTCGATAGACTCTAGTTGCAAGTCTACAGGAACGGAGATTTCGAATTCGGTCCAGCTCGACCCTCCGTTCGGAATTGGGGTCGAATTGGAGAATGGTCCGAAGCTAGCATTCACCTCCTGACCACTTGAGCTCCAATTCTCTGCCATCGAAACAGCAGCTCCAGCATCCACCGTTCCAAAACCGTATTTGTGAGAAACTAGGTGGCCTGCCCCATTTTCATTCCATGACGAATCATTCTCGTCATTCTTCTTTGAGCTCAGAACCAGAATATTCTGAACATCCCTCCAAGTCAGGTTTCTATTTGCCTCGATCATCAGAGCTATCACTCCCGAAGCCAAAGGTGTGGCGCTAGAGGTCCCTCCGAAAGTGTGGGTGATGTTCCCCGAAGTGTTGTACCCGCCAGAACCTGTGTTATCTGTGGTGGTGATCCCTACTCCAGACCCACTTGAGTGCGCAGCTACTAGAATATTCGCTCCGGGTTCAGCGTAGGGAGATTGAACTCCAGTATGGCTCACTGCTGTGACAGCTATGGTGAATCTACTATTTGCATAACCATCGTAGTTCGAGTTGTCATCCGACCCCAATCCATTTCCTGCCGCCCAAGTGATAATGTTCCCAAGACCATCCCTTCCGCTGTATACATCATTCTCAAATGCGGCAATAGTCAGAGGACCCATAGGATCTAGAGAAACCCCATCGTCATCTGGGCCCCATGAATTGGAGTAGATATCAATCTGATTGTTTTGGAAGCTTAGTGTGCTTGCTGCAGTAGAATCTGAGAAACCACAAGAAATCAAACGATGAGCTGCAAATGTCGCTCCGAATGCAGCTCCGATAACATCGATGTTGTTCTGCCCAACTGCAGCGGCGACTCCTGCCACTGCCGTGCCGTGCTCATCGTTTACCGAAGGACTCGGGTCTGTATCAGAACCACACCAGTCGTAGGATAGAGAAGAAGCATAATTGGATGCTAGATCAGCGTGAGCATGATCCACTCCATCATCAATGATGCTAATTGTTACTCCTGAACCATTGTAGCCGTCCCAAACCTCAGTGATATTCGCATCCTCACCAATCGTCCCTGAAGACTGGCCTGAATTTTGAAGGTGCCATTGGTCCTCGAAATTCGGATCGTTAGGAATCAGCCTCGGGGAGAACTCCTGCTTCACTAACGGTGAGAATGACTCTATTTGGCCGGATTCTAGTGAGTCAGTCAGCCTATCAAGAGCCGATTTTGGATTATTGAAATTCCATATGTAAGCCCCCACTAGGGAAGGAGAAGGGGTCGAACTGTCCGGCGAGGCCATTGTTCTAGGATGATCTTCAATGGCGATCCCTGTTACAACTAGCCACGATTCAGTAATCAAAAGCTGAGCCTGATCATACGAATCAATATCCGAGACTCTTTCTAAGGCAATCTGAACGGCTCTAGAGTATGTGTGGCTGACCTCAGAATTGACAAGTTGTTTTGAGTCATGCAATTGTTCCGCTGTTGAATGCGTAATTGGTGCGAAAATCAGCATAACGATCAGCAAGGATGCGATTCTCACAACCCACCTCCAACAACAGGAGAATATAGCCGTTCGTCTTCCATGTTAGAATAAACTAACCTTCTAAGCTTCAGAAGAAGACAATCTCCAATACAAGAAGGGAGCTATAACCAAGTACATCAGAACTCCGTAGACTCCAGATGGTAGGCTCAGTGTGGAGAGTCCTCCATCTTCGGCAGCTAGGATCAGACCTCCAACTGTAATTCCTACAGTTGCATTCTGGATGCCACTTTCGATCGATACAGTTGTTGCCTTGACGTCCTCTAGGTCAAGCAACTTTGCGCTTTGGTAACCAACTGTAAGCATAACCACATTAAGCGCGATGACCGAGGGGCCAAGTGTCCCAATATTGTCCATTAATGTGCCCCATTCACTAATTATGGCAGCTAGGACGATTATCACGAAAAGTATAGCAGCAGCAGAATTCACTCCTTTTTCCATCTTGTCCGCTATCCCCTCCCTCATGCTTCTCACGGCCATTCCAACCAGAACTGGTATTGTGGTCAGTAAGAACATTGTAATCCCTAGGCCAAAAATGTCGAAATCATCACCCCCCACATCGAAATGATCCATAGATAGTCCGACGATCACGGGAAGGGTGAGAACCGAGACAACTGACACAACCGCCGTATAGGATATTGATAGGGCGGTGTCTCCCTTTGCAAGCTTGGTGAGAATGTTCGAAGTCACTCCTCCTGGACAGCATGCTAGGATCATCACCCCAACCGCCAATTCTCCTTCTAACCCAGACAGAGTAGCAATAGAGAAACCCACTATAGGGAGAACGAGCATCTGATTTGAGACACCTATTGCGAAAGCCTTTGGCTCTCTGAAAACCAAGGAGAAATCGTTAGCGGTCAGTCCAAGTCCTAGTGAGAACATAATGAATGCCAACGATAAAGGAAGAACTACATCGATGATTACATTCCCTTCTTCGGATTCTTCTTGTGCATGCACAGGTGATGCCAGCAATACTAGCACGACCAGGGCCGTTATGGCTACTGAACTAGGTCTCATGTATGTCGAGTAATTTGCTGTGGTATAACTTGTCCGATGTCTAAGCTTTCCTGAATTCCGCGATTGCTGCGTGAACTTCTTCGTCCGACATCATGCGTCTTTTGCTCTTTGCTACCTCGAACAAATGTGCCACTATATTCTCTTCAGCCTGGTATCCATTGCTCTCGAGCCAATGAATTACGTTAGACCTACCACTCATATGTCCAATTCTGATGATTTGCTTTAGCCCGAAGTCTCCTGCTGGCACACCAGAATAAACTCTGTCTGCTAGCCAGTTGTCTCCCTTCCTCATCGCTTTGATTACAGCAGAAGCATGAACTCCGGTACCAGTCTCGAAGGCATCTTCCCCGAAGACTGGATAATTATGTGGGAGGGCCACCTCGATGTACTCATTTGCCTTCGTCATATACTCGTTTAGCGAAGTCAAGTCATTCTTGATTACCCCCATTAGGCTGAGATTTACCAAGGTCTGGTCCAGGGGTGCGTTTCCTGCTCTCTCGCCAACTCCAAGGGCGGTGCCGTGAATCACATCAGCACCTGCTTCGTAAGCAGCCAGGTTGTTGGCGACACCTAGTCCTCTGTCTTGATGCCCATGCCAATTTACCTCTATGTCCCGTCTCTTCGCCCCCGAATCGGGAATCACCTCTTCCTGAATAAATCCAAGCAGCTTCCTTACCCCATTCGGAGTAACATGCCCGCAGGTATCGCATACGCAGATTCTGTCTGCCCCGAGCTCTATTGCCCTAGAGTAAACCTCCTTGATCTCTTCAGGTTTACTTCTAGTGGTGTCTTCAGTGACAAACATTACTGGGACATCGTTGTCTACAGCATAGCTGACTGCCGACTCCGCCGTGGCGAGTATCTTTTCCATTGTCCAATCCTCAGCAAATTGCCTAATTGGACTAGTTCCCAAGAAGGCACTGGCCTGAATCTGCCTTTCGTGCTTAGCCTGGAGGTCAACCAGTGGCTCTATGTCCGAGACAACGGTTCTTACTGCACACCCTGGCCTTATTTGGTAGTCGTTTTCACCCATATGACTCAGCATCGAGTCTATGTGATCGACGTGAAAAGGACCAGCTCCTGGTAGGCCTAGGTCGACCTTCTGAATACCTAGCTTCTCCATGTAGTCGATCAACTCAATTTTCTGTTCAATCGAAGGGTTTCTAGCACTTGGACTCTGGAGTCCGTCTCTTAGAGTCTCGTCGTCAAACCATAAATCGTGAGGGTGATTCGACTTTACTCGATCTATTGAGTAGTCAATCTCGTTCCAGTCGTAAATTAGATCTCCCTCATCCACTGGCTCACCCGTGCACCCCCATAGTTCGCTCGGTGTTTGAAACCATCGGGCTACTTTGAGTGAGATCCCATCTCAGTTCTTGCGATTGAAAGAAACGCAATCCCAAATCCTAGGATGGAACCTGTAAATCCTAGACTCGCAGTTACAAGTACGATAAACATCAGTGTCAGATATAATAAGGAAACGAAGAACGAACTAGCAGCACTGGCAATTCTACCAGATTCATCCGGTTTCTCTTTAACATCTATTCTCCAAACTGTTGAAGAGTACCATAAACTTAGTCCGACAGTTGAAGATCCAAGAAGAAGATAATCTAAGTCCATTGGTTCCATTTCTCCGAACGATTCAGGAGCTGTGAAAGAAAGCAAAACCAAGAGTATGCAATAAGCCTTCATTTCAATTATCGTCCTTTCTGGACCTTTGACATTAGGCATCATCGGAACTCCAACATTGGAGTACTCATCAGAACGATAGAGGGCTAGTGCCCAGAAGTGAGGAGGCGTCCACAGGAAAATCAGGATGAACATGAACCATGGAACAAGACTGCCTATGTCAAAGACTGAAAGAATTAGGGAGCCCACAGAATCAAGAGAAAAAATCAGGCTTTCTTCGCTTGCAGCCCAGGCAATTACAGGGGGCGTCGATCCCGCAACTCCCCCAATTACTATGTTCTGAGGTGTGGATCTCTTAAGCCACATACTATAGATTATCACATAGAATAAGATGCTAAAAGCAGACCAGAAAGCAGCCACTGCGTTGGAAAGGAAGTAGAACCAAGAAGTGCCAAGAAATGAAATTACAAGACCAAAGTATAGGGCAGACTCGGGACTAACTTTCCCCTTCGGAATGGCCCTATTTGCTGTCCTACTCATCTTCGGATCAATATCTCTATCGTACCACATGTTGATGGCATTAGCACCCCCTGCAGTAAGATATCCCCCTACAAAGACAATCCCCATAGTGGAAATTGTGTCAAACCCCAAACCCATCCCTATAGAGTCGTGAACTAGAACAGAGCACATTGCCGTAATTTGCAGAAGCACCACTACTCTTGGCTTCGTTAGTGAAATGAAGTCAGAAACACCACCCAACTAAACAACCTCGTCATTAGAAATAGAGCAACCAACCCATGTCGTTGCTAGAGCAAGGAAAGTCAGGGATGCCAGCATCAGATGAACCAACGAGAGAAACTCAAAGAATCCTTCCTCCATATCCCATGTTAGGATGTAAGTAGCACCAACTGCTACATTTGCCGTGAAGATGCCAGCAGACGCCCATATCCAAGGAAAAATAATCTCTCCGGGGCAATCTTTCCAATCCTTCCAGGCAAAATATGAAGCCACGATTAGTGAGGTCCAGACAATTCCGACAATCCATCTGTGAATCATCTTCGATTGAGCAACTAAATCATCTATGGGTTGGACAAATTCACCCTGACAAAGGGGCCATGAGTCTGGGAAACCACTGACTCCACAACCAGAATTTGCACCTGGAGTGGTTGATACGAATGTTCCTGAGAAGATAGAAATAAAAGCTCCCAAAGAAAGCAAAAGTATCCTCAATCTCCACTTGGCAGAAACCCCCACATCGAAGCAAATCCATTTTGGCAATCCACCCCCTGCTCTGCATATCGAAATCCATAGCCATACTAGGCTCATTGTAAATAAGAGAGCTGAGCTCAGATGTAGGGCAACACTCCAGTGTAGATTGTCCATCTCGACAGTTAGCCAACCAACAGCTCCCTGCCAAATGATCAGAACCGCTGAGATTGTAGATGCTAGCAATACCTCTCCTTCTGAATCCTCGCTCTTTCGGATGAGATACCAATTTATGAGAACCAAAGGACCGAGAATAGCCCCTGCTAGCAACCTGTGAAACCACTCAGTGAAGATCTGGAAAGTGGTGTACCTATGCCCCGATCCTCTAGAGTCGACCTCGTCAGGATTTTCTTCCCACCAATCCCCCTGTTCCTCTTCTGAGACCTCGAAACCCCAAGTGCCGAAGCATGTAGGCCAATCCGGACAAGACTCCCCAGCATCATAGATCCGAATTATGCCCCCAAGGCCAATCACCACGGCTGTAACTATCAGCATCCAAGCAGTCAGCTTCTTCGATAGCCCTAAGGAAGACAATTACAATCATCCCCTGTCAGGGGCCTCTGCCCTTCACTGTTCCTCGATATGAGGGTCGATGTCAATGGGGATTCTATTCTGCTCGTACTCTAGGGTTGCGATCTTCATTGGATCTAGAACAACTTTCTCTTTAGCATCATCAACTCCATACAGCTGGACAAGCTCGTCATTGAACTTCTCCCTAAGCTCATCCTCTGATACAAACAAGGGTGCTCCCATGCTGATCTGAAGGGCTCTTGCCCCGATTATTCTGGCCTTTTCGAATCTAGTGTGGGCACGTGTGGGCTCAACCATCGAGCGGGCGACCGGAGACCCCCAAATAAGGTCTATGACTGGGATTCTGAACTATTTTGTCTCGATCATCATGGCTACAGCGTTACCGCCACCGAGACACATGGTCACAATGCCCCTTTCGCCCTGGGTCCTAATTAGAGCATTAACGAGAGTCATCAGGCATCTAGTTCCAGTTGAACCGAGTGGATGGCCAATAGCTACGGCACCACCATGGGGATTGAAAGATTCCTCGTGGAACTCGAAGGCCTCTCTGATAGCGCATGACGCTGAAGAAAAAGCCTCATTATGCTCCAAGATATCCACATCTCCAATCGAGAATCCAGTTTCATCTAGCAACTTTTCTACCGTTGGAATTGGAGCCGACATCACTCTGGAAGACTCCACTCCAGACGTTGAATAACCCACAATCCTAGCCAAAATAGGAAGATCAAGGTCATTGGCTGCGTCCTCAGAAGCAATTAGGACAGCAGAACCCCCATCCGATACTTGACTCGCATTGCCTGCCGTGACTTGCCCATTCTCCTTGAAGACGGCTTTTAGATTGGACAGAATCTCTACCGTAGTGCTAGGCCTAATCCCTTCGTCCCTTTCCAATGAGTCTACTGGGAAGACTTCGCTTTCCAGCCAACCTTCGTCCCAGGCCTTGTTTGCCAGAGTGTGAGATCTAACAGAGAATGAATCCGCTTGCTCTCTGGTTATCCCGTGCTCTAAAGCCACAGTTTCTCCTGTGCTACCCATCGCCTCATTTGTGAAAGCGTCGTTGAGCCCATCATTCATCAGGACAGACTCTAGTGAAGAGAATGAGACATCCTCTCCCCTTTTCACGCTCCTGACAAAATGAGGGGCATTGCTCATGGATTCCATTCCACCAGCAACGACTACTCTTGAGACTCCTGCTCTGATTTCTGTTGCTCCGATCATTACCGCCTTAAGGCTAGATCCACAGACCTTGTTGATTGTAGTGCATGGGGTTTCCACAGGCATCCCTGCCCCAATGGCAACCTGTCTAGCGGGGGCCTGGCCAGATCCCGCTTGGAGTACTTGTCCCATGTACAACTGATCAATAACTCCGCTAGACGGGTCTATCCCTGCTCTGGATAGAACCTCTCTGACTGCCAAAGTACCAAGTTCTACAGCGCTGTATCCAGATAACGCCCCCCTGTACTTTCCCACTGGAGTACGGGCGTATGCGCAAATTACTGGAACGTGCATGTTCGGCCGACTGAAGACTCAGTATTCAATGGCACGATTCGTATTGTTCTATGAATCTGCAGTGTAGCCATAGAAACTGGCATTTTGTAGCTCCGGCCTCTTCTGAGGTTTCACAAGGATCGTCCTAACTTCCCAGAGGTCCTTGAAGATCCTGTATCTTGCTGTGGCATCCAAGTAGTCTACTCCACTTGTCCCACCTGTCCCAGTTCTCTTCCCGATTATCCTCTCTACCATTCTAGCATGGTCATGTCTCCATTTAGCCATGGACTCCTCGAGCTCTACGAAGGCGTCAATCAGCCTCCGAGGCCAAGTTAGCAGAGGAAGCTCTCGATAAGACTCAATGAATAGGAGACCCGCACGCGCTCGATCTACCTTCCCATCGGGCTTGAGAAATTCAATAGCAGACTCATGGGCGGACTCGAACCTCGCCTTCACAGAATCCACGTCGCTTGCACCCACAGAAATCATCCTATCCAACGCTTCTTGCCCCATTCTTCTATGAGAATCGATATGATCCTCGACGTAGTTGATTACTTCTTCCTCGTCACCATCGCTTCCGAATGTTGACCCCATTATCGGAGTCCTCTCCACCCATCTCATCAATGAGTCGTTCAACGAGTCCTGGTGCAATCTTGACTCAAGCCTCTCTAGAACTTCCTGGTCTTCACCTCCCCTCTCTGCCAATTTCCTGAATGTAGTAACGGGATCTACTCCAAACATCCTATCTTCTACTTTCAATCCCAATAGTGCCTCAAACTCCCTCATTTGGAAGGACTCGAAGCCCGATGCGGTACCAAGCCCGTCTCTGAAAGCAAGAAATCCCTGCGGAGTCAGAGTCTCTAGGACTGTCCACTGATTTGCCATCAGTCGGAAAATCTCGGTGGTTCTTGAGAGATGATCAACCGCACGTGGAATATCGTCTTCAGGAACAGGTACCTTGGACAAAATGTCCCTTGCTTCTGTCAGCTCCCTGATAATCTGCTTAAACCAGAGTTCGAATGTCTGGTGCACAATAATGAAGTGCATTTCATCCGACGAAACTCCCCGCTCTTCGCCTTGTAATTTCAACAAATCGTGAAGTCTCAGATAGTCGCCATAGGTCCAATTCTCGGATCCCCCGTTGCTACTCATGAACCACCCATGAGGGATAGCACTTGAAGGGTTGTCGCCCGACTAGAATTACTATATTACTCCATCATTCCCATCATTGCATGGCGGAACCCGGGGAATTGCCCATTTATCCGGATCCACATAGGCCGGATTTTGCGGCTAATCTCTTAGTTGAGGATGGCTTGGAACTCAACGAACCCAATGAAGAAGACGCAGAGGAGCTATTTTCACTAGTAGAGGAAAATAGAGAATATCTTCGAGAATGGCTGCCTTGGTTGGATGATGTAAGCTCAGTAGAAGATGAAAAATCCCTCATTAGAATGGAGGCGCAGAAGAAAGGCTCATCCAAGATCTACCTGATCCGTATAAGTGGAAGGATTGTTGGGGTTCTGGGCCTAAATTGGGTCGATTGGGACAATAGAAGCTTCGGCTTGGGTTACTGGCTTTCAGAGGACTCTACTGGCCAAGGAATCATCACAAAATCCTGCTCCAGGCTAATTGACCACTGCTTCACCAATCTGCGACTTCATAGATCGGTGATTGAGGCAGCTGTTGAAAATTACTCCAGCATATCTGTCGCTGAGAGACTGGGAATGAGACTTGAGGGCACCTCTAGGGATAGGGAGTGGTTGTATGACCGCTATGTAGATTCAGTGATGTACGCTATTACCTCCTCAGAGTGGAAGAAAGACTAGGGATGGATAAGGCCATGATCTTCTACCATGCACCCTCCCGGGGGGAGGCAAGATAGCACGTCTTCATGAGCCAATCCAGTGGATTTTGAAATCTTGTTTGCTACACTTTCCTTCTTCTCCCTTCCCGGGATAACTTTTGCCCACCTGTCGCACAATTCGGAGATTGTTTTCGGAACTCCTGAGATGGGCATTGGGACGCCATTAACCACTCCTAAACCTACAGCTAGCTCAAGGGGCAGGTTCCTGTGCCAGCTTCTCTCTCCTCTGACCACAAATGATCCCCTAGCTAGTGACTCGCCTGTCTCTGTTGTCTTCGACACCTGACTAGACCTAACATGAAATGCGGTAGCAGATCCACCCCCTCCTCCCCAGGCTCTGGACCAGCAAACTGCAATCTGAGCGGCCTCGGACAACACGGAGGGATCCAAATCCCTAGCATCTTCCATATCCTCTCCAAGGATTTGGGAAAGTTGCATAGAAGCAACTCCGTCTGGAACAATTCCACCTGTCGATTTGCTTGGAATCAACCCATCCTTTAGCTTGAGAGAGCATGAAGGAGCACCATGCAGGTCCGCATGGAAGTACAGGTCTCTTGGGGAAAGATGCTTTCGTACCAATACATCGTTACCCTTAGCATCCTTACCTCCAATGATTAGGTTTCCCCCTGAAACTACACTCCATCTGTACTTCTCGAACCAGAACCTCCTGGCCCTCCTCCTACCTCTAAGCTTTCCAGAAGCAGCTTCCTTGGCAGCTCTCTTTTCAGCCCTGCTTCGAGACTCTTCAGTTTTTTCTAGAGCTTCGAGAGCTCCCTTGGCCTTATTCTTCTGAACACGAGCTTCTTGAAAGTACCTTTGCGCATTCTGATGCACGGTCTTTGAGACTTCAAGAGTGATGCTCGCACCTGGCTCTCCCTCTTCATCAGGCAGGAAGGCCACTACAGAATTCTTTGATGGGTCAACGCTGTCGATCCATTCCACTTCGAAAACAATCTCCGCAATATCCTGCCATCCCTTATTCTCAACAGCCTTATTTAGTTGTGAAATAATTGAATCCACATGCTCCCAATTTTCCTGGATAGATTTTCCAAGGTTCTGAGTAATTGCAGCTCTCTGGTTGAATTTTTCGATAGCAGCCCTCTGCTGCGAGGCCCTTCTTGAAAGCTTGGCACCCTCGTCCTCAGCCCTATCTCCTGCCTCTACCAACTTCTCTTCTTCTCTGCGAATGAAGGCAGCTGCATCGTGAGATCCGAATGCACAGTCGTAGGCATAGGAAAGGCTGGAGACTGAAACCCTACTATCATCGGACATTTTTGGTAGTTTGATTGGTGAGAATTCGATGATTGCTGCGGATGCAGAGTCCCTTTCCGACTCGTTATCGGCTTCGTTCCAAGACCTCTTCGCATCCTTATCAGAAAGCCAGATATTAGCTCCTTTCCCTTTCTCAAGTCCTTCCAGCATTTTCTTGAATGACTCCTCTAAAGAATCTCTCTGGCTTTCTGAAAGAGATTTGCTGATCAAGTCCTCCTCCAGATTTGAAATCGAACAGGCTGCAGTTCCGTAAATTCTGCCAAGGTTCACCCTTGATGCTAGGGTTCTAATTAGGGCATGTTCACTACCATCGAGAATCTTATCTAGCTCTTCTCTACTGATGGATCTCGGATCTACTGCTTCGGGAGGTGGTTGGTACCGAACCCCCTTCTTGAGAGACCTGCTAGCGTACTTTGCATGAGTCAGTGGCCGGATTATTACTCCTTTCCCATCAAGAAGGAGGACATTGCCGTCTCTGAATAGCTCTATTATCAGACTAAGATTTCCTCCTCCGTGCTCAAAGCCTAGTCGGATAACTCTGTCAAATCCGAATTGCTCAACCTCAACAAGTCTGGCGTTGTTCAGGTGCTTCCTTAGAATCATCGCAAACTGTGAAGGTTGAGTTGGCATCGGTCTATCTCTATTGGAAGCATAAACCCTCAATCCCCTCACAATAACCAAGTCTGTTGATGGCTTTCCCTTCTGATTCAACCTAACAACAATCTGCTCGTAGTGAGGCTGGTAAGCTTTCCTTACCCTTGCACCAATCATTTCTGATAGCTCTCGAACTATACGTGCTATCTCGAATGAGGAAGACTGTTCTCGCATGTCACTCGTTCTACTCAGCCCGAGGGCCCTTCATCAGGGAATCGATAGAATCGGTCAAATCAATTCCCAATAGAAGAATTGAACTCTTCAATTTCCTTCAGAACTCCTGGTTCGTGAGCATACTGGTTTGACGGGACCTCGATTAATTGGCAGTTGGGGATGGAATCTACCACCCTCTGGACCTTGTCGAAGTCATGGATTGTGTCTGAGGTTGCCGTCATCACTGCACATGGGACTTCAATGGTCGACAGATCATCCGGTAGCTTGTAACCGATGTTCCACCTTGCAGATAGGAGCATTCTTTCGACGTCTTGGGCAAGCAGAGCACGTCTGTATCGAATCTTTTGACCCTCTTCCTTGGTTCTCCTATCTACTACCCATGCCACAAAGCCCACTAATTTCCTGTATACGAACATAGGAAAGGGGGCGAATATTATCGCCTTGGACCAAAGTGGGAATTCGAAGTCCGGATTCGGCGCAAGAAGAACCGAGCTTCTCCCCCCCAGTTCCCCCCTCTGGTAAGCGTCAATGAGGAGGGTTGATCCCAAGGAGGAGGAGTACCAGTCTACCTTGGAATGGTCTATTCCCAATGTTTCCAGTACGGCGGCAATGTCGTTAGAGTGCCTTTCTATGGCGAAGTCGGACTTTGAAATTCTCCTATCGATTCTCGCACTCGCCTTCTCCCTTGTCTCAATGTAGACCAGATGCCTGCTCTTAACCCACTCAGAGACTAGTGGCTTCCATCCCTCGAACATTGAACCCCAACCAGGCACCATGACTACTGTTCCGTCTGATGTATCCTCTGCTCTCGCAGGCTTCCATACAATCACTCTGATTGATACTCCGGGCTCTACTTCAACCAATAGTTCCTCGGCATCGGCTCCATCCAGTTCTGGGGCCCCATTCCAGTGTCCATCCACAAACACTTGGGGCGGCTTATTGGTATCACAATTTCTCTAAGGGGGCAATCATCTTCTGCGGCCGCCGGAGGACCTTCTCCCCCCGCCGGAGGACCTTCTCCCTCCGCCACCTGATCTTCTCCCCCCGCCCGTGGGACGCCTACCTCCAGAGCTTCTCCGCCCTGTTCTTCTCCTGGATCGTGCCCCATGAACGCGCCTCGGCCTTCCGAACATCCTACGACCCCATCCCCCACCTCCATAGTGGTGGTAGTGGTGCACTGACCCTCCTGACACATCCCCACCTTGGGAAGACATTCCTGGAGTGCCCTCTACAATCTGGCTTTCTCCATAATCGAAGTACTTGGGGGTATTGCTGAACCTAGCGTTTACAAGCGTGACCATTAGAAGAAATACGAAAAATGGCATGCAGCAAAACCAGATTAGGAATTCAGTGTTACCGGGCGTACTCAGTTGATTATTTTCTGGCTTATCCTTGTCGTACCAGACAGTCACTGCGCTGCCTATGGGGATGACGTTGAACTCGACCTCCTCCAAGCAGGGGTCATCCCACGATCCGATTGTAATGCCGTCCTCTCCAGAGTAAACTGCTCCGTCAAAAGTGAATTCATAGTCGACATCAGCCCCACACTCGTACTGTAGGTAGTATTGGCAGTCGTAGTACTCGTCGTTGTACTCGTCGTAAAGACAATCCTCAATCTCGTATTCATCCTCCCACCACGAGGTGCCCAAGAGTACTGTTCCTTCGCTAGCCTCCCAATCCTTCTCATCGGAGGAAATGACTATTCCCATCCCTAGGGTGAATATGACTAGCATTGCAGATACTCCGATGGTGATTGCTTCTTCGGGGGAAAGCCACCAGAGTCCCATAACCCCGCCCCCGGTCTCATGGGCAATCTTCTCCTCACGGGTGATTTCTCCGTCCCCGTCTCTGTCCACTTCGTATACCATGGGGGTTGTTTTCTCGGACCAGGCCAGCTTCCTCTTAGCCTCTGACTCTTCGAACTCAATTTGGGCCATCTTGGCCTCATGCGCTGCTTGCGATATCTCTTCCTCGCGAGCCTCATCTTCCTGCTGAGGTCCATCGACATCATCCTCGATTTGGTCTTTGTCCCACCACTTTTCCTCCTCAGGCATAGACTCTGGAAGTTCTTCATGCAGAATTAGTTTGTCATCATCTTGTGTGAACTCAATGTGTTTTAGGAAGGACATCCCTAGGAGAACTTCTGAAATCTCCATCTCAGGAATTATTCCACCTAAGACCCCTGTGACTTCGATTTCTCCTATCCTTACCGACTCTAATCTAGTATCGAAGGATTCAGCAGTGCCTGCTGCCGTATTTGACATCCTTGACCTGCCCCTTTTCAGACCTATGCGATTTGCCAACCTATCAGACATTGAGCAGCGATTAGCACCAGTATCTACCAGGAAGGTAACTCTATGGTCATTGATGTACCCTTCAACAAAGTACATTCCTTGCCTATCTGGTGTGATGACCACTTTCCTACTCGGCATGTTTACAGTAAACAGCACAAGCAGAGAAGATTTGAACATTCACTCGCTGTATTCTGGAGGAACTCCCGTCCACCATAGCTTTGTTTTGTTGTGCTTTCGTGATCTCAAAACCGCAGTTACAAGAAAGAGTGCCCCGCATACTCCACAGCAGAAACTGCAGATTACGTTGTCAATAGAAGTGTCTGTCAATGCACTCTTACTGTGATCATCCTCTTCGTAGTAGACCGTGATCCCAATTCCTACAGGAAGAAGATTCGACTCCACATCTTCTTTGCACCCTGGATCC
>MDTE01021042.1_pt1 | contig 14586 bp, 17 predicted proteins | sample 811231 | NCBI WGS metagenome assembly MDTE01 (sample SAMN05326651, study PRJNA326480) | marine metagenome | isolation source: seawater | place: Indian Ocean: Red Sea | collected 2010 | reverse complement strand
CCGGATGCACACGATGTTTTCACAGGCCAGTGCTTCAGCCCTCGAGACAACATGGGCACCTGCATCGGTGTAGGCTTGATCGGCGTAATTAGCAGCGAGGCCTGCACCTGCTTCAACGTACACCTCAAAACCAGCCCGCGTGAGTTTCTTCATGCTTGATGGAACGATACCGACTCGCGTCTCGCCTTCAGGTTCTTTTGGGACACCAAGTTTCATGCTTTCACCTACGACCGGCACCTCCGAAATTGGATGTGCAATTCTCCCAATTAAAGGAGGCTTTTAGATGCCACGCATGGCTTTGTTGAAGGTGTGAAAACAAAACTCCAGTTTACGGGTCGGAAAAGCGCACCATTTGACTTATGGACTGCACGCATCAGGTACGGTTCAAGACGTGAACACCATGGCAAGTGGACGACGAAAAATTGCGGTGATTGGAGCTGGGAACGTGGGAGCAACCTGCGCCTTTGTGCTCGCTCAGATGAAAGTGGCGGACATCGTCTTGCTCGACATCTACGAAGGCTTTGCAAAAGGAAAAGCCCTCGACATGTCCCAAAACGCCAACGTGCTCAATTACGATGGGACCATCACGGGAACGGCCAACTACGAGGACATCGGTGGTGCTGAAGTCGTGGTCGTCACCTCGGGTTTTCCTCGCCAACCCGGCATGACTCGGGAGGACCTCATCGGAAAGAACGCCGACATTGTATCGCAAGTCGGATCAGGTATCAAGGAACACGCACCGGACGCCGTGGTCATCGTGGTCACCAACCCGCTCGACTTAATGACGTACCACATGCAGCAAGTGACGGGGTTCCCACCGGAACGGGTTATCGGCCAGGCCGGTGTCCTCGACAGCGCCCGCATGGCGCATTTCATCGCCTTGGAACTGAACTGCGCAGAGGAGGATGTGTCACCCATGGTTCTCGGCGGGCACGGCGATACGATGGTTCCGCTTCCTCGATACACGACGGTCGGTGGCATTCCCATCACCCAATTGATGAGCACAGAGCGCATTGATGCCATCAGTGCTCGGACAGCGGGGGGCGGTGGAGAAATCGTGAAACTTCTCGAACGGGGCTCGGCCTTTTACGCTCCCGGTTCGGCTGCTGCCGTGATGGCTGAATCCGTTTTGAACGACCGCCGTCGCCTGATTCCCGCCTCCTGCCTGTTGACGGGTCAATACGGATTGAACGACGTGTACATCGGCGTCCCATGCATCATCGGAGCCAACGGTGTTGAGCGTATTTTTGAGTTGGAATTGACCGATGATGAACTTGCGTCCCTTCAGGGCTCAGGCGAGTTTTACAAAGGCCAACTAAAAGACGTGCTGGGCTACTGAATGCGTTCCAGCACGAGGCTGTGCTCTGCACCCACCGTCGTCGCGTTATCCACGGGGTTGTTTCGCTTGACCAAGCGATGACCCAACCGGCCGCGGCTTCGCATTCGCGTCAGGACCTCTTGCCCGATGTAGCATCCTTTCTGCGGATGGACCAGTTCGCCGAGGTCGCAGGCAAGCGGGTGAACGGACGGTCGTATTTCGTGGCCGTGGAACGGAATCAATCGGTCAATGCGGTGTTCCGTCCATTCCTCTTCCGTCCAGGTTGGGATGAATGCATGCTTTTTGGGTACGACGTACATGGTTCCGAAAAAACTGGCGTGAACCGTGGTCCCTTCTGGACACGTGCACCCCTCAAGGCCGAGAAACACATCGTTGAGATGCGATATGTCGCTGATCGACACCGCTTGGCCGAGAATACGTTGACTCAGGTGCTCAATGAGGCTTGATTTGTATGGATTGTACCCCACCAGGGCCACGTTCGCCCCGACCGGAATGACATCACAGACATCAATGATTTGTGCGGCTCGGTTGGTGAACACCGTCGTGCAGGGTCCGTCAACGAGGTTGGTTGACAGGCCGTTGATGAACTCGAGAACACCTTCACCCTGTACGAGCAGCGTGTAGGCATCGTGGCGAACCATGCCCATGGTCGGGCCTCAAGAGAACGACTCGCCACAGCCGCAGGAGGAGCTGGCGTTGGGGTTGTTGATCTTGAATCCACCACCCATCAAGCGGTCAACATAGTCGATTTCAATCCCGTTCAGCAAATGGCTCGAAGCGGACGGCACCAACACTCTGAAGCCGTTGATGTTCAATTCCTGACACGGTGTCTCGGTGTCTTCAACGATTTGCAAGTCGTACATGTATCCGGAGCATCCGCCGCTGAGAACGCCCACCAAGAGTGCGTGGCTGCGATCATCTCCAAAGGCATCTTCGAGCATGGAGGTGGCCTTGTCGGTCATGGTCAGTGTGACGTCGACCACTTCTGGTGCGTGCATTTCCAGGGTTGGTGCTGAGTCGCAGGTTCCGCAGTCCATGAAATTCCCAAGCGGCCAGTGTTTTTGAACTTGACCTCGGTGGGCCATCGCGTCAGCGCTTCTTCCGTTTCTTGTCGAGCGCTTTTTGCAAAATATTGCATCGGCGAATTTGGTCTTTAGCTCGTCGCTTTGCCTCGTCGCTTAAGCCCCTCGGTATCGCCTGCTCGAAGCATTTGATGGCGTCGTTGTACCGTTCCATTTCGGCGTAAGCCGTACCCATGTTGTAAAGTGTCTCACCGCGGACTTCAGTGGGGCGAATCAACATCGCTTGGTGGTAGGATTCCACGCACTTGGGGTAATCTTCGAGGAAATAGTATGCGTTTCCACGGTTGTTGAGGATTCGGATGATCATGGCATCGTCGCCTGCAAATGCAGGGAGTGCACGATCGAACGAAGAGAGGGCTTCCCTGTACTTTTTGTCCTCGATGAGTTGAACGCCTTGGTTAAACCATGCGACGTCCTGGTTTGAGATGGCGTTGGACGTGGTGGACTGGGGCGTGTTCACGGCAACCGACTGTGCTGCATCCAATGCGGCCTTGGCCAAGTCCACTTCGGGGGAAGGTGCGACAACCTCGGCTTTTGGCTGCGGTTCAAGCGGTGTCAACAGGAGCGCCGCATCGGTGGTCGTCGATGCGGTCACCGGTTCTTGAACTTCAGATTGAATCAACAAGGGCTCGGGCGGCGGCGATGCAACCACGAGTTCGGTTGGTGAAGGGGCTGCACCGGTCATCGCATCGGAGACCGTTGGTTCAGCCTCCAGCTTGGGCGCTGCCTGTGGCGCTGGTTCGCCGGCGCTTTGATTGGGGTCTGCGCCCATGCCCGCCGCCTTTGCATGGCATTTCGCTGCCGTCTCCAGATCGCCTGCCTGCTCAAGTGAGCGGGCAAGGCCGGTCCAGTGAGATGCGACGTTGGGTTCGTGCTGAATGAGGGACTTCCACATCAAGACAGCATCGCTGTGTTGAAGGCTCAAGGACAGCGCAAGCGCTCGCTGTGGTGAAGGCTCCTGTTTCATGATCGTCAGGGCTTCTCGGGCCATGTCGGGGCCAGCCGGCAGGGTTGGTGGAAGCCCAGCGACCTGATCCATCACGTCGCTCTCACCTTGGGCCAATTGAATCAGCATGGTGGCATAGGCCTCACCGATGACGTGTTCGCCGTCCATTTGGAGGAGCAGTCGAGCAGCCTCCATGTAGGCCTCAATCCTTCCGTGTTCTTCAGCAAGGGCGGCCATTTTTTCGGCAGCTTTTGCATAGGTTGAATCAGCCTCAACCGCACGCCGGTAGCTGGCCAATGCTTCGTTGACCAATGCTGACCGTTGTTGAACTGAGCCCAAGTTGAACCAACCCGGCGCATGCGTCGGTTCGAGATTTTGGGCGTGGGTCATTGCAGCGATGGCGTGGTTGTCCAAATCCAATCGTGCCATGGCACCGCCGGCGATCCTCCATGCTCCTGCGTGCTGAGCGCCAACGGTTTTGAGATGAGGTTTGAGCAAAGCGAGCGCTTCTTTTGGTGCTCCCTCTTTGATGTGAGCGGTGGCTTGTTCCACGAGGTCGTCAATGTTGATTTCGGGTTCTTCTTCCTCGACGACCGGCTCGGGTGTTGGCTCAGGAGCCGGTTCAACCTCTTTCATGACGTCTTGTTGAGCCACAACCACCTCGGCCGCGCTTTGAAGTTCTTCCACGGTGAGCGTGGCGTCTTCATCGTGGTCGTGATGGACCGCTTCGTTGAGCAAATCTTCCGGGTTTTCAATCCCTGCTTCTTCAGCCACCTCTTCCACCATGGCCATGTCAACGGTTTGGGTCACTTCAACCGAAGGCTGCATGGCTTCCATGGTGACGGAAATGCCGCTGTCTTTGCATCGTGCTTGAAGCGCAACGAGGGCGGGGTGTCCAGGGAAAAAGCCGAGGGCGCGTTCCGCCATGTTGTAAGCACCTTCGAGGTCGCCAATTCGCTCCAGGAGGATGGCAAGGTTGGCGGTCGCCGGTGCATGCTCCTCATTGAGGTCAAGGCAGATTTGGAAGGATTGTCGCGCCCCTCTGGCGTCCTGCTGTGCTTCAAGCAAGACGCCTCGGTTGAACCACGCCATGTCGCACGACGGATCCAAAGCGATGGCTTTGTTGAAGGCGGCGAGGGCGCCCTTGACATCGGCCCGGCGACTGCGCTCTTCACCCACCGTGAGCAAAACTTCGACCATTTCCTCGGGGTCGTCCACGTCTTCGAGTTCGGGAATGACGTTTCGGGGCGCCGGTGAAGGATCCTGTTCGTCTTGACCTGACTCCACGACGGTCTCGTTCTCGACCGCTTCGATTGCATCGTTCACCGAAGCCAAGGCAACTTCGTCCAAAGCATCGGTTTCACCCATCGCAACCGTCTCGGAATCGTCGTTCGCAGACACAATCCTTCACCGCATCAAAAACCAGCGTTGAGCCACGCATAAGCCTTGCTTATCCCTGTCCACAGAAGGGGACCCTACATTCAAGGCCCCCGCCCCCTTCCGACGTTCATGGGAGAACCTTCAGTGAAAATCCTCGGCCTGGCCGGAGAGTATCGCGCATCCTCAAAATCAGGCATGCTCGTCAACCAAGCCCTGAGCATCGCCGCTGAGCGAGGCGCAGAAGTGGTGTTTTGGGACCTTGCGGAACAACCACTGCCGCTGGTGGGCGAAGAGGGCTGTTGGTCCCACCCCAACGTCAAGGCGTTCCAGGCCTTGCTTGAATCCTGCGACGCCTTTTTTCTCTCCTCACCTGAATATCACGGTACCATGTCCGGCGTGATGAAAAACACCATGGATTGGATGTACGACAAGCATGTAGGTGGAAAAGCGTTCGGATTGATGTCAACGTTGGGTGGCGTGACGAACGCCAACACGCTGAATCACATGCGCATTGCGCTTCGGTGGCTCCACGGTTGGCCGGTACCGGAACAACTGGCCGTCGGCCACACGAAAGAAGCGTTTGACGAGGATGGAAAACTCGTTGACGAACACTTGGAACAACGGCTCACAGCGCTGGTTGAATCGGTGCTTACTGCTTCGAAAAAGTTGCGTGCCTGACATGGTGGTTGACGCTCAAACCACACCGTCATTCGTCGATGCGTACGGTTCCACGTATCGATTGATCGAGCCGGGCAGTTTCGTTCTTGGTGACCCCTCAGCCAGCGGTCATCCCAGCGAACAGCCGTCGTGCACGGTGACCATCTCTGAACCTTACTTTCTCGCAGAACGTCCCGTGACCCAAGCCCAATGGGCGGACGTGATGGGGAGCAACCCGTCGAAATTTCAAGAGGGTTGGAGCGCCGGGTTGCGACCGGTCGAGCAGGTCAGTCTCGACCAGGTCGAGGAATTTCTCGACCGACTGAACGCACGAGACCACACCACGACACGACTTGGGCTGGTCGGGACATGGCGGTTGCCGAGTGAAACCGAATGGGAATACGCTGCAAGGGCAGGAACCACCGGTCGTTGGTGGTTTGGAGACAAGGACATTGAATTGGACGAACACGGCTGGCACGCAGGAAACGCCGGCAGCTCCACACGCGAAGTCGGACTGAAGAAGGCCAATCCATGGGGATTCTTTGACATGAACGGCTTGGTCAGTGAATGGTGCGCCGACCACTGGGCTCGCAATTACGATGGTGGGCGAACCCAGCGCCCCCATGTTGATTCTGGATCTGAACGCTTCGTGGTTCGGGGCGGCTCATGGTTTACGGAAAGTGAATCGACCCGAAACGGCGCTCGTGCATCCGCCGTGCGCTCAAAAACAAGCGATGGTCTCGGTGTGCGTTTGGTGTGGGCGCCACTTGATTCGCAACCGCACGAGGTTCAATCTGCATCGCCCTCCACCGGTGAGCAGTCGTAATCGTGGGCCTCGGGTAAATCGGACAACACTTGGTGTGCCGGCACACGACCGGGGCCGATGTTCCATCGTTGGTTGAGCGGTTCATCCAACACCAACGCCAAGTTGTTCTGCTGCAGGAGATGGATGGCCGCCGCCGTTCGTTGGATGACGGGGGCGATGTTTTCGTGGTACAACTCGTTCATGATGTTGCAAACTTCACCAAACGTCCGTGAACCGTCGCAAAGTTCCCACAACATGCTGTTCATCGGGTCGAGTGGACGACGCACTTCGCGTGGCGCCCTCAACACTTTTGCAAACCAACCTTCGATTCGACCGAATTGTTTTGGAATCCGTAACACCACTTGGCGTCCGGATACCCCCGGCAATCCCGGGTCCTTTTCCACGTTCCCCGTCCTTGCCCACCACACGGGCGTTCTGCACGGGTACTGTTCGAAAAGAGGATGATCTTCGATACCGGCCAATGCTTCCATGACCCCACCTCAAAATTCCATCCATGTCCACAGCAGCAAGGTGAGCATCGCAGCCGTTCCGAGCAACGCCGTGGTCCGGGCTGTTTGAACCCGCACCGTGAAATGCCGTAAGTACCACGTGCCGACCCCACAAACAGCGACGACGAACCAAAGTCCGTACCATGCTGCAGGGTATTGGGCCACAACAACCCGCTCTCACAATGTCCCATCAAGGTATTGTTGACCGTAGTATTGCCACTGTTCCTCGGTCCACCCTGCGGGTAAACCCCCCTCTGGAATTGGAGGTCCACGCTGGACCGCTGCCAACGGTGCGGCCTCGGGTTGTTGGGCAGTGGGATGAACCGTTTCGTCAATGGACGGGACCGTTTTCGGCTGGTCAACGTTTGATGCGGGTGGTCCAGCGGGTTGGTGGGTGAGGGGTGCCTCATCCTCACCGGTTGCTCTTCGTCGAAGAACCAACACGGTGAGTCCCAAGATGGCCAAAAATCCGCCACCGCCCACCAAGACGGCAACGCCACCCATCGTGCTCTCTTCCGGTTCTGGAGCGAACATGAGGGACAGCGTGTGAGACGAGGTCAAGAAACCGTCTTGGGTCGCTATCGTCACGGCCATCGTTCCCTCCTGCGGCCCGTTCATTCGAAGCACTTCGCACCGAAGGTTCGCCGATTGTGGGTTGATGTGCCCGGGTGTGAAATCAAGAGCAACACCGCTTTCGTTGACGAGCATTTTGTTGCAGGTCAACTGCCAGCCCGGTTCACCTTCGAGGTACACGACCGTGTTCTCATTGAGCGTAGAGGTTGAGGTGAGGTTGATCTGAACGGGTGCAGCGGTGCCGTGAGGGACCGTCCCTTGTTGCATCAACCCGGCTTCCGTGTTCATGGCCCGTTGCTCGTTGATCATGACCAACGCCTGCACCTTCATTTCAACGGGTAGCCCCTCATCGTCCACCACACCAAGAATTTCGAACTCAAAGACAAATCGTGTGTTCAGTTGTGCATCCGTGGGAATCAACACTTCAAGTTGGAGGCGCTGCTCTCCACCAGCGGGGATGAGCAACGGTGTGGGGGTTGCCAGTGGTTGGTCGGCGCCCTCTACGCTGTAAAACACAACCATTCCCGGTATCGGTGGCGTGGACGACACCCGGCCAACAGACAGGAGGGTGCTCTCGGGTGCGTTCCCGTCGTTTCTCACCACGGCTTGCGCAGAGATTGTTCCCCCGGCCATCGCCGTGGTGCTGTGGTCGACCAGTTCGAGGGAGGGAACTCGGATGGCCTCCGTCGACATCACGACCTCGACTGCGTTGTCCTCTGGCGTAGCGTCGGGTTCATTCACGTTCGTCATAACGTGGACGGTGATGGTGTGGATGCTCCCGGCGGGCACCGATAAGGGGATGGAAAGGTACAGGCTGACCTGCTGTTCGTGGTTTTCGTCAAACGAGGCGCCCAGTGGCACGGGGTCGGTGGTGTTGGAACCCTCGAAGGCTACCCACCACGACCAATCCGCTGGCAGGTCCACCATCATGAGTCTTGCATTTGCCGCCCCGTTCCCGTGGTTGGTGATGGTCCACTGAAGTTCGTTGGGTTGGCCCGGCCTCAATTTCGTAGGAGCATCCACCAACGTCAGGGCGAGATCGTTGACGGATTCGACCGTGAGACCGCTGTAGGGTTCACCTTGGATTTTCATCAGGCTGCGTTTTGATTCGATGACGGGCGTGATCGTAGGTCCTTGTTCGTCAGCTCGAGCATCCGCTGGGACCTCCACCACCACCTCGAACGTCGTGGTTGCCCCTGGATTGAGCACGGCATCGGGTCGAGTGGGCTGATGCACAATCCACCCGGGTTGGTCTTCAACGTCCACGCGCATGGCAAAGATGTCTTGTCGGGTGGCATTGTTCCAGATGGTGTACTTTAGGGTGATGTGCTCGCCAGCGGTCACGATGTGTTCGCCTCCCGACACAGGCAGGTTGAGGGCCACAGTTGCGATGCTCACCATCGATGCCGAGATTGGAATGGTCTTGACGTCGACGCGTGTCGTGTCGTTTTGCGCCGTGAGACTGAGGTCAAATTCCACGACGGTGTCGGGTGCTGCGTCGTTGGGCGTCGTCATCATAAACATGGCTTGAACGGATTCCCCGGGTCGAATCAGAACCGAATTGGTCTGGGACCAAGACAGGTCAACGGACCAGTCCTCTGGAATGGTTGATGTATCAAGCATAAGATCAAACACATCGGTTGCACCGCCTTGGTTGGTCAGTTCAACATCGAACGTGCACGTGTAGCCGGGCGGGCAGGATGGTCGCACGGCGGGTGGAATGATGACCGGGATTCGGTCGGCTTTGACAAGGAACTGCACCGGAAGGAGGGTGTAAACGCCGGGGTACTGCTGAGAACTAATGTTCACCGTCATTTGCTGGAAACCGAGGCTGGCGTTCACGTCAGGTTGAATCATGATGTTGAACCGTGCGGGACTTCCTGGTTGGGAAAACAAGCCGTCTTGGGGATTGAAACTCGTCCCCGTGGGTCGGGTGTAGTAGGCCGCCCAACCTTGTGGCAATCCCTGAAGCTTCGGGATAAAAATCTCCGAGATGTTGCCCGTGTTGATGACGTTCAGCGAAATGCTCCCCCACTCACCCGGGACGGCTCCGTTGGTGGAGATGCCTTGGGCGGACACGTTGAATTCATTGGGACGAACCTTCTGCTCGTACACAAATACAATGTCGTCAATGAAGAATCCAATGTCCGTTCCCGATGCGTCGGATGTGAATTCAAATTTGAACTGAGACGCTGCGTGAAACAAATCATCTGCCACCGGTATGAGCGGTGAAGCGTGGCCTTTGTTGTTGACGCTGAAGGTCTGCCAGTTGGCGCCGTCGATGAACACGTTGTCGATGACGCCTGAAATTGAACCAACCTCACTCCATGCACCAAACCTGTTCTTCCCAAAGATGGTAAGTTTGTCGTTGGTCGCAGTAGCGCCCGTGTAGAAGAACGATACGCCGTTGGTTCTGGATGGATTTGGTAAAGCATCGGACATGTCCATCACCGGTGTGGTGAGGCTCGCGATCACGTTGTTGTTGTAGTTCGAGGCCTCCCCGTTCCCGGCGTGGCAGCTCCGACCCTGGGAGATGGACGCATCGGTTGACAACATCCACCCGCTTCCAAACGTCCAGGCGGCTGACGAATCGCAGTTGAAATACGAGTGGCCTACGGTAAACGGTTGGTTCCGCACGTCGTTCGCTGGGTTGTCATCGGCCACCGTTGACGTAGCGCGAATGGAAAGGGTGTGGTTCCCCGCGTAGGTGGGGACGACGTCAACGATAACGGTGTTACTGCTTCCCCCGGCGAGGGACGCCATTTGCACCGTGGAGTTGACGAACTCGAAGTAGGTGTAATCGTCGTGGAGCAGCAACGTGTTGATATCAATGGTGCCGGATGATGCTGTGCCAATGTTTTCGACCGTGATGGTCAGCGTTGCCGAAACGTTGACCATGGCGTCGATCACAAACAACTCTGCTGGACGATTAAAACCAAGAATGGGGTAGTTGGACGAGAACATCTTGTACTTCTGTTCATCGGCCGCGCTGGTGTATTCAACGGCGGCTGAGACCACGCGGACGTCCACACCCGTCGGGTTGCTGGGGTTGTTCATGACCACGTGGTCATCGAGAACAACGGGTGCTGAGTTCGCCCAACCGCCAAGGAGGACCAGCAGCGCCAAAACCGTCGCAACAGACTTCATTCGCCCCACAAAGGTGCAATGTTGGTCTATCTATTTAGTGCCAATGCAAGCCAAGTCTCAGGCCTCTTCTTGGTTGAAGGTGGCCTCGATTTCAGCCTTGGCCACCTCGAGTTTGGCTTCGTCTCGCTTTTCCTTGGCCCGTGCGGCGAAGTAGACGGTGAACGATGGGATCAGAACCATCGAAAAGCAACCGACCACGGCTGCAAGGGCCCAGAGGAACTCGGTTCCAGCGTCCACTGAAAACACCTCAACGCTACCGAACGCTTCGTTGACCGTTTCAGCGTAGATGCTCGGTTCTGTGGACCGATTGCCTTCCTCGACGATCTCGATTCGAAGAATGGAGGGTGAATGCACGTAGGCGATGGCCGCTCTGGCTTTTTCCTCAGCCTCTGCAAGGTCGGCTGCGAACACAGAGCCGTTCGACCGACGGGCAGGGTCAACCGACGTCAGGGCGTGGAACTCGATGGTGCCACCGTCCTCCGTGGTTCGCTCGTGGGTCGTGGTGTGGTCGCACAAATCGGCGCAGGAGAACTCTTCTTCGAGGGGGTTCTGAAGGTCGTAGGTGTTGCCCAGCAGTTCATGGCTGTAGAGGAGGGCGTTGTTGGTGACCCGCAACACAGCACCCGGAGCCAGTTCGGTGGCAGTGATGTTGACCCATGTGAGGTTGGCGTCGTTGGCGACGACCTGCCAAGCCCACGTGGTGGTGTTTGCATCTTCGTCGTATGAGCGCACAACGTCTTGGTCGGCTTCAGCTGCGTTGTATTGATCGACGCTCGCTTCAGTTTGGTAGATGTAAACCGAGGGGGAAACCGTTGCTCCGTAAACGGCGTACGAGAGCATGAAAATCAGGGTGACGGACAGCCCGATCAGCGTCCGCAAAAGGTTGGGATTTTGCGCCAACGCTTTCTTCATCGCCAACACCAACGAACGGCTGTTTTAGAAGGCTTGTATCACAAGGCCTGCCACGAGCAAACTGAGCCTGCCTGAACGAGGGCAAGACCCGCTGTTTTCATATAGGGGCGGACGGTCGGCAAGTTGCTTGGTGTATCACGATGACGACCGTCTACGACATCCCTGCTGACCTGTTCAACCCGGCCCTTGCGCAAGCCATGGCCGACCAAGAGGCTGTTTCCATGCCCGACTGGGGCCAATACGTCAAAACCGCTGTTGACCGCGAGCGACCGCCAACCCAAGACGACTGGTGGTACCTCCGCACCGCAGCCATCCTCCGCAAGGTGGCTCGAAATGGGCCCGTCGGCGTCACCCACCTCGCTCAAGCCTTTGGCGGCAAGAAGGACAACGGTTCCATGCCGAACACGCCCGGCGTTGCCTCACGCCACATCATTCGTACCGCCTTGCAGCAACTCGAAGATGCGGGCCTTGTTGAAAAAGTTCCAACCAAAGAGGTCGAAGGCGTGGACGGAAAGGTCCAACTCTACGCCGGCCGCCGAATCACGGCTGCAGGACAAAAGCTGGTTGACAACGTGGCCCATTCGGTCCGTGAGGAAGCCGAAGCACAGTACCCCGGCCTGGCCAAGTATTGACGTCGGGAAGTGAGAGCGTGACCACGATGACAGCCAACCACGATGATGAGTTGGCTGCGCTCCGAGCGCGACGGATGCAAGAGATTCAAGATCAGTTGGAGGCCCAAGCCGCCCAACAGTTCGAAGCCGAAGAGCGCGCCCATAAACAAGCAACGGCGGCTGCCAACGTCGATGCCATCCTGCGCCGGCACCTCACACCGGACGCCCGTGCTCGTCTCGCACGAATCTCCATGGCTGACCCGCAACGGGCCGCCTCCATCAAAGCCGACTTGGCCGCCATGGCTGAGCAGGGTGGATTTTCATCACCCATGAGCGATGCTGCTCTCAAGCAGGTCCTCACCCAACTGTCCAAGAGCCGCAGCAATGCGTCCGTTAGGAGAATCTGAGAAGGTGCTCGATATGTCAAAAAACAAGCCAGCAGCAAAGAAAATTCGCCTTTTGAAGGCAGGAAAGCAGAACCGGCGTGTCCCCGTGTGGGTCATGCTCAAGACCGACCGAAACACGGTGTCGCACCCTAAGCGCCACCAATGGCGACGCAGCAAGTTGCAGCGATGAGGTGAGACCACATGGCACGTCCAAACGAATCCGAACTCGTCGTCCCGCTCCGCAACGCATGGAACATCACCCGTTTCAAGCGCGCACCCCGAGCCATGCAAATCATTCGAGAACAGGTCATCCGCCACCTCAAGGTGCGTGAGGATGAGGAACTCTACATTGACCCGGAAGTCAACGAGCACATCTGGAAGCGCGGCATTGAAAACCCTCCACGCAAGGTGCGACTGCTTTGCATTCGCCACGATGAACCCGACTTCCCCGTTGAAGTGAAATTGATGAAGGAGTGAAACACATGGGAAACATTCGACCAAGTTTTATCAAAATCCGCGCCATACGGCTGTGCGAAGAACACGGCGAGAAATTCACCGATGACTTTGACCACAACAAGCACATGGTGTCCGAATTGACGGACGTGTCATCCAAGAAACTCCGCAATTGGATCGCAGGCTACATCACTCGATATCGCCAGCGCCGCACCGATTGATGGTGTTCACGTGCCAATCTGGGTTGACTGGGACCGTCAACCGGTCAGCGTCCACGGCGAAGACCAAGCGTCCCTTGAAGCTCTGATTCAACACCTCAAACAACAACACAACGTAAGGAAACGTTCCCTGGTGATGGCGGACAGAGAGAACGGCGGTTTTGTGTTCTTTCTCTACCAGTCGTGCGATCCACGGTGGATTGCAAATCATCTCAACCAAGGCGGTGAATGATGCATGGGTGAGCGACTGGACATCCCGTTGCCATCGGGTCCGTTTGAGGTTGCGGTTGTGCTCGTCGGGGTGACCCACCCGGGAAATTTAGGTGCCATATGCAGGACCATGCTGAATTATGGATTTGACGATTTACGATTGGTCAATCCTCGCTGTTCGCCCGATGATGTTGACACACGGTCTCGTGCGAAACACGCCGGACGGCTGCTCGATGAACTCGAGGTGTTTGATGACATCAACGCGGCCACCAACGATTGTTCGGTGGTCATCGGCACCTCAGGCAAACGTGAGACGGGAGAAAAAACACTGTCTCGACATTTTCTCTACCCTTGGGCCATGGTGGAACGCCTCGTTCAGACCGGCGGTCGCGCTGCCCTCGTGTTTGGTGAGGAAGGAAAAGGTCTGTCAAGCCAGGAGTTGGAAGCCTGCGACTATTACGTGACCTTACCGACTTGGGAAGGCTACCCCATCGCAAATCTGAGTCATGCCGTGAGCGCCCTGCTTTACGAGGTGCACCGCTGGCGCGTGCTTCACCATCAGGGCGAAGACCCGGGCCTTCCCGATATTGTGCCACTCGAGGCCAACCTTGACCCAACGGTTCGCAAGATGCTGGTCAAAGCCATCGAACAATTCGTCGCCTCAACGGGCACCACCGAAGAACGCAAAGCGTCCATCGAACAGACGCTTCGCCGCACCTTGCTCAAAGGTTCCCCGAGCAACGAGGAATCAACTCGAATGATCGGGGCCTTCGTCGAAGCCACCACGGCCTTGCAATTCGCCAGCGGTGATGAGGCTTGGAAAAAAGACCATCGTCGGCGACTGGAGTGATCAAGGGCGCCACGTCGCCACCGATTTGGGGGTTTCGCGGCAGTGCATGGCCACGAGCCTTAGTCGGTTCCCGTAGGCCGAAGTGATGTGGGGTGCTACCGCTTCAAACGCCCATTTTGCAAGGTTTTCTGCCGTGGGGATGAACGGTACCACGTACGTGCGATGGGTCGGGCCCATGAGGGCACAGGCGTTCAGGGCTTCCTCGTCGCCTTCGTAGACCACGAACGCATGGTCGATGACATCGTGAACGTGCTCCATCAAAATGCTGCTCACGTCTGAGAAATCCATGAGCATGCCTTCGTCGGATACACCAGAAACGTCAACGACATCGCCCTCGATCTCGGCTTCAAACCGGTAGCGGTGACCGTGCAGATGGCGGCATTTCGATTTGTGATTGGGTACACGGTGGCCCGTGTCGGTTTCTACGTATCTTCGTATGGTTGTGGTCATGCTTCATCACCGTCGTGGGGTTCAAAGTTCATCGAGGCTGAATTGATGCAGTACCGTT
>MDTE01123622.1_pt1 | contig 14587 bp, 10 predicted proteins | sample 811231 | NCBI WGS metagenome assembly MDTE01 (sample SAMN05326651, study PRJNA326480) | marine metagenome | isolation source: seawater | place: Indian Ocean: Red Sea | collected 2010 | reverse complement strand
TACATCTACTATGGCTGATATAGCAAAATTTTCTGCCTGTGGATTATCTATAACGAGTCTTAATTTGCCATTTTCGTTGATTTGACCAGAGTAATTAATCTGCTCGGATTGTATCATGACATCATTAATGAATAGTTCAGAAGTACATGACAAGCAGTTGGTTTGGATGCTGTACCAATTTCCTGATACGATGTCCCATTCATGAGTAGTCTGTGGTGGAATAGTACTTGCAATCTCAAATTCTTCAAGTGTAGAACTATCGGCCCTGTCAAGCAAATCAACCTGTACATAGGTTGCAGTAAACAGAACCAGAAGGGTGACAATCAGCGTTCTAGTACGACCCTCCATGGCACGGCGTCTACTTTGTTATGTTTGAAGTTAGGGTTCAAAAGGAATTATTCTTGTACGAATAGCATCAGCGCTAACTATGGCGAATGAATTAGGTCGTACAGTAATTCATCGCTACATGTATGCGAGAAGTTGGGCCTTGGGTGATAGAAAATCACCTCTGGCAACAACTCCTTGTTTGATTGGTCTGGAGGGGGATTGTGAAACTGATGCTCAAATTACACCATTCAATGCATCAACAAATAACGAAATCCCTCAAACCCTAACAGTAACTGCTAACTTACCACTGTCTCCTCCGAATTTTACAGAAAATTCACCAAATTATGAAACTAAAATAGGTCATGTTCTACCGCCTTCTCTTGATGAAGCAGATGCGGGTGAGGCTGCTGGCCATGGCGGATTATTACCGATTTCATGGCAAAGGTTGAATCATGATTCCTCTTTACTAAATTTAGCAACTGAACCAAGCATAGTAGTGTTAGTAGACGCACCTCAACTTGCTTCACAACAAGGCAAACTTGTTGATGCCCTAGTTACCATTAAACATAGATTTCCAGGCTCATTAATCTGGACTCCTGGCATTGGCGGACCTGATAATTTAGCTGTGCTTGTTTGGTTTGGAGTTGATATTTTTGATTTATCTAGGTCACGGCAGTGCACAGCATCAAATGTTCTCCTAACCTCTGCTGGGCCTCGAGAATTGGTTTCATCCTCAGGTGAAGAAGCGGACTTGGAGTCTCAACTTATCCACTGGAAGTTAGCCATAAATGAGGTCAAAGCAAGGCTTGCGGACGGAACTCTCAGAACACTTGTCGAGCAACAATCACTAAACAGTCCCAGTTTAGTTGAGCACCTTCGCTACCATGATAAATTAACGAGGAAAAATACCAACATCGGAATTTCTCATGTAGATAAGAGCACTATTTTACATTGCAATTCTCACACATCTCTTAGCAATCCAGTAGTATCAAAGTGGGTTGATTTTATGACAGACGAATACCAGCCACCTGAAGGTCTAGATAATGTTCTTATGTTACTGCCATGTTCAGCAAGAAAGCCATACAGAATGTCAAAATCACACAGAAAGTTCCTCGATGCTATCGGACATAGTGCATTCCATGAAGTAATGGTAACCTCGCCTTTGGGATTGGTTCCAAGAGATTTAGAGGAAACTTGGCCTGCTTCGCATTATGACATCCCGGTAACAGGTGAGTGGAATCTAGATGAGATAGAACGCACTAGCCACATGTTGAAATCCTTGCTTGAGAGGAATAACTATCACACAGTGATTAACCATTCTTCTATGTCTTTTGATTTACCCGGTATCAAATACTTCGAAACAAGAGTCGGAAAATCTGCGACTTCACGTGAAGCACTGGAGAATTTACGCACTACAGTCGCTGAGGTCAGCAAACAGCATGTCACAAGAAATCGCAAACATCACAAGATATTGTTAGATAACTTCGCTAGTATTGCCCGTTACAAGATGGAAAACGATCTTTGGCTTGAAAACGTTAGTATCCGTGGGAAACCACCATTCTGGAGAATCGAGCTTGAAGGTAAACAGATTGCACTTTGGTCGAATGATCGGAGGGGCTTTTCGTTGGCGAAATCCTCAATTCCGCTAATTTCAGCAAATTCATCATTAAGGCAGATTCATCTGAACTCCGAGGTTTCATGGAAAGGTGACATTTTTTCTAATATACTGGAAAGTTATGATGCTGGTATCAATTCTGGTGACGACTTATTGGTTATACAAAGTGGTCAGCCAGTAGGATTAGCAAGAGCCGTAGCATCGGGATGGGAATGGTCAACAACACCTGGTATGCTTGCTAAGGGACATCAACGGTTGTAGCATACAGTCCAATAATTGCTAACATGCGGAGTGGTTAATAATGAGAGGCAAGTCGCAAGGGTGCTTGAGTGGTTAACATGGCACGTATGTACAAGTCAAGAAAAGGAAAAAGCGGCTCCTCTAAGCCATATGTTACAGAGGCTCCAGAATGGTCTAATACCAACTCCGATGAAGTTGTAAAACTAATCGTTGAAATGGGTAAAGCAGGCCATTCAACCGCACAAATCGGTACGGTGTTAAGAGATCAGCATGCAGTGCCAAATGTCCGACTAGTTACCGGCAAGAGAATCGGAACAATTCTTGCTGAAAACAACATTGGTGGTACATACCCCGAAGATATGATGAACTTGATGAGACAAGCTGTGCGAATAATCGAACACCTCGGCAGTGGTAATCATAAGGACATTCACAACAAAAGGTCCTTGGAATTAACCGAAGCCAAGATTAGGAAACTCGCAAAGTACTACATTACAGAAGGTAAACTACCTTCGGATTGGCGATACAAGAGAGACGAACTAAGACTAATGGTCGAGTGATTCTTATAGCCTGCTGTAGGCAGCATCCTTACAGGTTGCTTGATTACTATGGAAGATTTGCTTGAAACTGATTTATTCCGTCAGGCAAAAGACAGAATAATTTCGGTAACAGAGAAGATCACCAAATCTAACAATGTGGCAATTTTTGCCACAGCCGACCTCGATAGTATTGTTTCATTAGCATTTTTGGAATCAGCAATGATTGATTCTAAGATTCCCTACACCCGTAAGATTCTGCCATCGATTGCCCACCAACCTAAGGGAGAGCAATATGATTTCTCAACTTCGTCTCAGCTTGTAATAAGTATAGAACAATTTGAGGAAACTTGGGATCAAGAACAAATTGACGATGAAGGTAGAGTAAGAATCGTTCCCTTGTCGGTTTCAGTTTCTCATCCTAATTCGGAAAAGCAGCATAATGGAGCCCTTGATGTGGTAATTCAATGTGCAGCAATCGCATCGATTATTGCTCCCAATGGCCCACGAGTTAGACGGCTCAGAGCCCTATCAGGAAGTGGTCAATGGTTGCGTCAATCACTGGATAATTCATATGATCCTGTCTATACCAAAATTAGAGACATCCTACAAAATGAAGGTTCAATACGAGTTTTGCCACTGCCAGAGATAAATAATCCAGATACCGAAATGATACCTAATTTCCCTACAAGTTTACTGAATAGACTGACAAAAAAGTGGTCCAAAATGGATTTTGACCAAAGAAAACAAGCAATGAGTGAACTTGTTTTGCCAACTTTGTCGGACGGTAAAATATCAACTCCACGGTTAGAAGAACTACTGTGGTTTAGGATAGTGATTAGCGAGAATGAAGCAGATTTGCACAGTCAGATATATCGAGTTAAATCTCTTTGGCCTAGTGAAAAAGATACTAGTAAATCTCATGCAGCAAGCGTTCTAAGAAGTTTGATTTCCGAAGGAAAACTATCATAATCACCTACGATGATTTCAAACAGTATGGCTACTTGGCATGGTCATGGCCATCGAGAGATTGCTAACTGGTAGCATCAAAGACCAAATCAAGGACTTAATGTCCACAGAAGACTTAGTTATAGAAGCCTTCAGAGACATAGTCAAGGATGAATTGAAAACTCATATTAGGAATAAGGTTGAAGCCGACCCAGATCTTAAGGCCGAAATTAAGGAAGCGGTATCATATTACTTCCAATCTAAAGCACGATCGATATATGCAGAATTGAAAGCAACAAGAGCCGCAACAAGGCTAGGATTACGACTGCTTCCAGATGATCTACAAGGCGAAGTCGGAGAAGCTCTAGTATCCTTATTCGAGAAAGAACTTGGTAACTTACTAGAGAAAGCGCTCTAAGATTCAAACCCACGCATGAATAGACTATTTTGCCTCACACATGATAGTGTAAATTATGAGCCATGAGTTTGTGGTAGGTCTGTGTTGGACAGATTCCTCGGGCGGATGACACAGTTCATTCTTGTTTTGATGCTAGTATCTATTCCTTTTTCTTCATCATTTATCAACGCAGTAGAAGCAGAATCAACCGTTGTTTGTTGTGATGATGCCCACCCGGTGGAATTGTATCTTATTGGTGGCTCAACCGGACAACTGTCACCATTCTCTCAGCTTTTAGTCGAAGATTCGAGTAATGCAGTAATCGCTAACTCCATCACTTCTCAAGAAACCGTTGGGGTGTGGAGTCTGGGGCGAGTTTGGCCAGGTGCAATTCCTGAATCAGACTGGAGTTTTATCATAAACTATCGAGTAAGTGATGCTGGAGGCGCTCAGATAAATGCGACAGCAACAGTGAAAATAGGCTCACAAGTATTTTCAGATTCAACTAACTTTGAATCATCAGTTTTAGCCCAAGGAGAGGGTCAAATTGAGTTTACAATACCTGTCGATGAGATGTCTGTATCAGCATCTAGTGAAATAGAGCTGGAGCTAAGTGCCCGGTCAGTGATATTCAACGTGCCCGGAGGAGATGCTGAATTGGAATTTCTGTGGGGCTCCGAAGAATTCCCTTCCAGCGTATCAGCAGAGATCCCGCTGATGGAATTATCAATAGATGAACCACAAATCGAGGGTAGTGACATTTATCTTTCCGCAGTATTAGATTCACCATTTGGTCTAGATGCTCTAGCATATTCTGACTCTATCGAGATGTTTGTTGATGGTTTGAAGGTAGATGGAGATCCAATCGAAACTCAACGTGGCGATTCTATCGTAGTAACATGGACATGGTTAGGTGCTGAAACTGGAACAAATCTGATCGATGTTTCGATTAGGCTAAATTTGCAATCAAGTGGCCCACTAATACAGGGGTCAGCGCAATTTAGTTTCGAAGTAACTGATACTGGTGGTGGCACTGGTACTTTCTATCCCCAAGATGAACCGCTTAGGACAAGTGGTGTTGGAAGCCCGTTAACTGTTACCCAAATTATCGACCTATCAAGCGATGATGGCAACCTAAAGATGGCGCGAACAACCACTTTGGATATCGATGGAGAAATGGCGTTTTGGATGCGGTGGGGTATGGATCATATCGGTGATAATGATCTCTCATCAACCTCTGTACTGTTTGGTTGGAATCCAGGCGGAGTTACTGAAGAAAATAGAGAAAGTCGTGATATTGAAAATGTTGAGAAAGAGCAATTTGAAAGGGAGATGAAGTCAAGATACAGAACCTACATGAGCGATATAAACGGCATGCAGATACAGAGCGAGAAACTAATCGGCGACTCGAGTGATTTTGATACGATATCAATTTCTGTTGATTTGATGGGTGAAACAAGAGTTGTTAATCATCCATTATCAATTACATTTTCCACACTACAAACACTAGTAAGTGGACAGCAAGTAGATGTTTTACGTAGTTTCACCTCAACTCAAACCGCAGCATTGTGGCAAGATTATACAATAATAGTTGAGGCTACATCATCGGTTTTAACATCATTTGGTGATGCTGAACTATTAGAAACCGAGGCAATTTCATTTTCCCATTCGAGGTATCCTTGGGGCGAAGTAATCAAAATGGAATCAACCTCAACCACGTTAGATGAAGGCTTTACACTAATCATCCAGCCAAATGATAATCTGTTGTTTGGGCCAATGCCATTGACTATAATTACATTAGTAATAATTTTTGCAGGATTGTTTTTCTCACTTTCAATAACTAAGAATAAGCACAGGAGATTTTTGATGCTCGAATTGACATTACTGCCTATTGCTGCACTAGTCTATGTCTTTGCGTATCCGCCTTTATTTGTCTTTGGAGCATCAGGTGGTGCCTCAGTTTTGTGGATACTTACTGCGTTTGTTAGTCCCAGAAGATTACAGCCGGCTATGGTTGCGCAAGAGACTCCTGCTACTGTTAGCATCCCAACTGTCAATTGCCCAGCATGCGCAACTCCAATTCCGGTGTTAAGCGAAGAACGCCCACTAAAGATAGCCTGTTCTGGCTGTGGTAAGACTATCAAAATTGTTGGTTAGTTACAACTTTAGACGCTTGAGAGATCTTACAATTGCTCTACTCTCTTTGTAATCACTGGGTGAAAAATAACCACTAAAGTCACCATTATTATCTACTGCAACAACTGCTTGTGGAGACCTCTTTCTGATATTCTTTAGGACGCTCGACAACTCTTCAGTAAGCTTAATTTCCATGAAATCCATTTCCATGTGCTCACCACAAGTTGCGGTTTTTGTATCGATTTCTTTGTCGATAGCAACTAATAACTGCTTGTAGCCAATTACTCCCTTAACCTTAGAGTTATCATCTAAGACAATGAGTATGCCGCCAGGAACAGTTAGTAATCTTCGAGCAGCCTCTTGTAGTGTATCACTCACTCCTGCAGTGATATGTTCATCATTTAGGTCTAGATCTGCAACAGTCTTAGTATCGGTTGACATTGCATCGTCGTGCATGTCTCGAGATTTATTACTTCCTAATCATGGGTGAATGTCACAACATCAGGCTTTGAGATAATTCCATAACCGATCCTTTCGATTTGAACAGGAGTTCCAACAGGCAAATTATGACTCTCTAGTTTCCCTTTAATCGATGTCAATTCTCCGTTGGAAACCAACATTAACTGAGCATCCTGACTACTATCTTTTGATGCCCAGTGGACAATTTTTCGCTTATCACTTCGCTCCTTAGAAACCAGTTTAGCAACCTCGCCACCGATAACAAAGTCTCCAAATTCTTTCAATCTTAATTCATTGTGCGCTAAATCTTCTTGTTCTAGATAAATCGTTTTACTATCTAAGTTGATGTTACGAGTTCCCAGTTGTTTGTTATTGGGATGTCTGGGCACAACAATTTCTAGTTCATCAGTACCTTGTATATCAATCTCAACAGGATTCCTGATGAATGAAATACGGGGTGCATCATCGTCGATTACCTTGATATTATGTGAATACAATGTTGCGAGTGGAACCGCTATGTCTTTTTGAGTAACGCCTAACTCTTTCCAGAAGTTTCGCAACGCTGCAGCTTGTATTCCAGTACCACTTAATCCAGCAATGGTTGGAAGCCTTGGGTCTGACCAACCGGTATACTTTCCTGATTCGATATCTTGACGCATTTGTGAGGTTGAGAATCCACCCCACTCGTGAACTTTGACTCTACCCCAATACATTGTTTCGGGGTATTTCCAACCAAAATGTTGGTACAACAAAGTCTGTTTTCTAGTAGAATCCATCAAATCTTTTCCACGAATTATGTGCGTTACACCTTGTAAATAGTCTTCAACCGCACTTTGAAAATCTAATAATGGCCAAACGCGATATTTGGAACCTATCTCTGGCCGTGGATGTGGGTTAGCAACAGTGTCTTGAATTCTAAGGGCTGGCCAATCTCTTAATGCCGGATTTTTTAGAGACATATCGGTTTTTACCCTTACAACTGCATCACCAGGTTGGAACGTTCCGTCAAGCATTTTAGACCACAATTTTTGATTCAACTGAACATCATTGTCACGGCATGGGCAGTTGGTTTTATTCACTCTGAATTCTCTGAAATCTTCTGCGCTACATTGGCACACATAACCGAATTTTCCATCGAGCATTAAATCTACATGGTGGTAATATTCTAGAATTCTGTCACTAGCAACAACTACTCTTTGTGGTTTGAATCCAAGTAACCACTCTGCTTCGGTTTGAATTGTCTCGTATGCCTCTAAGAGAGGTGGTTTTACTGTCGTATCGGTGTCATCAAACCGCAGTATAAGTTCGCCGTTGTATTCTTTGGCATATTCTCCATTGATTAAAATACCCCTTGCGTGGCCAAAAGATAGTGGCCCGTTTGGATTAGGGGCAAATCGCAAAACAACTTTGCCTTGTTCTGCATTTTTTAATTCCGGCAGCCCCTCACGTTTGACTTGCTTTTCCCTTTCTTCTAACAATTCGGGAGCCTCTTCAGCGAGTATTTTTCTCAAATAATCAAGCCCTTGTTCACTAGCCAAATTATTTGCTTGGGAGACTTTTTGCGCAATCAATGGGCTCAAAATTTTGCCATGAGGTCTCAAATCTTGTCGCATGCTCATTATTCGCCCAATAACCGAACCAGGTGCAGCTTTACCTGAATATTCAATTGCATTTTGAATAGCCATATGCCAAAGCATGGTTTCTGTTTTTACATCCGGAGACCAATCCATGTCAAACAAACAACCCTATGGCCGATACTTCATGAATTGAGTGGTTAAAATAAGGTGGTTTGGTTGCCACTTTCAATCGCCCTCCTGGGGATTTCAGAAGTGTATTTCTCACTCCAAATGCGCTTGACAGTAGACCATGACCACCTCAACTGATCATGGGGTTTTCCATTGATCATTTTTCGAACTGCATCAATAGTCTTCTTATCGCTAGGGTAACCAGAACCTATCGGAAAACCAACATTTTCTTCGATTGATTTTATTGCTGCATCTCTTGCCTCTTTTGCAAGTATACTAGCCATTCCAACTATTGGATAGTTCTCATCAGCCTTATGATAACTACTCAAAACGGAATTATCCCATGGCCATCCATCTATCAGTTGCATGACCCTTCGGCTAAACCGTAACTCATCAACATCACAAGCATCACAGGTAATATTTACTTCGCCTTCAGTATTTACTCTAAGACCATTGATTGACTCAGCAAATAATTCAGTTTCTAAAATGTTTAGCCCTTTGCTAAATACAGCTTCATCTATTCTCTCAGGTGAACAATAGATCAATGAATATCTCCACCCTTTTTTGTCACAGTTTTCGATAAACCATTCTTTTATCATTAGGCGTTTTTTTGCCGTTAAATCTTTTGAATCTTTGACTCCAATCTCGACTAAGAGGCCGATATCAGATTTTGGGATTGCTACACTGCAAACCACAAGTGGGCCAATCACAGGTCCTCTGCCCGCTTCATCAATGCCAATTTCTATCATGTTATCTCAAAAATCTAAATCATCGTTTTCTGGTAGAGGAACCTTCTTTGTGTACTCTTGGCTACTAGTTTTTTCATTGAGCAAATTTTGAGGGTCGCTTCTTTCAGTCATATTTGGATTGTAATCTTTCATTTCCAACTTCGTGTTTTCCTGTGCAGGGGAGTTGATACCAGTAATTTTGATCGAATCAAGTAGCTCATCTGCTTCCTTGACGACAGTTGATTTGTCATGTGTATCAAGAACTAGGTTAGCCGCATCACGTAAACGCTCATCGACTGGCGTGGTGATGGGTTTTTGACCAGAACTTTTACTTTGAAATCCTCGGGTAAAACTTTCTGGAGAAATTGTTGGTGATTGAATCACTGTATCTGTTTCAACTTTTTTGCTGAATTTAGCCATCCAATCATCCTGTTGGGGTGAACTAGATTGGTTGCCTAATTGATTGATAAATTCCATTTGTTGATTTCTATCCCTTCTGTCGAAAAATGCTTTCCCAATTATCAATGACGAGGCTAAGATCGATAGTAAAATCCATTTCCACGCATATACAAATTCAACTGTTGTCGAGAGTATTTCTGAAAATCCTTCATCTGTCTCTTTAGTAGATTCTACTTGCCAAGGCACGCCTACATAGTCAACTGCAGTGGTGAATGATATTGGTTCATCGGGAGAAAAACTTGACCTAATGCTGATATTAAGGTACATTGTTCCATTACTGTTTTGATCAGTGGGGATTTCTGCCCAAGCACGGACGGTGAAGTTTGAGCCAAAATCAATGTCGTTTATTTCAAATGAGCGAGGGAACTCTACACCTGGTTCAGTTACAGAATTAGTAGGTGGTATGAGGGTCATAGGTGTGTAATGGGAACATTGTAATTGAACAATTATACCATCTGCTGCATTACCGTTATTTCGCAGAGTCATGGCGATATTAAATCTCCCTAGTGCATCATTTTCTTCAGTCAAATCTTGAATTGACCAATCAATTTTTGGTGCTATAACTACATCGAAGGCAATAGTTTGTACAGCATTTGTGATTCCTACTGGTTGGACATTAAAAATTACCTGTGAATTAGAAAATGCTTCTACACCTTCAATAGCAGTAATTGTGATGTCAGTGATGTCAACGTAGGTGTTTTTGGGTATTTCCAGAGATCTCTGACCATTTTCTAGGGTTACAAATGTTGGAATTTGAACTGCCTCAATTCGAAATATATCCTGATAATTGCCATTATTCGTTATTCTAAATATGGGATTACAACTTTCTGTTGGTAATATTGTACATTCTTGCGATACTAAATCCGTAGCAAAATCTCGATTCCATATTATTTCGGATGTCAAGTCAATTTGAATTGTTCTTGTGATGGCTCCAACAGGAATAATGCTTAGTCTAACATCTATTTTACCTTGATTTTGATTAGGTGACTGGAATCCAATTTCAAAGGTTCTTTTGTTGGTTGGAATGATTAACTCATCTTCATAGCCACCAAAAATAGCCACTATCCATCCTTGATATTCGATACGGTCAGAGGCAGGTATGCTGTCTACTATGGTTCCAAATTCATCAACAATCTGTAATTCTAAATCATATCTATTTTCTATGTTACCTGAGTTTTTGATAGTTATTGGCAATCTTCCATTTGAATCTGGGTCAAGTTGTAAGTCCTCTCCCCTTGAATCCAGTGTCACATTACGAAATTCAGACATCAGCAAATCAAAACTCCATGTTACTTCTGCACGGTCTAAACTAGATGTTGCAGTGAGTGAAAACCTTGGTCCCGACAAATACAATGGGTTAGAATCGATAACTTTGGGGATATCAATCCATAATCTAGCGAATATTAATTCGCCAATTTCGATAGATTCGATTGCTTTCCCATTTTCAACATAGTCCATATCCCATCCCCATGTCCAGCCTGAATTAGTGGTGATTGAGAAACTTACATCATCATCGAATTGAGCAAAATTTGTCATATTAACTGCCAAATTGGTACGAAGGCCAGGGTCTACGATGAATTCTGAATCTTCGGTCACTCCAAACCTCAGGTCAGATTGTCTCGAAATAATTAGGGTGAATTCATTTGCGTAGATAATTGAATCCATATCTGAAGTGATGTTTACATAAGCTAGTACAGTGTTGTAAGATGCAAAATCATCACATGAAAAGTAAAACCTAAATTGTCTTACTTGATTTGAAACTAAAGTAAAATCATTAGGCAAATTAGATATTGAAATATTGTCTGGTAATTCATATGAAAAGTCGATAATCGTAGTATCAATACCCTGATTCTTGACAGTTATAATCGCTTCAATAGTTTCCCCCAGGTGAATAATGTGTTCACCACTTGATTGTACATCGAGCAAATCACTGGTGGATTTCGAGTTGGCACTGGAAAGTGCCATCAACGGTGAGGCTGCACAAATTAGTATTACGAGTAATACTGCTAATCTGCGCATGTTTGGTGGATGAAGATTAGCATTTCAAACAATGCTATGTTTTGTGTGTTCAAACTGGGTCAGGAATTGAATTTGCTAATTCTTGTAAGCAAAATTCTGCCCCATTCATCGGCACCTTCAATTCAAAATGCTCTGCGACATGAGGATCTATCTCGCCAAAACAGCCAATGTGGTTGCCATTAACAATTACTTTTGCAGCCCTGCCAGCCAGCCATGGACCATCATTATCGGGCAATGGTTGAATCTCATATGCACTAGCACCTATGTCTCGCAAAAATGCTTGAATTCTCCCTCTTATTGAAGCAAATCCACCGGTTCGTTCGGCCACTAAAAAAGCAAGCCTTGATGAATTTTTGTGGTCTCTTACTACAGTTCCTAATTCGTATACGCTTTGAGGCAAATCATGGTGCCTATTTGAGGATAATAAACGTAATAATCCCGGTAGCAGATATTGGCGTAGTAGCGTATGGTCAATGGTAATTGGATTAGTTATTCTGGTAACTTCACCGACATTATTCCACCTTACAAGCCTAAATTGATCGTCATCATTAGACAGGGTGAGCGACTGTATCTGCATCATTCCCAAACCTTGCATGGAATCTCTTATTCTGCGGAGTAGATTATTATCAGTTCTTGGTCTTGCTGTCATTGGTGAGCGTGGAATATCTTCGCCTAAATCTTCGAAACCATGTCCTATGGCGATATCTTCAACCAAATCCACCGGATGCAAAATGTCAAATCTCCATCTAGGCATTGCAAGTTTAATCTCTTTTGAATCACGGGAAATAAACTGTCCACCCATTCGATTAATTGATTTGGTTAATTCTTGTTCATTTAGTTCTCTACCCAGTAAACTATCAAGCATTGTTGTAGGTAGTACATGTTCAACAGAATTACCATTGGGGAATTGCTTGGTAACACCATCACAGTCGGTTATTGTGACAGTTTCAATGGTGCCTCCAAGTTCCTGTAGTTGCAAGGCAACTAACATTAGGGATGCTTCGCAAGAACGGAAATCCCAACCGGTGACATCAATGAAGAAATCTTTGGTTGAAGATGTCACAGTAGTGTGATTACCATTGATTATTGGAGGGAATGAAAGTATATTTTCTTCAGAATCAACTATCACAGGAAATTTGTCATAACCATCCAACAAATGAGCATAGTCAATTCCTTTTGGATGGTTTAGTAGAATATCATTGATACTCATTGGTTTATCCATTGCTAAGGGGACAAATTGTTGTTCACCAGATACTGCTTTGACACGGAACGGTGGGGTTATTGCTGTAAGGTCATGAACGCCAATTGAGGCTCTTTTTCTACCTCTGCCCAAGGCAAAATGTAGTTTTTCTTGATGATCCATTAGTGATTTTATGAAATCATCTGCATCGATGCCCAGTTTTTCTAAATCAATATTTTTGACTACAGCACCAAGAATTATTGGCCTTATGTCCTTTAATTCAGGGTCTACGCTAATTACTACATCACCCTCATTTACTGGTAAATCAGGTCCCGAATTTTGATGGTGAATGAAACTTCTAATCGCTCGCGATAAAGTTTCTCCAGACAACAGATCCGGTCGATTAGGGAAAATTTCGATGTCCAGAGTATCTTCATCACATCGATCAATGTCTGTACCAAGCAATGGTAATTGGTCCGACAATTCCTCAACATCATGCTTTAATCCATGCACACTCAGTAATTTTGTTATCAAATCTTGGTTTACAGATATTGTTGGCATTATCTCACCTACCTTGCAAACCAGTGCGGGAGTGGTCTTTCATACCCAGATAATCTCAAACCACTAACAGCTGCCGTTTCGTAATCCAGCGCTCTTAGGTTTTGTCTACTCAAGGAATCAATTGATTCGAGTCCAAGGTTTTGTAAAATAGTTGATAATTTAGACTGAATTTCATCCAACCAGTTTGATATCTCATCATAACTGTCACTTGGTGATGAGCAACAAACGAATTTTAGCCCAGATGCCCGTAACTTAGCTATGTCCTCTGCATTCGCTGAAAATCCTAATTCAATTCCACTGTCTGTGTAGGTGTTTTCCAAATTTGCCTTGTTACTTCTGCCAATTAATGGTAAACTTGCAGATTCAGAAATTCCACTCTCATCTTCGATAATGCATATTGAAATGTCTGCGTAATGGTATGAGGATGATTTGTGCAGGGCTTCTATTCGCCCTACTCCATCAGCAAAGCCGAATGGTTTTTCTTGGCCAAGTAAAGATCTGATAGCAACCAGCATGCCGTCTATTTCTTCAGCATCCATACTTGGCATTTTCATCAAATTAACAACTGCACCGCCACTGCTTGATAAGGCGTCTGTGCAGTGGGTCAGATTATTCATCTCGACTGAAATGAAATCAACAGTTCTTGGATTATGCGTAACAACAAATGGCTGGGTTTCAACAAGTTTCGATGGCTTTTTCTTGTTGACAAGGATATTTCCATCAGTAACATGTGGTAGAATTGGCAGTGGAAGAGCAATCGGAGTATTAGATTCAGCACGTTCTCCGAGTAAGGCAACAGTATCACATGTAGAATAGAACATATTTCTTGGTTGTCCGGATGGAACTAGGCCAATCATGGATAAATCACCAGCAGAAACAACGCTATGATTGTTATTTTTTTGCTCCCCGCTAGATTCTAAGCAAACTGAATCATTGGGTATCTGGAAATTTTTGTCATCGATTTCTTTGTTTAGTTCGACTAGTTCAGAATCTGTTATTGGTCTTAGTACAACTCCTTCAGGTGGATTAGGGCACCTTCCATTGACAATGATTTTACCACCAGTCATTCCAGCGCCGGGATCATTTCCAATATCACCATCGACGACAATAATTCCTCCGGTCATGCCACCTCCAACTCTGAGTCCAGCATTACCTCTAACAACTAACAAACCACCTGACATACATGCGCCTAAATCGTCACCGCATCCGTCCAAAATTGATATTTTACCAGAGGACATTG
>MDTE01038410.1_pt1 | contig 14587 bp, 14 predicted proteins | sample 811231 | NCBI WGS metagenome assembly MDTE01 (sample SAMN05326651, study PRJNA326480) | marine metagenome | isolation source: seawater | place: Indian Ocean: Red Sea | collected 2010 | reverse complement strand
TTTAAACTTATTAATTCTGGTATAGGAATTCCTGATACTGTTGAATATCTAATTAAGGGTACCATTGTATCACCATGACCACCTAAGACCATTGCATCAACATTTTCAATAGAAACATTAAATTCTTTTGATATAAAATATTTTAATCTAGAGCTATCTAAAACACCAGCCATTCCAACACACATATTTGTTCTCAATCCAGCTGTTTTTTGTAAAACATTTACCATTGCATCCAAAGGGTTTGTTATACAAATTACAAATGCTTTTGGACAATTTTTCTTGATGGCTAAGCCTACTTGTTCAATAACTATTGTATTTTTTTCAACTAAATCATCTCTGGTCATTCCAGGCACTCTTGGAAAACCTGCGGTAACAATAACAACATCTGAATTTTTCATTTTATTATAATTATTTGATCCTTCGATTTTATATTTGAATGACTCTATAGATGATGATTGAGCAATATCTAGAGCTTTACCTTGGGGGACGCCCTCCTTAACATCAATTAAAACAACATCGCCTAAATTTTTAAGAGAAGCTAAATGAGCTAATGTTCCGCCAATATTGCCCGCTCCTATTAGAGCTATTTTTTTTTCCATAATTAAACTCTATATATTATTTATTTTTTTTGGACAATCGCCTTCTTTATTCCTGCTATTGCCTTGGCAGGATTAAGTCCTTTTGGACAGGAGCTAGCACAATTCATAATAGAATGACATCTATATAATTTAAATGAGTCTTCAAGATCCATTAATCTCTCTTCACGTTTTTCATCTCTTGAATCATTTATCCATCTTGATGCTTGTAATAAAGTTGCAGGACCTAAATATTCATCCCCATTCCACCAATAACTAGGACACGAAGTTGTACAACAAAAACACATAACACATTCCCAAGACTCATCTAATCTTGCCCTTTCTTCTTTAGATTGTAATTGTTCAGCATTGTTTTTTTCTTTATATTTTTTTTCATCAAGTTGAAGCCACGGTTTAATAGATTCGAATTGTTTATATGCATTACTTAGATCTGGAACTAAATCTTTAATTATTTTCATATGGGGTAAGGGATAAACCCAAATATCTTTTTTAATTTGATTAATTGGTTTCAGACAAGCCAATGTATTAATTCCATTAATATTCATTGCGCAAGATCCACAAACTCCTTCCCTACATGATCTTCTAAATGTTAGGGTGGTGTCAATTTCATTTTTAACTTTTATCAATGCGTCTAACACCTTTGATCCGCAAGAATTTATTTCTAACTCATATGTATCTAACCTAGGATTATCATTTTTGTCTGGATCCCATCTATATACATGCATTAACTTAATATTGTCTTTGCTTTCTGACTTATAATATTTTCCTTTAACAATTTTTGAATTCTGAGGTAAGCTTAATTCAACCATTCTTAATATACCCTTATCTTTGGAGCGATACTCTGTATCGCATCTGTGAGTGTATTCATATGAACTTGTCTTTTTTTCATATTAACATTACCATTGTGATTAATCCATATCAAAGAATGAGCTAGCCAATTTTTGTCATCTCTTTCAATATAATCTTCTCTGGCATGTGCGCCTCTGCTTTCTTTCCTATTTAAAGCAGAATGTAAAGTTGCTTTAGATTGGATTATTAAATTGTCCAATTCCAAAGCTTCTACCAAATCAGTGTTAAAAATTAATGACTCATCTGTGATATTTAACTTTTTAAAAGAGTCTTCTACTGCATTCATTTTTTCAATTCCTTTAGAAATTAATTCATGATTTCGAAAAACTGCACAGTTTTTTTGCATAATTTTTTGCATTTCAACCCTGACTTCTCCCGTCTTATAATCTCCTTTGGAAAATCTAATATTATCGAACCTTTCCATTATCTTATCTGTTATCGTATTAGATAGTTTTTTGTGTTTATGATTGCTTTGAATTTTGTTGTATGCTGTTTCACTTGCTGCCTCTCCAAAAACTAGTAAATCAATTAGTGAGTTTGTCCCTAGTCTATTTGCACCATGGATAGAAACACAGGCTGCTTCACCGATGGCCATCAAGCCCTCGCAAACATTCTCCGTATCACCATCAATATGACTTATAACTTCAGTTTTATAATTTGTAGGTACTCCACCCATATTGTAATGAACTGTAGGAATTATAGGAATTGGTTCTTTGGTTGCATCAATGTTTAAAAAAGATTCAACATTTTCTAAAACTCCAGGAAGTCTCTTTTTTAATAAATTTCTATCTAAGTGTTCTAAATGCAATAAAGCATGATCTCTATCATCACCGCAACCTCTACCTTCATTAACTTCCATTGTTATAGCTCTACTTACAACATCCCGTGAAGCTAAATCTTTTGCGTTCGGAGCATAACTTTCCATAAATCTTTCTCCCTTGGAGTTTGTAAGATAACCTCCTTCTCCTCGAGCACCTTCAGTAATTAAAACACCGACTCCATAAATTCCTGTTGGATGGAATTGAATAAATTCCATATCTGAAAGTGGCAATCCTCCTCTTAAAGCCATTGCATTTCCATCCCCAGTGCAAATATGGGCACTAGTTGAAGATAAATAAGTTCTTCCATGGCCTCCTGTTGCTAATATCGTCTGATGGGAATGAAACCTGTGTATGGTCCCATCTTCAAGATTCCATGCTACCAAACCCTTGCAGGAGTGATCTTCATCAAATAATAAATCTATTACAAAAAATTCTATAAAAAATTTTACCTTATGTTTTAAAGACTGTTGATATAAAGTATGCAACAATGCGTGTCCTGTTTTGTCAGCTGCTGCACAAGCTCTTTTAGCTGGCGGACCTTCTCCATTTTTTGTTAAATGGCCTCCAAATGGTCTTTGGTAAATTTTTCCATCATCAGTTCTGCTAAATGGCATTCCATATTTTTCTAATTCAATCACTGCTTTTTTTGCATTTGAACATAAATATTCAATTGCATCCTGATCACCAAGCCAGTCTGATCCTTTAACTGTATCATACATATGCCATTTCCAACTATCTTCTCCCATATTACCCAAAGCCGCTCCAATACCTCCTTGCGCGGCAACTGTATGACTTCTTGTTGGAAATACTTTCGAGATACAAGCTGTGTTTAAACCTTTTTCTGCTAAACCAATTGCAGCTCTTAAACCTGAACCCCCTGCGCCTACAACAATAACATCATAATAATGGTCAATTATATTATAAGTATGGGTCATAATTATTAAAAATAGAATAAGATTATTGATATTATAGAAACAAACATAAGTATGTATGAAAGATACTCATTAGCTATTAATATTTTTTTTCTTAAATTTTTTTTTGATATATAATCTTCAATTATTGTATTCATTCCAAGCTTTCCATGATAAATCATAAGGAGTAGTGAAGAGAGAAGAATTAATAAATTAGGATACGAATTAAAAAAAACTAAAATCTGATTTAAATCATAATCAATTATTTTTTTAAAATAATATAAAAACCATATAGTTAAAGGCAATAGCAAGACCGCAGTTATTCTTTGTGCTAACCAATGAAATTTTCCACTTGTCATAATATTTAGTTTTTCACCAATATTAATATAGTTAACAATAAAGAAAAAACTACGACTAAGTAACCAGATATATTTATAAATTTTAAATTTATAAAATATCCAGTTGACCAAATTAAGTATCTGATCCCATTAATTAAATGGTAAAGAATAGAAAAGAACAATAAAAAAAAGAAAGCCTGAATTATCACTATGTTACTTAAAGTTTTAATTAATAAAAAATTATTATTATTCAAACTGAAGTAAAATAAACAAATTACTATAATTAATGTTCCTAAACTAAGTGCAAAACCAGTTATTCGGTGTGTTATTGAAAAAATCGCTGAGGGGATTTTTTTATGAATAGTTAAATGAGGTGATAAGGGTCTTATTTTTTTTTTATCCATAAATTTCTTAAATTTTGCTTTTATTAAAAAGAATTGATCATTCAATAATGATATATATTTATTAAAAAATCAAGAATTGTGGATAACCTAGTGGATTAATCATCAATTTAAGCATTAAAAATGGGTTAAAAGAGTTAAATTATTAATTTTATACAAAATATTATTATTAAAGCTAAATTTTTTCTTGAAACTTAAGGAAAAAAAGGTTCAAATAAATTGTACTTTTATATAAAGGTATTTATGTCAGGAATTATCTTATTGTTACACGCAGTGGATAAGTTGGCTTAAAGAGTTAAAATAGTTGTTCTGGGAGGAATGTCTATTTTTTTAATCGTATCAACATCTCCGCCGGATGTTAAATATAAAACTTTTTAAGCTTTTCCTGGCTTTTTTTATTTGTCTTTTTTGACAAAAAACATCAGAAACAAGCCGATTACAAGAAATACAATGACACTGGACATTCCTGCCCTTTGAGAAGAATAAATTGAAGTCAATATGGCAAATAACCAAGGCCCAAGAAATGCTGTAATCTTTCCTGATAAAGAATAAAATCCAAAAAATTCTGCCTTTTTTTCATCCGGAGTGTTTTTTGCAAAATAAACCCTACTTGCTGATTGTATAGGTCCAAAAAATAAACTCAATGATATTCCCAAAATTATAAATGTATTTTTTTCATCAACAATTAAAATACTTAATCCAAAAATAGTCATAACTATAAGAGAAAATATTATGATTTTTTTTGAACCTAAAATATCTTCAAAAAAAGAAAAAATGATTGCACCTACACCCGCAGCTACATTTGTTCCTATGCCAAATAAGATTACTTGATTAAATGGCATTCCAAAAGTTCCTGCGGCATAAATGCCTCCAAATGCAAAAACAGTGTTAATTCCATCAATGTAGAACATTCTCGCAATTAAAAATTTAACTAAATTTAGATATTTTCTAATTTCTTTTATTGTTGAAAGTATTTGATTAAGACTACTTTTAAAAGCATCTAAGTAATTTATTGATTTATTGTCATCATCTTTAAAATAGATGAATAAAGGTAAAGAAAAAAATATAATCCAAAGACCCACAATAGGTCCACAAATTCTTATATGTTCATAGTTATCTTTATCTAAACCCAGAATAGGATCTTCACTTTGCACAAATAAAACGAGAATTAAAATTAAAATTGATAGTCCACCAAAATATCCTAACCCCCAAGATAGTCCAGATGTCTTGCCATATTGTTTCTTATCAGAAATAATTTTTATAATTGCATTATATAATGTAAATGCTAATTCACTTGTTACCTGTCCAATAACTACTAATAGTAATATTAAAAAAATTTTATCATTTTTAGGGTCAGCAAACCACAACAAGAATGCGCATAAAGAATATATTAGTGTAAAAAAAATTAGTAATTTTTTTATATTTTGTGACCTGTCAACAAAAGAACCAATTATGGGACTAAGTATTGCTATACAAAAACCTGATATGGCTATTGCATTACCCCAATAAATAGTACCTATTTCGGTATTGTCAGATAAAACTTCAGTAAAATATGTCGCAAATATGAATGTAGTGATAACAGTGCCCCAAGCACTACTTGCCCAATCATAAAATGCCCATGACAATTTAACTTTTAAATTTTTATTATTATTTTGATTCATTATTAATAATTTCCGATGCTTTTTCTGCTATCATTATTGTTGGGGCATTTAAATTTCCACTTGTAATTTCTGGCATAACTGAAGCATCCACAACTCTTATCTGATCTAAACCATAAATTTTCAATTTTTGATCTACAACAGCCATTTTATCTTCTCCCATTTTTAGAGTACATGAGGGGTGATATGCTGTTTCCGCTTTGGATCTGATATATTCTTCTAATAATTCATCATTTTCAATTTCTTTTCCAGGACCAATTTCTTTACCTGCAAATGGTTTTAATGAATTTTGGTTTAAAATTCTCCTTGCTACGTGAATGCTTTCAATAGTCTGTCTTAAATCATCTTCATGTTCTAAATAATTAAATTGGATTTTTGGATAATCATATGGATTTGAACTTACAAGAGTCACCTCTCCGCGACTTTTTGGGTGATTAGGGCTAGCGTGTAATTGATATCCGTGTCTATCTGGATCAATTAAGCCGTGATCTATTACAAAGGCAGGAAAAAAATGAAATTGAATATTCGGATATTCCCTCTGTGATGAAGATTTGCAAAAACCTCCTGCCTCTAAAAAAGAGTAAGAACATGGGCCGCTTCTTGATAAAAACCATTGTATTCCAATTCTCAACATATGAATTTTATTTACATACTTATAGAGAGTATCAGGAGTTCTGCATTCTTGTTGAATGTAAGTTTCGAGATGATCTTGAAGATTTTTTCCTACTCCCTCTAATCCGTGAACAACATTAATACCTTTTTCTTTTAAATGATCGGGAGGTCCTACTCCAGAAACCATAAGTAGTTGTGGCGAATTTATTGATCCTCCGCTTAAAATGATTTCTTTATTTGCAAATATTTTTTCCAACTTATTTTGTATTTTTACTTCTATGCCAACAGCTTTCTTTCCTTCAAAAATAATTTTTTCTACGAAAGAATTGCTAAATATTTTTAAATTCTTTCTTTTTTTTACAGGATTTAAATAATATTTTGATACACTGGCCCTCTCTCCATTATGGATTGTAACATCGTACATTCCAAATCCTTCTTGTTCTTCGCCATTCATATCTGAATTTATATTATAACCCGCTTCACCAGCTGAATTTATAAATGCTTTAAATAATGGATTAGAATTTTTTGATTGATTAACTGGTAGAACGCCTTTTGTTCCTCTAAATTTATTTTCACCTCCTGACCAGATTTCAATTTTTTTAAAGTAAGGCAAAACTTTTTCATAAGACCATTCATTTAGACCAAAAGAAGCCCATCGTTGATAATCATTTGGATTTCCTCTTACATACACCATTCCATTGTGAGAAGAGCAGCCTCCTATCATTTTTCCTCTTGGACAAAATAATCTTCTATTTTTAAGGTAGGGTTCCGGATGTGAATAATATTTGTAATTATATTTTGGATCATGCATTGTATATAAAATTGCAAGTGGCATCTTAACTTTCCAAATATCACTTGATCTTCCTGCTTCAAACACTGCAACAGTATTTTTTGATTGTGCTGAAAGACGATTCGCGAGAACACAGCCTGCTGAGCCTGCACCAATAATAATATAATCAAAATTCATAACAGTCTTAATAATTTCTGAATATATAAGTTAATATTGTTGATAGCGATATTAATATTAAACAAAAAATAAAAATAAAGTTGATACCCATATTTAGATCTATAAAAACACCAAATAAATAGGGGGAAAGGGCAGTGGAAAAAACTCCTATTGCATGCAACATAGCTCTGATAGAACCAAGGTTTAATACCCCATAAAGCTCTGCCCATAAAGACCCCATAAAAGGTATTGCTAAACCACAAGATAAGGACATCAAACTCATATATAAAATAATTATAATTTGATTATCACTAATTAATAATAAAAAAATACCTATAAGCATTGGTAATAAAGATATTGGTATAAGGTTTCGAGTTTTAAATTTATCAACTATTGGGCCGCCAATAACTAAACCCACAACACTTAAAAAACCATAAAATACATAACTTACTGCCAATAATTCTAAACTCCAAGACTTTTCATTGGCTATGTGAACTTGATAAAAAAGCAGACCTGTAACTATGAATGGGGGCATCAGATAAGAAGGTAAATAAACATAAAATTTTAAATCTTTAAATAAATCACTTCGATTAAAATTTTTTTTATCATAATTATTTTTTTGGGATTCTAAAAATTTTTTATGTCGCTTTTTGTGATCTTTTAATAAAAAAAGATATAAAGGAATAAAGATAATTAAAATACTTAAACCTGCAAATAACCATGTTAACTGCCAACCAACTAAAGATAATAAAAGCACAACTAATATTGGAAGCACCATTTCTCCAATTGGCTGACCAAAACTTCCAAATGATAAGGCCTTGCCTCTGTTTTTTTCATAATATCGTGCCATACTCGTTTGACTTGCATGGCCTAACCCGCCCTGACCAAAAAATCTAAGACCAAATAAAACAAATATAATTAAATAAGGTACATAGTCTATATAAAACATAGCGATGCATGAAGCCGCTAAACCAAAAGATGTAAAGAATGTATAAATTCGTAAATCTATTTTATCAATTAACTTTCCATACCATATAAGCACTATTGAACTCATTATGGTTGCTATAGAATATATTAATCCAAATTCCGCATTAGTTAAATTAATAGATTCTCTAATTTGAAAATTAAATAAAGAAATAAAAAAAGTTTGACCATAACTAGCAAAAAATGCCGTAAACAGACCGAAAAATAAAAAATTTGATTGTGATAAAAAAAATTTAAAAAACAATATTATTCCTAAATAAATATTATAGTATCTATAAATTATTTTTTAAAATTGATATAATTATTTTTTGCGCCTGTAGCTCAACTGGATAGAGCACCAGACTTCGGATCTGGGGGTTAAGGGTTCAAATCCTTTCAGGCGCGCCAATTTAAATTAGATTTTTTTCAATAATACTTTCTGCAATTTGAATAGTATTAAGCGCTGCGCCTTTTCTTAAATTATCTGAAACTATCCACATATTTAGACTATTATTTTTTGATTCATCTTTTCTTATTCTGCTGACATAAACTTTATCATCTCCAGCAATTTCAACTGGTGTTACATATCCCTCATCTTTACGGTAATCTATTACTGAAATACCTGGAAAATTTTCCAGCGCATCTTTAACCTGTTCAATAGATATGTGAGATTCAAATTCAATATTTACTGATTCAGAATGTCCGATAAAAACTGGAACTCTTACACAAGTCGCTGAAATCTCAATTTTATTATCTATGATCTTTTTAGTCTCATCTATCATTTTTTGCTCTTCTTTTGTATTTCCATTATCTAAAAAGTCATCGCAATGCGGGATTACATTAAATGCAATTTGTTTTGTAAAATTATTTTTTTCTATAGACTTGTTTGCATATATACCCTTTGTCTGTTCAAATAGTTCATCCATTGCTGACTTACCCTTCCCCGATACAGATTGATAAGTCGACACCACTACACGTTTTATCTTTGATAAATTATGTAAAGGTTTTAATACGGCAACCATTTGTATGGTTGAACAATTTGGGTTGGAAATAATTTTATTTTTGTTTTTTGCATTAAAAAAATTTTCTAATTCTTTACCATTAACTTCTGGAACTATTAGTGGGACATCTTTTTGCATTCTAAAATATGAAGTGTTGTCAATCACTATGCATCCTTTGCCTGATGCGATTGGTGCAAACTTAGAAGAAACTTTAGATCCGGGAGAGAAAAGCCCTATGTTCGCTTTAGTAAAATCAAAATCATCTAAACTTTCAACAATTATTTCTTGCTGTTTAAATTCTAATTTTTTACCTTTTGATTTTTCAGATGCTAAACAATATAAGTTTTCAACTGGAAAATCCCTTTCTTCAAGTATTTGAAGGATTTCTCTTCCTACATTCCCAGTAGCTCCAACAACTGCAACATTGTATTTTTTATCCATTAATTACCCATTAAAACATTCAATTGTTCAATTACTGCTTTGCCCATTTCATCAGTTGAAACAATTTGCATACCTTTTTGAGAAATATCAAGTGTTCTAAGGCCGTTTGCCAATACTTTCTGTACTGCTTCTTCAATTAACTTACTTTCATCATCCATATCAAAACTATATTTAAGCATCATTGCAAAACTCATAATCATCGCCAATGGATTAGCCTTATTTTGACCTGCAATATCCGGTGCACTTCCATGGACAGGTTCATACATTCCCAATCTTTTTCCAGTTGAATTAATGTTGCTAATTGAAGCAGATGGCAACATTCCTAATGATCCGGTTAACATTGCTGCGCAATCGCTTAGAATATCTCCGAAAAGATTATCAGTAACGATCAGGTCAAATTGTTTAGGCTCACGCACCAATTGCATAGCGCAGTTATCTGCGTACATATGAGTGAGATTTACATCATTGTATTCTGACTCATGAACTTCACTAACAATTTTTCTCCAGAACATTCCGGTTTCCATAACATTCGCTTTTTCTACTGAAGTAACTTTGTTTGATCTCTTTTTTGCTAAATCAAAAGCAACCCTTGCTATTCTCTGAACTTCACTCGTTGTGTATGACTGCGTATCCACTGCTTTTTTTTCATTTTCATTTATTGATTCAACGCCTCTTGGTTTTCCAAAATAAACACCACTTGTCAATTCTCTTAATATTAAAATATCAAGACCTAAAATTAATTCTTTTTTTAAAGAAGAGGCGTTAACTAGAGCATCAAAAACAATCGCAGGTCTAAGGTTTGCAAATAAATCTAATTCTTTCCTAAGTTTTAATAATGCTGCTTCTGGTCTTTTTTCTCTTTCCACATTGTCCCATTTTGGCCCGCCTACAGCGCCAAATAAAACAGCATCTGAATTTATAGCTTCAGCAAGAGTTTTATCACTTATTGAGTCACCTTCCGCATCATAAGCCTCCCCACCTACCAATCTTTCTGAGATATCAAAAGATATTGATTTATATTTTGCCATCCAATTCATTATATCTAGAACAGGTGCAATAACCTCTTTTCCTATTCCGTCTCCTGGGAGTATTAAAAGTTTTTTATTTTTAATCATCTTAAATTAATTATATTATCCATGGATGATTTTTATGTAGCCTCTGTTCGTAATCATCTATATTTTGTACTTTTTGTAAAGTTAAGCCAATATCGTCCAATCCTTCAATAAGACATTTCTTTCTAAATTGATCGATTTCAAAATTAAATTCTTTATTTTTTTCTTGGATTTCTATTTTTTGATTTTCTAAATTAATTTTGAATTTTATCTTTTCTTCTGCGAATTCAGTTAATAAATCAACAGACTCTTTATCTAATTTTATCGGGAGAATACCATTCTTAAAACAATTATTATAAAATATATCTGCAAAACTAGTTGAAATTATGCATTTGAAGCCAAAATCTAGCAACGCCCAAGGAGCATGCTCCCTGCTTGATCCGCAACCGAAATTGTCTCCAGCAACTAATATTTTTGCGGACTTAAAATCACTCCAATTGAGAACAAAATCATTTTTTATATTACCTTGTAAATCAAATCTCAATTCATGAAATAAATGTTTTCCTAAACCTGACCGTTTTATTGTTTTTAAAAACTGTTTAGGAATTATCATATCTGTATCCACATTTATCATTGGCAATGGAGCCGCTATGCTTATAATTTCTGAGAATCTCTCCATTATTTTATTATTTCCTCAACAGAAGAAATTTTTCCATTTATTGCCGATGCAGCCGCAACTGCTGGGCTTACAAGATGAGTTCTTCCTTCCCTTCCTTGCCTTCCTTCAAAATTTCTATTTGATGTCGATGCGCATCTTTCTTTGGGTTGTAACTGATCAGGATTCATTGCTAAACACATAGAACACCCAGGCTCTCTCCAATCAAATCCAGCTTCAATTAAAATTTTATCTAATCCTTCTTTTTCTGCCTGTTCTTTAACTAGACCGGATCCTGGAACTATCATTGCATCTACTGTGTTGCTAACTTTTTTCCCTTTAACTAAATTTGCTACCTCTCTTAAATCCTCTATCCTTCCATTAGTACATGACCCTATAAATACTCTATCAATTTTTATAGAATTGATAGGCTGATTTGCTTCTAAACCCATATAAGATAAAGATCTTTCAATTGATTTTCGTCTGTTTTGATCCTTAATTGTATTTGGATCAGGAATTAATCCATTGATAGGAATAACATCTTGCGGGCTAGTGCCCCATGTTACTTGAGGTAAAATTTCACTAGCTTTAATTTTTATTTCTTTATCATATGAAGCACCTTCATCTGAAGGAAGTGATTGCCAAAATTTGATAGCTTTTTCCCAATTTTCTCCTTTTGGAGCGTAAGGTTTATTTTTAATATAGTCGAAAGTTTTTTCATCTGGTTCAATTAAACCTGCTCTTGCACCTGCTTCAATACTCATATTACAAATTGTCATTCTACCTTCCATACTTAATTCTCTTATGGCTTTTCCAGAATATTCTATTACATGCCCTGTTCCACCTGCAGTACCTATTTTCCCAATTATATGAAGTATTATGTCTTTAGCTGTAACTCCTTTTATTAAATTTCCCTCTATATTTATTCGCATATTTTTAGCTGGTTTTTGAATTAATGTTTGTGTTGCTAGAACGTGCTCAACTTCACTGGTCCCTATTCCAAAAGCCAGTGCGCCGAATGCTCCGTGCGTCGCAGTATGACTATCACCACAAACAATTGTCATTCCGGGTTGAGTAATTCCTTGTTCCGGTCCTATAATATGCACTATACCCTGTCGCACATCTAAAAGTGGAAATAAAGTTACGCCAAAATCTTTGCAATTTTTCTCTAAAGTTTCAACTTGGATCCTACTTTCTTCATTTTTTATTCCTTTTGATCGGTCTGTTGTTGGAACATTATGATCTGCCACGGCAAATGTAGAACTTGGTCTTCTTACTTTTAATTTGTTATTTCTTAAACCCTCAAAAGCTTGGGGACTAGTCACCTCATGCACCAAGTGTCTATCTATATATATTAAGCTAGTGCCGTCTTCTTGCTTATGAACAAGATGATTATTCCAAATTTTATCAAAAAGAGTTAGTTTTTTATGATTTTGACTCATTGTTAGGTTTTTCTACCTCAACTTTAGATTCATCAGTTTCAGCTTCTACAGTTTTAGTTTCTTGATTTTTAGTTGCTTCAGTTTTTTTTATTTCTTCAGAAACAACTTGATCTTTGATGTCTTTTTTATTCTCTTCCTTTGTAACTTTGTTTTCATCTTTTTCTTCTACATTCTCTGACAATTCATATAAATCTTTTTCATCACCTCTATTTTTATCTGCTATACGAGTATTCTTGCCTGATCGTTCTCTTAAATAATATAACTTGCCTCTTCTAACATCGCCTTGTTTTATTATTTGAATAGAATCAACAGTGGGGCTAAAGAAAGGGAAAACTCTCTCAATACCTTCGCCATAAGAAATTTTTCTAACTGTAAGAGAAGAATTAAGTCCTGCATTTTTTTTAGCAATACACACTCCTTCAAAAGCTTGGATTCTAGATCTTTCTCCCTCAGTTACTTTAATATTTACTTTTACTGTATCTCCCACTCTAAAATTCGGTATATTTTTTTTAGAAGTTAGTTTTTTTATTTGCTCTTTTTCAAAATTGTCTAGTATGTTTTTCATTGTTTCGCTCTTTATAATAATTCAGGTCTATATTTTTTTGTTTTTGTTATAGATTGTTTTTTTCTCCATTCACTAATCTTTTGATGATTCCCAGATAAAAGAATGTCTGGAACTTCATATGATTTTTTGTGCTTTTCATCAAACCAAATCTTTGGTTTAGTATATTGCGGATATTCAAGTAAGTCACTGTTAAAACTCTCATTTTGTAAACTTTCCTTCTTTCCAACTACTCCTGGCAAAAGCCTTACACAACCCTCAATCAAATTCATTGCCGCTATTTCACCTCCTGCAAGAATATAATCACCAACACTTATTCGTTCAAAGTTATAAGCATCAAGCACCCTTTCATCCACTCCCTCAAACCTTCCACAAAGAACTATTAATCCAGGACCTTGAGAAAATATTTCTAGTTTTTTTTGTGAAAGAGGCTCACCGGCCGGAGTCATATATACTAAAGGTAACTTTTTTTCCATATTTTCCATTGCTTTATTTACAGCTTTTTCTACTACATCTGGCTTTATTATCATGCCTGGACCACCACCATAGGGTGTATCATCAATTGTGAGATGTTTGTCTGTTGAAAAATCTTTAAGATTGTAAATTGAACAATCCCAAATTTTTTTCTTCAAAGCATTTCCAATTATTGAATAATTTAGTGGACCAGGAAAAGTTTCAGGTATTGATGTTAAAATTTTTGCAATCCAACTATCAGTCATTTACAATTCCTTTTATTGGATTCGCAATAATTTTTTTTCTATCTTGATCAATTTTACTTATGTTTTCTTTATTAAAAGGAATAAAAAATGTTTTTTTATTTTCTTTATTAATTTCAAAAAGATTTCCAGCTCCAAAATTTTTTATATCTTTTACTATTCCTATTTTATTACCTGCACTATTTATTACTTCAAAACCAATTAAATCTAATGCATAATATTCCCCATGTTTAAGTGGTGGCAAACTCTCTCTTTTAATAAAAAGTTTTTTTCCAATTAAAGACTCAGCTTCATTTCTACTTTTGATATGTTTTAAACTAATTATAATGTTTCCTTTGTGCTCTCTTATAAAATTTAATTTGACTAAATTTTTTTCTTCATCAAAAAAAACTGAGTTCATTTTACTTATATTTTTTCTGTTTGATAAATAAGTCGCTAATTTTAGATGACCTTTTATTCCTACAGCTCCAATTATTTTACCTATCTCAACATTCATTTTTAAAAAATATCAAAATTTACTTTGTTTGATCCTCCTCTGAAGCTTTTGCGTCCTCTTTCTTCTCTTCTTTCGCTTCTTCTTTAGGGGTCTCAGCTGCAGGAGCTTTTGCGTCCTCTTTCTTCTC
>MDTE01112381.1_pt1 | contig 14588 bp, 19 predicted proteins | sample 811231 | NCBI WGS metagenome assembly MDTE01 (sample SAMN05326651, study PRJNA326480) | marine metagenome | isolation source: seawater | place: Indian Ocean: Red Sea | collected 2010 | reverse complement strand
GGCGGGACCGCCGCCGATGCGATAGGATTCCTGCGCCTGCACCGCAGACGTAAGTGCAACCACACTGGCCGCAGCAATAAGTGTTGTTACGAGTTTCATAAATCCCTCCCAGATTGGAATTTTATGTGAAGTGGCTTGATGCCACGAATTATCTCGCACCGCACAGAAGTACGGACAGATATTTGATGGGCGAACGATGGCAGCGAGATCAGCCGAAGGCAAGGGCATTTGTCCTGACAAATTCATAATTCGAAAATTTTTTCCCTAAACGAAAATGGGCCCCGCGATTTGCACTGCGACCGGGTGAGCCGATAGGTTTCAAATTCGGGTGCCAGCAAAGACACCAAACCAGGGAAGTTTCCGCCAATGGTCGAGATTATCCGAGACAAGATCACCTCCACGGACGCGTGGGTGGGACCGGAAATCCAGAACGACGAACGCTGGCTTTACGAGCTGACGGATGGGGACGTGGCGGAACTGGATTCAGCCCTTGAAGCGATCAAGTCCGCGGGCACGGAGATTCCCTTTGCGTCCGATCTGTTTCCCATTCCCGACTTCGCTTCTCGGCTCGACAAACTGGTCAGCCGCGTTTCAGACGGTTTGGGCGTGATCCTCATTCGCGGCGTGCCGCGCGAGCGTTACACGAACGAGGAATGTGCGCTGATCTACTGGGGGGTAGGCGCGCATATGGGCCGCCCGGTATCCCAGAACGCGCGCGGACACCTGCTTGGGCACGTCACCGACGAGGGCAAGACCCTTGACGACCCGAACGCGCGCGGCTACCAGACGCGGAACAAGCTCGACTTTCATTGCGACCAGTTGCCCGTCGATCTGCTGGGGCTGTTCTGCCTGCGCAAGTCGAAATCGGGTGGCGCCAGTTTCCTCGTCAGTGCCCCGACGGTTCACAACGTCATGCGCGCGGAACGGCCGGATCTGCTGAACGTTCTGTATCAACCGTTCCACGTCGACTGGCGGGGCGACCATCCCGATGGGGCGCAACCCTGGTATGACTGCCCGATGCTCAGCGCGCATAACGGCCGTCTGGCCGCGCGTGTCACCAATCGTTCGTTCATGGAATCTGTCGTCCGCTACGACGACGATCTCGCCCTCAGCGACGTCCAGCGCGAGGCGCTCGACGTCTTCCAGGAAATCTCCAACCGGGAGGAACTGCGCCTCCAGATGAATTTCCAGGAAGGCGACATGCAGTTCATCAACAATCACACGGTCCTGCACGCGCGCGAAGCCTATGAGGACTATGACGAACCCGAACGCAAGCGGCATCTGTTGCGCATGTGGATCGCGCTCGAAGACGAGCGCCGGCGCGCGCTTGCGCCGATCCTGGCAGAACGCGATGCCTTCGTCCGACAAGGCGGAATCCCGAAACAGGCGCGCGCGGCCTGAACCACCCCGCTAGGTGCGCTGCGCCTTCACCGCCTCGCGCGCCGCGCGCGCATCGTCGGCGCTGAAAAGGAACGCAAGCAAGGCATAGCGCGTGCCATTGCGCACCGGCATCGCCTCGTGCAGGTGCGAACACGAGAAGACGACCGCGCCCCCGGTCGGCGGGGCGTACATATCGGGGCCGTACTCGGGAAAGCGCAACGCGCCGCCTTCATATTCGTCTGTATTGAGGTTCACCGTTACCGCAAACCGCATATGCCGCGAGGTCGGCGTGACATTGTCGCGATGGACCGAGAAGTGCCCATCCTCGTCTCCCGGATAGCGCGCAATGTTGACGGGTTCGCGCGCGCCGACGTTGAACTGGAACGCCTTGGCGATCTCGATATTGACCCGTTTGGCGAAGGCATCGTCGATGCGCCGGTTGAGGTCGGCATCGCGCACGATATGGTCGTAGCGGACCTTGTGAATGGGCACGACTTCCTGCACGTCGACCCCGTCGCGGTTGAAGGTCACGGTCGAGGGTGTGTTGCCTTGCGAATTGTGGACCTCGATCAGTTCGGCGCAGAAATCCGGTGTGAAGACATGCGGAACAATCAGTATCGGCGCGAGCTGCTGGACGAGACGCCCTTCGGGTGCCGGCGCAGCGGCGACGGCGTCGATGAAATGGCGGACGGCCACCTGTCCGTCGCGCCGCAAGCCGGTAAGGCGCAGATTGGCATCGAAGCGCAGCGTAAGAGGCCCGCTTTCGAGAGATAGACCGAACTCTGATGCGGTCTTGCCACCCGTATCGCGCAGAACGTGAAAAGGTTCGCCAGGCTCCGGAAGCGCCTCGCCCGCGGCGGAATCGACGAGTAGAAAAGGGTTTACGGAATCGTCGCTCAGTTCGTCCGCCATCGCGGTCAAAGCATCGACCTCGGCGCGGTACGCCTCGGCATCGGGATAAAAGACGATGAGCGGAACACCGCCACGCACGCGCGTGTAGAGGTTCACCCCCGGCCCTTCGCCCGACGCAGCGGGCAGGATGAAGTCGGGCGCCCGGTCGCCGGGCCCGATCGGATCGTCTAGCCGGTACTGCACGTTTCGAACTTGCTCCTGTATGTTCTAGCGGCCGGTGCGCGCTCACGCGTCGTAGTTGCAGATATTGTAGCCCGGCGGCTGGCTTCGTTCGACAAAGGCGAGCGCGCGCACGACCGATGCCTCGTCGAGATACCGGCCCACTGCCTGCAGCCCGACGGGCATGCCGTCGCTGGCGATGCCCGCGCAGACCGAGCCCGCCGGCTGACCCGTCAGGTTGAACGGATAGGTGTAGTAGACCCAGGAAACGAGGTTGCGGTCGGGATGACTCGCGGGGACGTTGACCCCCACATCGACCGAGGAGACCGGCAAAACGGGCGAGATCAGAACGTCGTATTTCTCGAACATCGCCGCCATCCGCTCGCGCAGCGCGTAGCGCTCGAAGACCTTGGTGTAGTAGTCCTGCATCTCCTGGCCGAGCGCCGGTTCGAGAATGTCGGCGACCGCCGGATCGAGGATATCGCGCTGCTCGCGCAGCACGTCGCGCAGCTTAATGCCGACACCGGCATAGAACTCGGCGGTCCACAGATCACCCGGGTCACCTTCGAAGACGTCCTCGACCAGTTCGACCGTCGCACCCGCATCCTCGAACTTCCGGACCGCCGCCTCGACGATCCCGACCACCTCGGCGTCGGGCCGCGCGTAGCCCAAGGTCGAGCTCCAAGCGACCCGCATGCCCTCGACCGAGCTGTCGCACGCCCCCACCACGTCGGGGACAGGCCCCGCTATCCCGAACGGATCGCGCGCGTCGTAGCCGGCAATCGCGGCGAAAAGCATAGCCGCGTCGCGCACCGAACGCGCCATCGGCCCCACATGGGCGAGTGTCGGGGTCGCGGTGGTCGGCCACACGGGCACCCGCGCAAAGCTTCCCTTGATGCCGGCAAGCCCGGTCAGCGAGGACGGAATGCGGATCGAGCCGCCGCCGTCGGTGCCCAGCCCAAAGGGCGTCACGCCGGCGGCGATGGATGCGCCCGCGCCGGCGCTCGACCCACCCGGCGTCTTGTCGGTGTTCCAGGGGTTGCGGGTGACACCCGTCAGCGGCGAATCCCCCACCGGCTTGCAGCCGAACTCGCTCGTTGTCGTCTTGCCGATAACGACGGCACCCGCGGCGCGCGCACGCTCCACAGCGGGTGAATCCGCCGGGGCAACGTTCTCGGCCATGACCTTGGAGCCGAAGGTGAAGCGCTCACCCCCGACTGCGATCAGGTCCTTCACCGAGATCGGGATTCCGTGGAGCGCGCCGAGCGGCCCACCGCGCATCACCGCGTCTTCTGCGGCTTGCGCGGCCGCGGCTGCGCTGTCGGCATAGAGGTCGAGGAACGCGTTGAGCGTCAGTTCGGTCTCCGCGGCACGGTCCAGCGCGCGGCCGGTCAGCTCGACCGGCGAGATATCCTTGCGGGCGACCCGCAGGCGCATCTCGGCCGCGCTCATGTAATCGTACTCGTGCGGCATCGATCGCCTCCCTCGAAAGCCCGTTGGCGCTTTGGCTCAGTCGTCGACGATGGCGAAGGCGCGGATCGGCGAGCCGGACCCGCCCTTGAACTTCAGCGGCACGCCGAAGAACTCGAACTCGCCCAGCCCGATAAGAGATTCCAGGTTCACGAGCCATTCCATGTGGCTAATGCCGAGTTCGCGGCAGATGCGGTGCTGGGCGAACAGGCTGTCCGACGGCTTGTCTGTCGAGGGGCCCTCGACCCCGTGCAGCCGCGAGCCGCGATCGTACATCCACTGGGTGGCCGCAACCGTTATGCCGGCATTCGACAGCACCACCTCGCGGTTCGGATAGTGGCGCGCGTGCAGGCCTGTGCAGAGCAGGATGATGTGCCCGTCCACCTTCACGCCAGATTCCTCTTCCGCCTTCTCCATATCCGCGACGTCGATATCTCCCAGATCGCCGACATGGCGCAGGTCGAAGCACACGGCTTTGCCGAAGAACCGGTCGATGGGCATCTCGTCGATCGACGCGCCGGTCGGGTCGAAGTGGCGCAGCGCGTCCACATGGGTGCCCACATGGTCGAGTGTCGAGATGAAGTTGGTCTGGAAGGTGATCGGGTCGTCCGGCGTGCCGAGCTCTAGCGCCTTGGTGTTCTCGTGGGTCATCGCCTTGAGATAGACCGGGCTCTGGAACAGTTTGTGGGACGGCATATTGTCCTCGATGTCGAGGCTCAGATCGATGATACGGCGGGCCATGGTTTGCTCCCTTATCGTCTTTTGACTGTTTCGTTGTCTTTATTTCAGATGGGCATCGCGGCTGCCGTAAAGACTATCGTCGGCATAGCCCATGGTCTCGGGCTTACCCCGCCCGAGCATGACCTGAAACCAGACCGGCTCCAAGGAATTATTGTCGTAACCGTGGATCACACCCGGCGGGCAGGTGATGCACTCCCATTGGCCGAGGCGGGTGTCCAGGCGGTTGCCCCGTTCGTCCTCGACGAAGACATCCAAGTGTCCCTTGAGCACGAAGAACGTCTCCTCGACCTCGTGGGTGTGCGGCGCATTCCCCTGCCCCGGCTCCACATACATGATCGACAGTGTGTGGGCGCGCGCCGGGATGGCATTGTCGTCGTCGTGCTTGCCGGACCCGCCGGCGCCGATGAAACGGTGCTGGGCGCGCTTGTAGCCCTCGATCTTGGCGTCCTCGAACGCCTCCCAGTCGGGCACCCGGTCGCGGAACCTGGCGACATAGGTCTCCATGATCTCCTCGAGCGAGGCGTCAACGAGCTCGGGCGGGCGCGGATGACGGGCAACGGACATGGCTTCTTCCCCCCGGGGATGTGCGGTCGAAACCGAAACACGCGCGGGGGATCGCCGTCAACGGACGCGATCGAATTTCGCACTGCAGAAGCTTTGGGAAGAAGTGGTGCCCAGGGGCGGATTCGAACCACCGACACCGCGATTTTCAGTCGCGTGCTCTACCAACTGAGCTACCTGGGCACATGTTCAGTTGGAGGCGCGGATATACGGAAAATCCCCCGACCTGTCCAGCGTTCAACCCTGTTCTTCCTCGCCCTCGTCCAATCCGCCCTCATAGACGGTCGGGGGCTCTTCGGTCGGGATGCGATAACTACCGCCCAGCCAGCGGGACAGGTCCACATTGGCGCACCGCTCGGAACAGAACGGGCGGTGCTTGTCCTGCACCGGCTTGGAACAGATCGGACAGGTGTTTGCCATGCCCCCTCACGATGCCTTTCGGGCCGAACCGGCGGACCCTAACACGACTTCGAATCGATCCGGCGTCCGGGACGGATCCGCCGCGATCTCGAGCCTGCCGACCGCATCGCGCGCCTCGTCCCGCGCGGCGGCAAGCGGTCCGTTGAGCGCATCGGCAACGGCGGGTGCCACCATCAGCCGATATCCGCCTGACGGTGTGGCCGCCGCTGCGCGCAGGACCGCACGCAGCGCATCATAGGCGACGGCGGCGGCCGACGGGGCCGGCTCGGCCGCGGGCTCCAGCATGCGATCAGCCAGCGACAAGCCGGTGCGTGTGCGGGTCATCTCGACCAACCCGAGATTGGTAATGCCCAGCACGTGGCAGGCACCCGGATCACCCTTCAGGGCATCGCGCAGGCTGGACAGGACCCGGTTGCGGTCATCGCGCGCGCCCATCTTGAGCGCATCAATGACGATGGCGCCGGCAATATTGCGCAGGCGGAGCTGGCGGGCGATCTCGGGCATGACCTTCAGGTTCACGTCCCGCGACGCACGGCCCGAACGGCCCGGCGCCTGACCGGAGTTGATATCGATGACGCACATGGCCTCGGTCGTGTCGAACACGAGCTCGGCACCGCCCGGAACCCGCACACGGCGTGCCAGCGCCGCCGCGATTGCGTCGTCCACCGCGTGCTCGGCGAACACATCGCCCGTCTGCCGCATGACGCGATCAGCCAGCCCCGGCTGGTTTTTGACCGACCAGTCACGCACCGCGTTCTCGATCCCCGCATCACCGCAAATCACCTGGTCGATGCCGCCAGGGGTGAACCGTTCCAGGATCAACGCCACCGGCGACGGCGGGGCCTGCAGGCAGGTCGGCACCGGCTTACCATCATGGGCGGGATCGGGATGGATGCGCGCGATCCGGGGGCCCTTGTCGGCGAACCCGTCGGCGACCACCCGCACGTCGATCTGTGCACCCTCGTGAATACGTTCGCTGATGCGGGTGTTGCGCCGGACCTTGCCGCCGGGCTCCGACGCATCACGGGCCCGCAGATAGGCCTCGCCGCCCAGGCCGATATCGACGAAGGCGCCGTTCAGGCCGGCATCGATCCGGCGCACCCGGCCGCGATAGACGGCGCCGATCAGGCTCGGCTCGGCCGTGCGGTGGTGCACCACATCCGAGACCGAGCCGCCGCGCACCAGCGCACCGCGCACCTCGCCGGGACTGGCGGCAATGATGATGTTGATCTTGCTCAAGACGATGCCTTCCAGCCGAGCCCTTCGAGCATGGCCCGGGCCATGGCGATGTCTAGGCCGACAATGTTGGTGTAGGAGCCGTTGATCGCGGGCACCAGTGCCGCGGCTCGGCCCTGGATCGCATAGCCGCCGGCCTTGCCCTGCCACTCATCGGTCTGCAGATAGGATTCGATGTCCGCAGGGCTCAGCCGCTTGAAGCGAACCATGGTCGTCACCAGGCGGTCGGATCGCCGCTCGTCCGGCGCAATCACCGAGATGCCGCCCAGCACGTTGTGACGGCGGCCGGACAGCCGGTTGAGGAAGTCACGCGCCTCGGCGGCGGTCTCTGGCTTGCCGAGTTGGCGCCGCCCCACGGCGACCACCGTGTCGGCCGCGAGGACAAAGGCACCCGGTTCTCGTTCGGCAACCGCGTTCGCCTTCTCGACCGCCAGGCGCCTGGCGGTCTGGGCCGGCAGCTCGCGCGGGCGCGGCGCCTCGTCGATCTCGGCCGGAACTACGGCATCAGCAATGATGCCGATCTGTTCCAGAAGATCACGACGGCGCGGCGAAGCGGACGCCAGAACAAGGCGCTGGCTCACGGCATGCCCCCAGTTGGAATGAGATTGGGCGGAATCTGGGTGCCGAGCGGCACGACAGGCAACCCGGCGATAATCACGCGTCTACTTGAAGCGGAACGTGATGCGCCCCTTGGTCAAATCATAGGGCGTCATTTCCACGTTCACCTTGTCTCCGGCGAGGACGCGGATGCGATGCTTGCGCATCTTGCCGGCTGTGTGCGCGAGCACTTCATGACCGTTGTCGAGCTCCACGCGAAACATCGCGTTCGGCAGGATTTCGGTCACGGTGCCGGAAAATTCGAGCAGGTCTTCTTTGGCCATACCCATCGTCACGTTGTTGCAATCACCCCCGTGCCGTCACGGGATGGGGCAAGCAACCCGAAAACGCCTAGAATTTCAAGCGTTTTCGCGTCAGACAAGCCATGCAGACCGGTCAGGCAAGCGCCTCGGGTACCGGAAACCGGGTCCTGATACGGTCGAACAGGTCGTCCCGCAGGTCGCGGTAGGCCTGCACCCGCACCTCCCGCGAACCACCGACATCGGCGGGATGCATTAAGGGCCAGTATTCGATTTCACAGGCAATCGTGCGGGTGTACTCGACCGCGCGTTGCTGCGCCTGGGGCGTAAAGGTCACAATCAGGTCGATCGATCCGTCGCGAATGTCATCGAAGGCCTTGGGGCGATGGGCGGCGATGTCGAGCCCGATTTCCTGCATGACGGCAATCGCGAACGGGTCGGCCTCGGCGTCGTGCAATTGGACGCCCGCGCTGTCGACATAGATCCGGTGACCCAGCAGATGCTTCGTGATCGCTTCGGCCATCACCGAGCGAATGGTGTTGCGATCGCACGCAAACAGAACACTGCCGGGGAGTTCGCTCATGCGCGTCAGGCCCGGGTGTGCAGCGCGCAGATCAGCGTGAACAAGCGCCGAGCGGTGTCATGGTCAACGGTGATGCGCCCGGACAGCAGATCGCGCAGCTGTTCCGAGCCCTCATTATGCAGGCCCCGGCGCCCCATATCGAGCGCCTCGATCTGGGACGGCGATGCGGTCCGGATGGCCTCGTAGTAGCTCTCGCAGACCGTGAAGTAGTCCTTGATGGTCTTGCGGAACGGCGTCAGGGGCAGCGGCAGCGCGCCGACCTGCTCGCCCGCCTGGTTGGAGATGTCGAACAGCAGATGGCGGCCCCGGGACCCGAGGATCAACACATAGGGGCCATCGGGAGGCTCGCCGAAATGGCCGGCCTCGGGCGTGAAGAGGTTGCTTTCCACGAGGTCGTAGATCGCGACCTCGATCTCGCGTTCGACATCCGGGTGGTAACGGACCACCCCGGGGTTGTCGATTTCCACATGCGCGATGCGATTGTCGTTTCCGCTCATGGCGGGCCGCCGGTGTCAGTTCCCGGCCGGATCGTCAGACGGGTCGCCATCGAGACGAACCTCGACGGCGCGTGCATGGGCCTCGAGCCCCTCGGCGCGCGCCAGTATCATCGCCGGGCTGGCCAGCGCGCGGAAACTTTCCGCATCGGCCGCGAACATCGCGCTGCGCTTCATGAAGTCGAGCACGCCGAGTCCGGACGAAAATCGCGCGGTGCGGGCCGTCGGCAGGACATGGTTCGGGCCCGCCAGATAGTCGCCCAGGACCTCCGGCGCATAGGCGCCCAGGAAGATACTGCCGGCATTGCGAATCCGCTCGACCAGCGCCTCGGCGCGCGGCCCCATCAGTTCCAGATGTTCCGGCGCAATCCAGTCGATCAGCGCGACGGATTCATCTAGGTCGCCGACGACGATGGTGGCACCAAATCGCTCCCAGCTCTCGCCCGCGATCTCGTGGCGCGGCAGCTGGGGAATCTGGCTCGCGACCGCGGCCTCGACAGCATCGGCAAAGGCCGCGTCGTCGGTGATCAGGATCGATTGCGCGCTGGTGTCGTGTTCGGCCTGGCTCAGCAGATCGGCCGCGACCCAGGCCGGATCGGCCGACGCCTCGGCGACGACGAGAATCTCGGAAGGACCGGCGATCATGTCGATCCCCACAACCCCGAAGACCTGGCGCTTCGCCTCGGCCACATAGGCATTGCCGGGGCCGACGATCTTGTCCACCGGCTCGATGGTCGCCGTGCCATAGGCCAGCGCGGCGATGGCCTGTGCGCCACCCACCCGGTAGACCTCGTCGACACCCGCGATCTCCGCCGCAGCGAGCACCAGCGGGTTCAGCGCCCCGTCGGGCGCGGGCACGGCCATGACCAGGCGCTCGACACCGGCCACACGGGCCGGGAGGGCATTCATCAGGACCGAGGACGGATAGGCCGCCGTCCCGCCGGGCACATAAAGGCCGGCCGCCGAGACGGGGCGCCAGCGGCTGGCCAGGCGCGCGCCCTGGTCGTCGACATAGTCGAACCCGTCCGGCCGCTGCTTCTCGTGATAGGCCATGATCCGCGCGCGCGCCGCATCCAACGCATCGAGCACTGCCGGATCGCAATCCTTTCGCGCCGCCGCAATCTCGGCCGCGGGCACACGCAGTTCGTCGGCCGTGAGAGTCAGGCGGTCGAACTTCTCGTTCAGGTCGACGAGAGCCGCGTCGCCACGCGCACGCACATCGGCGACAATGGATTCCACGTCCGAGCGTACATCGACGGCGGCCTCGCGCCGCTCGGCCAACAGGTCGGAGAACGAAGCTGCGAACTCGTCTTGCGCGGCATCGAGCCTACGCGGCATCTCGCCCGCCCTCGGCCGCCGCGCGGAACCGGTCCACCCATCCGGTCATTTCGACGGCCCGCGTCTTCAGGGCCGCCCGGTTGACGACGAAACGCGAGCTGATCTCCGCGATCGTTTCGATCTCCACCAGGCCGTTGGCCTTCAGGGTCGAGCCCGTGGACACCAGATCGACGATCCGGCGGCACAGCCCCAGGGTCGGCGCCAGCTCGATGGCACCGTTCAGCTTGATGCATTCGGCCTGCACGCCACGCTGTGCGAAATGGCGCTGGGTCAGGTTCGGATACTTAGTGGCCACCCGCACGTGGCTCCAGCGGGCCGGATCATCGACCGCCACAACCGACTGGGGTGCGGCCACGACCATGCGGCATTTCCCGATCTCGAGATCGATGGGGGCATAGAGTTCGGGATAGTCGAACTCCATGATCACATCGCTGCCGGCAACCCCGAAATGCGCCGCCCCGAAGGCCACAAACGTCGCCACGTCAAACGCGCGCACGCGAATGATCTCGACGCCCGCATTGGACGTCTCGAACCGCAGCTTGCGGGACTTGGGGTCATGGAAATCAGGCTCGGGCTCGATTCCAACCCGATCCAGAAACGGCATGACCTCGTCCAGGATTCTGCCCTTCGGCAGGGCAAGGATCAGTTTTTCGGTCGTCGTCGGCACGTTGCACCTTCCACGCGCGCACCGGCATCGCCCCGGCACGCCGGCGCTACTCGTCCGCGTGTCGAGGCCGCCATTGCGTCGGCCAGGGTTCTCCGAAGTCCTCTAAATGGCACAGGAGTTCGGTCGTTTCCAGCCGAATAGCCGCATCTCCGGAGAAGGTCAATCGAACGCTCGGGCCTTTGCGTTCCGTGTCATGCTCACAAGAGATCGAAAGCAGGTTCAAAAACGTGTCCCGGGCGCGGAAATCGATCCCCCGCCGGCGCACATCCTGGACGTTGGAAAAGGTCACCCCGGCGTTGACCCGCTCGCCGCCACCACCCCCGGGGCTAGTCTCCCAACAGAACCGGTTGGCGGCGAAGACAAATGCCTTGTCATCGGGCCGGTAACTCATATCGCCGGTCGGCACGATGGCGTCCTGCAATGCGCCGGAAATCACGGCGAGATCGTCCTCGTCGACAGCGACAAGCTTGAGCGGTTGGGCCGACGCCGTCATCCGTCGTCCTCGAGCCGTTCCACGTCGGCACCAACAAGTCGCAGCTTCTCCTCGAGCCGCTCGTAGCCGCGGTCCAGATGATAGATCCGGCGCACCTCGGTTTCGCCTTCGGCCGCGAGGCCAGCCAGCACCAGCGACGCGCTGGCACGCAGGTCGGATGCCATCACCGGGGCGCCGGTCAGATGATCGATCCCGCGCACGATTGCAGCGTTGCCCTGAAGCGTGATGTCGGCCCCCATCCGCTGCAGCTCGGGCACATGCATGAACCGGTTCTCGAAAATGGTCTCGGTGATCACCGAGGCGCCGTCGGCGACCGTCATCAACGCCAGGAACTGTGCCTGCAGGTCGGTGGGAAAACCGGGATAGGGATCGGTCTCAACATCGGCGGCCACCAGTTCAGCATTGGCGCGGCTGACGAAAATCCCGCCATTGCGGGTCTCGATGGTGGTACCGGTCTTGCGCAACTGCGCCGCCGCCGCCTCGATATCGGAAAGGCGCGCGCCCTCCAGCTCGACCGAGCCCCCGGTGATCGCCGCCGCCATCGCATAGGTCCCGGCTTCGATCCGGTCGGGCATGATCTCATGGCGGGCCCCGGACAACCGCTCCACACCCTCGACGGTCAATGTGGCCGTTCCGACGCCCTCGATACTGGCACCCATCACCATTAGGCATTCGCAAAGATCGGTGATCTCGGGCTCGCGGGCCGCATTCTCCAGGATCGTCTCGCCACGCGCCAGGGACGCCGCGAGCAACATGTTCTCCGTCGCGCCGACGGAGACCTTGGGAAAGACGAAGCGGCCGCCGCGCAGCCCGCCGGGGGCGCTGGCGCGGATATAGCCGGACTCGACCTCGATCTCCGCGCCAAGCGCCTCGAGGCCCGACAGATGAATATCGACCGGCCGGGTGCCGATCGCGCAGCCGCCGGGCATTGACACCGTCGCCTCGCCGGCGCGGGCGACCAGCGGCCCCAGCACCAGCACGGATGCGCGCATCTTGCGCACCAGATCGTAAGGCGCGGTCGTGTCGGCGATTTCGGGTGCGGACAGTGACATGACACGGCCGACATGCCCGCCATTGCCCGCCGCCCCTTCAAGGGAGACGCGGGCGCCATGCTGGCCGAGCAGATTGGCCATGGTCGTGATGTCCGCCAGATGGGGAACGTTCGACAGAACAAGCCGCTCGTCGGTCAACAGGCACGCCGCCATCAACGGCAGGGCGGCGTTCTTGGCGCCGCCGATCCGAATGACGCCGTTCAGCGGATTGCCACCTCGGATCCTGATCTTTTCCATGCGCTCTTAATCTGCCGGTTGCGGTTGCGGGTTCGCCGTCAACTAGGCGGGAAATGCGGCATTAGCTTGGCGGCGTTCGTCGCGCACGGCCTCAAAGCTTGGGCACCGTGATGCCGCGCTGGCCCATATACTTGCCCTTGCGGTCTGCATAGGAAATCTCGGGCTCGCCCTCGCCCTTGAGGAACAGGAACTGGCAGGCCCCCTCGTTGGCATAGATACGCGCAGGCAACGGCGTGGTGTTCGAAAATTCGAGCGTCACATGGCCCTCCCATTCGGGCTCCAGCGGCGTGACGTTCACGATGATGCCGCAACGCGCGTAGGTCGATTTGCCGAGGCAGATAACCAGCGTATCCCGGGGAATCCGGAAGTATTCGACGGTGCGGGCCAGCGCGAAGGAATTGGGCGGCACGATGCAGACATCGGTCGTGCGGTCGACGAAGCTCTGTTCGTTGAAGTTCTTGGGATCCACCGTCGCGGAATCGACATTGGTGAAAATCTTGAACTCCTCGGACACCCGCGCGTCATACCCATAGGACGACAGGCCATAGGAAATCACGCCGTCACGGGTCTGGCTGTCGACAAAGGGCTCGATCATGCCAGTGTCCTTGGACATCTGGCGGATCCAGCTATCGGGCATGATCGCCATACTTACGCACCCCACGGACCAAAGAAGACCTTCAAAGCCTTGTAGCCGATGGTCTGCGCCCCCTCAAGCGCACCCCGTGGATAACAATTATCGATTATTTAACAACGACTTAAAACGGCATCAGGCGTCCTGATCCGCGTCGGAGTCGGCTTCGGGCGTGCGCCGGTCCCGCCGCTGCGCGTTGCGGCGGCGCAGGTTCTCGCGCAGGGCCGCCGCCTGGCGCTCCGCACGCGCGCGCTCACTGTCGGATTTTGCCGGCGCGGCGTCCGCGTCCCGGCCGTCCTTCTCACTCACTTGGCGCGGCCGGCGACGGCCTCAATCTCGACACACCAGTTGGGCGCGGCCAGCGCCGGGACCATCACCAGTGTCGAGGCCGCAGCATGATCGCCGAGCCACTTGTCGCGGATATCGCGAAACCCGCCCACGTCACCGGCGTCGGTGAGATAGGCGTTCAGGCGCACGAGATCGGACAGTTCCATGCCCACGGCCGCCAGGGCCGCCTGCAGATTGTGGAACACCTGGTTGCACTGGCCCGCGAAATCGTCGGGGCAGTTGCCATCGGTATCGATACCAACCTGGCCCGAGAGGAACGCCAGCCGGCTGCCCTCGGGCACCTCGACCACATGGCTGTAGTTGCTGGCGGGCGGCGGCAGAGTGTCCGGATTGATCAGATTGAGCATGGTGAAACTCCCTTCGGTTACCGCGCTGTCAGTCCGACAGGGCGGAAAAGGCATTGGCGGCGGCGCCGTCGGGCAGCCCCAGGGCGGCGCAGATCCGATCGATCACCTGGTGTTCGTCCGAGCTGTCGCGGCCGTCGGCCAGGCTGATGGCGACGGCGATCCGCAGCAGCAGATCGGCGGCCCCGTCATTGGCGGTGCCCGCCTCGATGGTCTTCAGCATGGCCTCGCGTTCGCCGTCGGCGTCGCGCGACAGGGCCTCGACATCGGCGTCGAACGCATCGACCACCTCCTGGGGGTCGAACAGGCGCAACTCCGAGAGACTTTCGACGACCGCGTCCAGGCGCGAGCGCTCGGAAAAGCTCACTTCGCCATCCGCCGTCGCGACCAGCGCGCACGCCGCCGCGACCGCTTCCAGAAACGGTCTCTGCCGGTGACGTTCCAGTTCCTTGCGAAATCGATCGAACAACGGCGCGGTCCCGGTTCCGGTTCAGTGACGGGATTTTCGCACGCCCTGTTTCGCGCGCCAACCGCAGTCCTTGCCGCGCGCGAGGCCGCGTGGCATAACCCGCGCGTTTTCGAACATTGTGCCGCCGTAGCTCAGGGGTAGAGCGCACCATTGGTAATGGTGAGGTCGAGTGTTCAATTCACTCCGGCGGCACCAT
>MDTE01074215.1_pt1 | contig 14592 bp, 13 predicted proteins | sample 811231 | NCBI WGS metagenome assembly MDTE01 (sample SAMN05326651, study PRJNA326480) | marine metagenome | isolation source: seawater | place: Indian Ocean: Red Sea | collected 2010 | reverse complement strand
TGAAACAAAACAACAGATACTCGTCTTCACTAATAAAACACTACACGCTATGAAGTTTATAGGTCCACCATTTACGTTTGGTCTTCAAGAATTATCAAAGAATATAACTATTATGAGTCCTTTTTCTGCAATAGCAGTTGAAGATGCAGTATTCTGGATGGGCGTTGATACATTCTATGTTTACTCTGGTGGTCAAACAGTGCAACTACCATGCACTGTGAAAGATAAAGTATTTTTAGATTTTAATTTTTCAGAGCGTGATAAAGTACATGTAGGACTTAATTCTGAATTTTCTGAAATTTTATGGTTTTATCCATCGTCAAGTGCTAATAATAATACTAACACACAAATAGACAAATACGTTGCGTATAATTATCTAGAGAAAGTTTGGTATTATGGAACACTAGCAAGAGACGCATGGATTGACAGAGGTATAAGAACTCTGCCACAAGCTACTGGTAATCAGTATCTTTATAATCATGAAGTGGGTTTTGATGATGATGGCACTGCCATGACATCCTTTGTTGAATCATCTCCTATTGATATAGGAGATGGCGATAAGTTTGTGTTCTTGAAACAAGTAATACCCGATATTACATTTAACGGATCTACAGCAACAAATCCTTCAGTGGCTTTTACAATGAAAGCTAGAAATAATCCTGGTGCAGATTTTAATCAAACAACACAAGGAACGACAACAAGAGAATCACCAAGCACCGTTGAACAGTTTACACAAAAGTTAGATTATAGATTGCGTGGTAGATCATTTGTTCTTAGAGTTGATTCAACTGCCTTGGGTACAAAATACAAATTAGGTACACCACGAGTTGATATACGAGAGGACGGTAGACGCTAATGTTTATAAACAGTATCCCTCAATATATTCAGGGTGTAAAAAATGTTAAAATAGATTTAACAACAACAGATCAGGAAACTTTATATACAGTTCCTAGTGATGCCGATTTTAACGCAACTATTGTAAATTCTATACTAGTTGTTAATACTTCTAGTAGTGCAAGTACTATTGAAATTGTTTTAGTAGGAGATGGGTTAGATGGCTCTGGATCGGTATCTAGTCATACATTTAATTTTGTTAGACAAACATCAGTGGCTGCACTTACGACAGTTGAGTTTTTGACAAGAGATCTCGTTTTAAATGCTGGAGAGGTTGTCAAAGTCACAGCAGGACATGCAGATAGACTACATATTATACTTAGTATTCAAGAATTATCTAAAACAAGAGTGACAACAAGTGCAATATCAAGGATATAGGATTGTAGAAACAACAAATAATTGGTAATATAAGCTATGGGAATTTTTAAAAACATCACCAAAACATTAAAAAAAGCCGCACCATTGATTGGTAGTACGATAGGATTTGCGTTAGGAGGTCCAGCAGGTGCTGCGATAGGTTCTGGTATCGGATCATTGGCAAGTGGTCGTGATTTAGATGATGCATTAAAAAATGCTGCATTGGCATATGGTATTGGAAGTTTAGGTCAGGCAGCAGGATTTACAAAAGCACCAGCAGGTGCAACTGGTGTTTCTAGATTTTTACCAGGAAGAGTAACATCAGGAACTATTGCAGGTGAGACTGTTACTAGTATTGCACCTAATTTTGGCATTGGTGCAGGAGATGCGGTTCCCGTAGTAGATATGTTAAAAAAATCTAGTAATCCTATTTTTAGTTTTATAGGTAGAAACCCTGGTACTGCTACGGCTCTTGGTATAGGTGCTTTGGGTCTTGGAGGATTAGAGGAAGAAGAAAAAGACACACGCCCTAAGATGCCTGATTTTCCAAAAGGAGAATCTAGATTGGGATATGGACGAATTGGAAATAAAATGTATAATCTAGATGATGAAGAAGATCGTAAGAGATATTTTAAAGATAATAGAAACAGAGGCATATTTTCAATAGATCCATTAACAAAAGCGGCTGGTGGAGAAGTAACAGGCCCAGGGACAGGAACCAGTGACTCAGTTCCTGCTAGATTATCAGACGGAGAGTTTGTATTAACTGCGAAGGCTGTCCGTGGTGCAGGTGGTGGCGATAGAAATGTCGGTGCTGCTAGAATGTATGACATGATGTCACAATTAGAAAGAGTAGCATAATGGCGACACAAACAGTAGATCAAACCCAAACCGTTAGACTAGCTCCTTTTCAAGAAAAGTTTTTAGCAGATATATTTAAAAGTGCTACGGATTTAACAGGACCTGGATCACAAATGCCTTTTGCTAAACAACAATTAGCAGGACTTTCAGAAGGACAACAACAAGCAATAACATCAGCACTTCAAGGTGTAGGATCTTTTGCACCTTTTCTTCAACAAGGAGCAGAAGCTCTTGGTCAAGGTATTGGTCAATTAGGAACTGCACAACAAAGAGTTGCAGCGGCAGGAATAGATCCAACTAGTTATCAACAGTTTATGGATCCTTTTACAGAAGATGTAATTGCAAGAACTCAACAAGATATTGCAGACAAAGGTGCACAACAACAATTACAAGCACAAGCAAGTGCCGCAGGTCAAGGTGCTTTTGGTGGATCAAGACAAGCTGTATTACAAGGACAGATAGCTGCTGATGTTATGGATCAACAAGCAAGAACTGGTGCACAGTTAAGATCACAAGGTTTTCAACAAGCACAGAACTTAGCTCAACAAGCTGCACAACAACAGTTAAGACAAGCACAACTTACTGGTCAATTAGGTCAAACTGTAGGTCAATTAGGAATGCAAACAGCAGGACTTGGTCAACTAGGACAGCAAATGGGTGTTCAAGATATTAACACATTGTTAGGTATTGGTAGCCTTCAACAGCAACAAGGACAAAAACAACTTGATATTGATAGAGCTAATATACTTGCAGAAAAATCTCTGCCATATCAACAAGTTGGATTCTTATCTGATATATTTAGGGGTGTACCAGCACTACAACAAACATTTACAACACAGACTCGACCTGGACCAGATAGAACATCACAATTAATAGGTCTTGGCATAGCTGGATTAGGTGCATATGGTATGGCTAACAGAGGCACTGGTAACTTTTTAGGACTGAGATAATGAATAATCCATTAAATAGAAGAATGTTTCGTCAAAGTGGTATGTCTAAACAGCCTATGGGTATACTTGCATCATCTCCAGAATTGATGACAACGGCACAACAAGCTATGATGAAAGGTCAACCAATAAAAGCACAAAACGCTGTGTCTGTTAATTTAAACAGACCATTAGTTGCTTCAGATTTTGTTAACATAGCTGAAAAAATTAAAAATCCTAACAGTATTTTAAATGTTAAAAGTAGAGAAATGTCAAATATGACACCAAATCTACCTAACGTATCAAAGATAACAGAGTACATTGGTAATGTGTTTTCTCCTAAACCTAATGTAAAGTCAGACGCAGAAATAAAAACAGAAAAACTTTTAAAAGAAAAAAATGCACCAGATCCAATGGAAGCAACAACTATTAGTGAGTACATAAATAAATCCATAGCAAAGCAAAAAATAATAGATAAAGAAAATAAAAAAGCAAACCCTAACTATTATTCTCCGCTTATAGATGATAAAGAAGTGACTACTAAAAAAGTAGATACTAAAAAAATAGATGATAAAGAAGTGACTACTAAAAAAATAGATGATAAAGAAGTAGTGACTAAAAAAAACATACCACCAGAACCTAAGTTATTTCCTGGTACAAAAGATGCTACTGAAAAAGACTCTGGTGCATCTTTGATGACAATATCAGCTATGATTGATGACATAGGTAACATTGACAAAATTGCTGACGATCAAAACAAAAAGGTAAATAACTTTAATAACGAAAACATTTTAAATAAAATAAATGAAGTTACATCCAATGATAAAGATAATGATTCTGCTAAAGCTAAAAAATTAGATAAATTATTTGGTATAGAAAACTTAAAAGATAAAATAAAAGCAAGAGAAGCTATTCTTGATGAGATCATGGGTTCAACAGGTTCTGATGTAAGAACAGATCCAGCTTATGTGACGTTAATGACAGGTCTTTTAATTGCTGCTGGACAAGATCCAAATGCTTTGACGAATATTGCACAAGGTGCTGCCAAAGGACTTTTGATGTATGGAGAAGCAGCAGGAGAAGATTTAAAAGAACGTAAAAAAATTAAGTTAGTTGCCGCCAAACTAGGTTTTCAAGCACAAGCCACAGAAGATGCTAGAAAAGCTGCCTCAAATGCCGCAACGCTAAAATATTTTAGAGACATAAATTTAGAAATGATTAAATCAGGATTAAACAGAACAAAACGTATTGATAATATAACTAAAGCTATATTAAGTTCTCAAAAGCCAGAAATGTTTGCTGGTTTTGCAGAGGCGGTTGAAAATAATAATTTGGCTGAATGGGCAACTTCTACTGCGACAAATATGGTTGATAAAATAGACGCGGCTGTTGCATCTAAGAAAACAGATCAAGTAGATACTGAAAATATAAATACTGAAAATTCTTTTGAAGTTAGATTAAGTAATAACGAAGTTCGTAATGTTCCTTTAAAAGGATTTATAATAAGAAATGGTTTCGTTATAAAAGAGTCTGATAGAAACAGTAAAAAAGCAAAAGGAATTCCTTTAGATGCAATTATTAAAGATTATCAAAGCACAGGCAAATTAGCTGATTTAGATTCTCTATTTGGATAAAAAAATGGCTGTTGATCTTAAACCAACTATAATTGATTTTGATCAAGAAACTACATCCAGTGATTTAGTTCCCAAAGAAATTGATTTTGGTATACAGGAAAAAGAAGAAGACGAAGGAACAGGAATAATTTTAAGTGCAGGAAGAGGTGTTGTAGAAGGTTTATCCTCTATTCCTAAATTGTTCGCACTAGGTGTTGATGCCTCTCTTGATACCGATTATTTTAAAGAAGCCACAGAAATAACCGATAATATTAAAAACTTTATTGCAGATGAGCCAACTAGCACAGGTGGTAAAATATCTGAGGGTCTAACTAGTTTTTTAACGGTTGGTGGACCTCTGATCTGGGGTGTTTCAAAAGCACATAGAGTAGCTAACTTTGGTAGAAACGCTGTAACTCCTCCTACGAGCAAGTATATGAAAGCTATGGTAGCGTTAGGTGATTCTAAAGCTGGTAAAGTTTTATTTAAAGGAAATACTAATTTTTCAAGAAGAGCTAAACTTGCTGGTACAACCACTTTATCTGGTGCTTTTACTGAATTTTTAGTTAAACAAGATGGGACAGCTACTTTATCTGATACTTTTGGTGTTTTACCAGACGCTTTGGAAACAGAAGACACATCAAATTTAAATGGAAGAGATAAGGCATTTGCTGTTTTTAGAAATAAATTTAGATCAGGAACAGAAGCAGCAGCTATAGGAACTATATTTGAGGCTGCTTTTCCTGTCGTTGGAGCAACTGTAAAAACAGCGGCAAAATTACCTGGTGTAAGTCCGATAGCTAGAGGTATATCAATAGGATTTAACAAGCTTGGTGATAAAATTAATGAAAAAACATTTGATTTAGCAGGTAAGTTTTTTGCAGCTAGAAGAGGCATTAAACAAGAAATATTTGAACAGCTATCAGATGCAACAGCCATGACTAGTTCACAAGCATCTAAGATGTCTGATTTGTTAGCTAAGTTTGATGAAGAAGCCAAAAGAGTTGTTAGTGGTCAAGGACTTTTTGGCAGAGGCAGACCAGGCATACAACAAGCTAATAATAAATTACTAGAGTTTTTAGAGGGTAATTCAAATGCACTAGATGATTATGGTGCAAAAGTGGTTTCTGCTGCAACTAGAATGAGAAACCAAATAGATGAACTTGGTGATGATTTATTTACTGAGTTAGAACAAACTATGATAACTGGAGGTGCAGATAGAAAATTCATAACAAATATTATGGATGAAATCGCTAAAAACAGAAATGCTTATTTAAGAAGATTATACGATGGAGCATTTACAAAAGAAACTCCTGATTTAGCTACAATAAAAGCTAAAAAAGCTAATGATTATAATAGAACAGTTGCTGAGTGGGCAACAAGAATGAGAAGAACGGATACGACATCCACTGATGATGAACTATTAACTGCAGCAAAAGAAGTTGTTGATAATGAAATTGTGAACAGTAAAATAAATGCTGATATAGCACCTCAACAAACATTAAAAAATTTTATTGAATCTTTAACTCGTGGAAAAGAAGCTGTTGGTTCAGTGCCTTTATTTGATGTTGCTGAAGGAATATTCAAAGAAAGAGCCAAAGGACTTTATGATATTCCTTCATTTAGAAATTTGTTAAACGAAATAAAAGATCCAAAAATTCTTGCATTAAGAACAGTTAATGATCTTTCTGAAACATTAACTTCCGCTAAATTATATAAGTCTTTGTCTAATGACTTTAAAGTGCCTTTGAATCAAGCTGTGCAAATGACTGAAAATGGTCTTACTGTAATAGGTAGACCATCATTCATAAGTGTCCCTGACAATGCATCTCAGGACATGTTAAAATTTTTAAGTTCACAAAAATACACTAAGTTAGGAGATAAAAGACCTCAAGCGTCTGCTACATTAGAGGATATTAGATCAGAAATAGCAGATCAAACAAACAGACTTAATAATATAAATAGACGAGTTAGACAAGGAGTCGGCAACCAAGATTTATCTGCTGAATATAGATCTAGTTTATCAGAATTAAGAAGACTTCAAAAAATAGAAAAAGAAGAAATGGGAAAATTAACTGCTTTTGGTGGAAGATATGGTGAACTATCAGGAACATATGCAGCCAATGAAGTTTATAATTCTTTAAATGTATTATCTAAAACAGGCATGATTCAGAACAAACTTCTTGCTACTGCGTTACAAGCAAAAGGTTTATCTCAGATGTCTAAAACTGTTTTGAGTCCTCTTGCTCAAGTTCGTAACTTTTATTCTGGTATTTTTATGTTGGCTGGTTCTGGTAATCTCATGAGAGACATGAATTTAAGTGAATCTTTACGACTATCTTTTGGTAAGTATGCTGATTTACCAGAAGGAGAATTGTCTAGATATGTTGAATTTTTAAGAGCTAATCAAGTTATGGATACCAGTTTAGCTGTCAATGAAATAAAAGACTTAATAAGAAATGCCTCTAGGTTTCCAGATGGTAAAACATCTGCTTACGACATAGTTCAAAAATTACCTCTCGTTCCGACTTTAACAAAACTATATCAAGGAACAGATAATTTTTGGAAGTTAGCTGCTTTCAATGGAGAAAAGTCTAAATTTAGTAGTGCATTAAATAAAAGTATACAGGGAACAACTTTAGATAGAAAAGATATAATAGAGGATTTAGTTGAGTCAGGTAAAACTATAAATGGTGTTAGATCAAACTTAGAACCAATAGCCAAAAGAAGTTCGTCCCCGGTTCTTGAGTCTTCTACTTACACTCCAGATACATTAGATCTTTTGGCTGCAGACATAGTTAAAGATGTTATGCCTATATATAATAGAGTTGGACAGTTTGTAGAATTTACAAAAAGAACACCTATAATTGGTTCTTTTGTTTCTTTCGGATCCGAGATGGTTAGAAATGGCGGTAATACTCTTGGTAGATCCTTGAGAGAAATGGGTTACCAGGTAGGAGATAATTTAAAAGCTAAAATAGCTAATAGCATTAGAGAATCAACTCCAAATATTTCTGAAAGAGCTTTGCAAAGAGCAGTTAATAATCAAGTAAATAAGATACAGACAGAAATAAGAGCTATTGGAGCTAACAGAGCAGCAAGTTATTATGCTGCGACACTGGGAGTTCCTCAAGCCATGATAGCAACTGCATCTTCCTTAACTGGTGTTACTGATAAACAAATAAAAGATACAAGTTGGTCAAGACCTCCTTTCATGGATGGTCACAACATAATGCCGATTAGTGGCATATACAAAGAAAATGGTAGAGAAAAATTTGATTATATAGACCTAACTTATATGTTACCACACGATATGTTGCTTGTTCCTTTTAGACTTGCTCTTCAAAAATATAATGAAAAAGGCAGTGTAAGTCCAAACGAAGCGATAGACATATTCAGTTCTGCATGGCAAGGTTTTACTAATTTCATGGATCCGTTCCTCGGAGAATCATTAATAGCTGAGAGACTTCTTGATGTAACATACAGAGGTGGTGCAACCAGCACAGGAGCGAAAATATATTTTGATGGAGAAGCATTTGGAGAAAAACTTAGTAAATCAATGCTTCACATTGTAAATGGTTTGAATCCAACCATCGTAGAAAATTTAATTACATTAGACAAAGGTCAAATAAGAAAAGGTAAGTTTACTAAAGCTATTACAGGAGAAGCTACGAAAATAGGTGACGAAATAAAAGTAGAAGATGTTGCTCTTACACAATTGTCAGGTCTTAAAAAAATGACGACAGATTTTCAAACATCATTAAGATTTAAAGGTTTGGAATATAAATCAGAAATTAAAGGTCCAACATCTGCTTTTAGACAAATAATGAGTCAAAATGATACGACAGAAGAAGATATTTTATCTCAATATGATATTACTAACGATCAATTATATCAGCAACAGCAACGCTTGTATTCGATTGTAGAAAAGGCTAGATCCATAGGTATTAAGGACTCAGCAATTAGAAGAGCATTAAGAGGAGAAGATAAAAGTGGTCTTAACAATGTAGAAATAACTAACTTAATGAATGGTAAATTCACTCCTTTTAAAATAACCTCAAACATGGTTAAAAAAATTCTAACAGAAACAGTTGTTCGAGGAGAAAAAAGAACAGTAGAAAGATTACCTGTTGCAAAATTACTAAGAAGTTATCAAAGTAAGTTAAATCTTTCTTTAGAACAAACTGATTTAGAAACAGCAACACCAAAAAGAGACAATATAATTTTAAAACCATCTATAATAGATTTTGAAAATCAAACAAGAACTTCTGAACCTACAATTAAAACTCCAAATTTAGTGCCTTCTGAAATAGATTTTTCTAATATTACTTCCAAACCATCTACCAAAACAAGAACTGATCCTGCTTTCTTAGGAAGCAATCCAGTTGATATTCTTAAAAACTTAGCCATAGGAACTAGAACACAATGAAACTATCAGACAACTTTTCTCTAATAGAATTTACTAAATCACAAACAGCAGAAAGAAGAGGCATAGAAAATAAACCAAATGAAATACATACTATTGCAATGGAGGCTTTGTGCCACAATATATTAGAGAGAGTTAGATCTGCTTTTGGTAAACCAGTTATGATTAACTCTGGGTATCGCAGTCCTGCCTTGTGTGAAGCGATTGGCTCAAAACCAACCTCGCAGCATTGTGATGGAGAAGCAGCAGATATAGAAATATTTGGTGTTAGTAACTACGATCTTGCAAAATATATAGAAAAAAATCTAAACTTTGATCAGTTAATATTAGAGTGCTGGGATGGTATAGAACCAAACTCTGGATGGGTGCATGTTTCTTATGTCAACGATATTGCAAACAGAAAAAGTGTGTTAACATACACAAGATCAGGTGGATACACGAAAGGAATAATATAATGAAAGAGGGACCTTTTAAGACAGCTATAGAAAAAGAAGACGATGATACAATTATCATGCAGCAATTTATTGTTTTAAAAATAAAAAAAGGTCAACTTGTTAAAGAAACACACATGAGAAGTCACACTTTTTATGGTGATTATCACGATAGTTATATGTCAGAGCCTCTAGTTAACATAAAAGAAATACCAAAAGAAACAATGCACTAATGACAAAAAAACGCAACTATCAAAGAGAATACGCTAATGAACCTAAATCTCGTAGAAAAGAAAGAGCTAACAGAAATTTAGCTCGTAGACAAATGATGCGTAAAGGTAAGGTAAAAAAAGGTGATGGTAAAGATGTACATCACGTTGGTGGTAATGCATTAAATAAAAAGAGTAAACTAAAAGTTGTGTCTGCATCTAAGAATAGATCATACGCTAGAACTAAAACTGGTAAAAAGAAGAATCCTAAAGCATAATGCCAACGTCAATTGTAAATTTACCCTCAATAGATGTGTGGGTGCGAAGAGAATATTTAAGAGATCATGAGGATGGTCATGGAGAGTTTGTCAAGGGCATTTGGGTCACTGCTAAATCTATTCCAGGTAGAGCTTTTTATTTTGAAACTTACCTTCCTGATTATGGTGCTTTGTATGACAAGCTACCTATTTCTGCATTCGTTTCTGACCCAGTTACACCGACTCCAGACATGGATCTTTACAACCTTCAGTTTTGGAATTGTATGGATTATGGCGTGGTCGCTGTTTCTAAACAATTTATAGGGTCAATGGACTTTGAAGTGTATACCAGAGATCATGGAATATTGACAGGTCAATATATAGCAACATTAGATAATTATAATGTTGATCCAGATCACATTGATTTTTCAACCAGTGAGAAACCAGCAGAGCATAAATCTCATAACATTATAGAACTAAGTAACGGACAATTTTGTTTATATCCAAACAATAGAATGCGTGTATATGATAATTCACTAACTCCAGACAAACCATTACAGCCAGATTTCAAAGTTAGTACTAAAGAATACCAGGTAGAAAACGGACAGAAGTTTAGACTTGGTGATACAGATGAATATTTTTGGAAGACAAAAGATGAATGATAGAATTTGCTTTAGTTTACATGATAGGCACAGTTGTCGTTAATCAGAGTCAAACATTTGATAATGTAAATGACTGTTTGTATTTCGCCAAAAAATTAAACCAACAACCAGAGATTCCATACCCAGATGACAAGAACAGAAAAATCACAGCGTATTGTAAGCCCGTGCCAAAGCGTCTGCAAAATAAAAAATAACATATGTATTGGTTGTTTTAGAACCCTAGATGAAATTTCTTCTTGGATTAAACTATCAAACAAAAAAAGAGTTAAAATTATAAAGTCGTTGGAAAAAAGAGGCTCTCAGATCGCCATACAGAGCCGAAACAGAACCTCCGTGTGTGATTATATCCTAGAATAGTCTTTGTTTTTGTGTAAATAATATATGTGCCTTAACGTGGATTTAGTGTCTAATCGACCTCTCCCCAGTTGTCACACAGCACAGAATCAACTTCAAAAGGAACTTTTAGGTCTGGAATGCAGTTTGACATGATATCAACTATTTTATCTGCATCTTTTTTGTCTTTTATGTTGAAACATAATTCATCGTGAACAGTTAATGTGGGACATAATCCCTCTTTATAACATTCTACCATAGCTTTTTTTGTTTGATCGGCACTTGAACCTTGGATTAGTTTATTAAGTGCCTTGTATGTAAAGGCTCTTCTAATTCTACCTTTGCTGCCATATTCTTTTTGTGCCTCTGCAAGAGGCATAGCTTTTTTATATCCATAAGAATTAGGTTCCCATAAATCAAATCTACATTTACGACCTAACCATGTTCTTATCACACCATACTCTTTTGCATGGCTAGAAGTTTTATCGGCTATACCTTTTACAAACGGAACTTTTTCATGATATGTGGATAATAGTTTATCAGCTTCTTCTTCATCAACACCCATGACATTAGCAAGTTTTTTTCTACCCATGCCATACATAATTCCAAGATTAACTGTCTTTGCATTCTTACGAGATATACCTGCCATATCGGCTACCATCTGATGAAAGTCAGCATCTCCTTTATTATACATTTCTATCACTTGATCTATCTGAGGGTGTTTATTTTGACCTGTCAAGCTACCACAATAATGTGCTAACCATCTTGGTTCTTGTGATGCATAATCAAAGGAACCCCATTTGTGGCCCTCCTCCGGGATAAACAAACCACGAATGAACTTTTTAATCTCAGGATCTCGTGCAGGTATTTGTTGCAAATTGGGGTTACTTGAGCTAAAACGACCTGTAACTGTACCTCCGTCATCGGATCTTAGGGGATTAAAATCACAATGAATTCTACCTTCATGAGAATGTTCAAGAATACTTTTAATAAAAGTAGTATTAGCTTTGTTAAGTTCTCTAATTTTAAGAATCTTATTCGCAATTGGATGAGGGTGGTTAGAGAGAAACTGTTTTGTAAACATGGGCGACCCAGACTTTTCTGTGCGAAAATAGTGGATCCCAAGGCTGTCAAACACTTTTGCTATAGATGTAGCGACCCAAGGTTCAATACTGTGACCTGTTTCCGTGGCTACCTCTTGAAGTAATTCTTTTTCTCTTTTAGCTAAAACTTTTTTTATTTTTTCTGCTTTATCTATATCAACACGAACACCTTTAGTTTTCATGTCTAGTAGAACAGGTAAAAGAGAAGACTCTAAATTAAATATTGAGTTGCATTCTTCTTTATCTAACAAAGGTCTAAAATGATCCCAAAGTTTTAATGTAACTCTAGCATCTTGTTCTGCATATGCCCCAACAAAACGACTTGGTAACTGCCACATACCAGACTTTGGATCGACTCCAAAATATTCTGCAGCCTTGTTCATCATTTTTTCGTTTTTCCACTCTCCAAGATATTCTCCTGCAAGTGAATTTAAATTATAATATCTCCTGTTTTCATTTAACAAAGGTGCTGCAATCATTGTGTCGATTATTTTACCTTGAACCTCTATGCCCTCAGATCTTAACCAACCCAAGTCATACATAGAATTATGAAATACTTTTTCTATGTGAGGTGTTTCCATTTGTTTTTTTAACCAAGAGAAAACTTTTTTAGGCTGTATGTTACCACCACCCTCATGTCTTATCGGATAATATCCTATGAAATCTCCTGCAGCCACAGCCACACCAATGATGTATCCATCTTTTCTACACCACCCAGGTCCAAGTTTTGTTAGATTAGGATCTCTTGTTTCTAAATCAACTGCTATTCTATCGTGTTTAGTTAAGTCAGGAAAAGACGATGGTGGCGACCAATCACTTTCTAAACCAACTGCTACGGCTTCTTTTATTTCTTCACTTGTCAAATCTGGCATGTCGTCTGGTCCTTTCGCTTTAAACCAATCTCCTCCAATATTTGCTAAGTTATACTGATGTTTCTTTTTCATTAATGATTTCTCCGCCAAGTGCTGCGTATCCAATGATATCAATCCAAGAATCATCATGTCCTATAGTTTCTGCTAGTCTAGCTAGTTTAACACCAATCATACAAGCAACCACTTCTTCGGGTGTTACCTCCCTAGCTAAAATAACAGACCAAATCTTTGCTATGCGTTCATGATTGAATTTTGCTGGTCCATATTCCTTGGCTCTTGGACCATTGATTAATTTTTCTGCCTCTTCTAAAAAATATTTTCTATTTTTGTTCACTTATCCACTCCTTTACTTCAGAACATTTCCATAATCTAGTTTTTGGAGATACTGATATGGGTTTTGGAAAATTTTTATCATCCATCCATGTTTTTATTGTTTCTGAAGTAACCCCAAAAAATTTAAGTATATCTTTTCCATTTATATATCCGAGGTCATTGTTTAATTTAGTATCTTCATTGTTTTTCATAAATATGCTCATATTCTAAATCCATTGTCTCTGTTTTCTTCTACAATATGTAATTGTTTCTTTGCTCTTGTTGCTCCAACATAAAAAGTTCTAATTTCAGAATCTTGATCAAGACTGTCTAGACACGCTCTTGATGATTCTAAGAGAAGTAAGACGTTGTCTGCTTCTCCTCCTTTTGCTTTATGGATCGTAGATATTTTTATTCTTGGATTCTTCTGTGACAGAATCTTCTCCCCACTCCTTCTCACTGATCTTATGTACGTCAACTCTTTCGATGATACTTTCACTACTTGATCCCAATGTGTCTCCGCTGATACATTTAGACAGTCTCCCATGTGATCTATTGAATATAATTTTTCGGGGTCCAAAGAATTTAATGCTTTTCTTCCATGTTTGGTAAACACATGAGGCTGTGTTATTTTTGAAAAGTTCTTCCATTCGCTTATAGGCAATTTTTGATTTTTGCATAGTTTTAGCCACACCTCTATTCCGTTAAGTACATTTGGGGAAATAGACCAACCAGAACCTTCTCGCCAATATAGGTATCCACTATCTTTAATTTTGTTAGCAACTTTATTGGCAATGTAATTAGTTCTCGCAAGGATTAACCACTCTCCAGTTCTTAGATCTACATCCATGATATCATAATGCCAAAACACTGCACCTTTGTTTGTTGTGGGTTGCCAATTTTTAATTTGTCTGGTAGAGATCCTTTTTACCATGTCCTCTGCTATCTCATGAACCGACAATGGTATTCTATAAGATTTATCTAAAACTATTTTATTAGTACTAGAATTTAAAAAATCTTTTACATCTACTCCCATCCAAGAATAAATACATTGATCGTCATCCCCTGCATAAAAAACTTTTTTAGATTTTGGAACTAAAACTTTCTTTACCATCTCCCACTGCATAGGGACTAAATCTTGTGCTTCATCAACTATAAGTAAATCTAAACTCGGTCCCTCTCCTTGGTCTATGAAATCTTGAATCATATCAAAAAAATCTTTTTTTCTCATTGATCGTTTGTAATCTATTAATGCCTGTTGAACTGTTAGTGCTTGTTGAAAGTTCATCCTACGGTCATTGGTATCACTAAACTGTTTCTCTAGACTAACACCACG
>MDTE01036609.1_pt1 | contig 14592 bp, 15 predicted proteins | sample 811231 | NCBI WGS metagenome assembly MDTE01 (sample SAMN05326651, study PRJNA326480) | marine metagenome | isolation source: seawater | place: Indian Ocean: Red Sea | collected 2010 | reverse complement strand
GTTTTTGTGAAAGTCGTTCTCCATTCCGCTGATCATATCGTCTAGTAGCTGTCGCTGAATCCCATGTCTCCTGACGGTGTCCTTCAGAGCAATGAAGATGGGGTCTGTAGAAGTGAGGTTGGTGTATGCAGTTGACAGTTTCTTCCTGTAATAGAATAGTTGAGACATCTTGTCGTTGTATGTGGATCTGTCTAGAACAGGTACACCTGGGCTCAACCTCTCAATGCTTTCCCTGTAGGCCATTGATTCGGGGTCGTCGGATGATCCACCCGGAAAAACGTCCACGAAGTCGCCGTCGGCGATGTCGTCGGCCCTCCTGCAGAATGCGTAATATGCCATAATTGACTTTCTCTTTTCATCTGGAAGATACTTGAATGAGTGGTAGAAGTTTCCGGCCTCCCTCCTTGTTAGCTCCTCGCAGAATTCGTAAGACGTATTGATCATGTGCGAGGGTATCTCGGGCTCCGTCCAAATTGCAGCGTCAATATGCTTGAACGGGTCGACAAGCTCCCCCCTCGAGCCAATGACCCCCATGAATAGTGCCCCCTCCCTGACTGCTTCCAAGGCCGTAATGCTGATTGCGCGGGCTGCTTCCTTGGTGACATCAACTGCTGCCCTGATCAGATCTATCGGCTCATCCATGACATCTTGAGAAGCAGGGGCAAGAGGTTGTTCCTTAGCCTCGCTAGAAGAGGCGTATAACCTGGATTCCTCGCCCTGGACCATGTCGCTCCCAAATCGGGCGACCTTGTGGGTCACTTGAAGGTCTCCCGAATGCGACTGTGGTCCGCTTCGTATTTTCCGGAGTGATTTCTGTCCCGGATTTCCTTACTCATTCCTCTAGGAGATTCTTGCTCGATTTTTGGAAAGGAATTGCCATAACCACCTTCCTGAAAACGGATTTGACTTCGGAGCGATCGATCTTTATCCGGTTATCGGGATCTAGGACGTTTCCTCTCCTCAGCATTGAGGTAGTCCTCTTCCCAATTACTACTGGAAGCATGCAAGCACCCCTCAGGCGGAACTGTGTGTGTGGAAGAAGTCCGATGTACTCAACTGCTGCATCCAGGTGGGACTCTGTGATATCTAGATACTTGGCATAAAGTGGCTTGAATTGCTCCATGTTTTCCGGTTCTAGCAGGTCTTCAGGCGTTAATCCATGTTCAATCAGTGATCTTCTAGGAATGTAGCACCTTCCGAGAGAAAGGTCAGAGGGAATGTCACGCAGTATGTTGATCATCTGCAGAGCCTTGCCAAACCTAACGCCCTTTTCGAACAGTAAATTCTCAGTATCATGGTCAACTTCAAATTGGTGGTCGAGGGAAATTCTAGTCCAGAACTCTCCCACGCTGCCAGCAACACGGTAGGCGTAGTCATCCAACTCCGAGTCATACTCTAAAGAACATATTGAACCGGATGATTCGGAGAACCTTTCGAGATCTTGTATCTGTCCCCCAATTATGATTCCTAGGCAGCGTCTAATGCTGTTCTGGTCTGACTCCGAAAACTGATCGATTATTGATGCTACTTTCTCTACGCTTACGAGAAGCCTGCCCTCGGAGGGATTGGTCTGCAACTTCGCCAACTCAGAGAGATCTGGGGCCTTTTCCGATTTTCCCTGGGAGTATTTATTGAAAGCCTCCAGACATAGCAAACGGGTCGTGGGATCACCGTCTTCTGAGTCTGCTATAGTGTCAGAGGTTCTCGCTAACATGTATAGCAGGCTCACTTGCTGGCGAATGGATTGGGGAAGTTCCTTCAGTGAAAGATAGAACGATCGTGAAGTACCCTCTAGGATAGAGTCGAGCTCTGTGTCTAGAATCGACGGCATACTACCTCACCCTTGACTCGCTTAGTGGCACTATTCCTAAGTCTCTCGCAGTCCGGCTTCAACCAGCGCAGTAACCAGGGCCTCGCCGATCTTTGAGGGGTCACGTGCGATGTAGATCCCTGCTTCCTCGAATGCAGCGAACTTCTCCTCCGCGGTTCCCTTGCCACCGGAGATAATTGCCCCTGCGTGACCCATCCGCTTACCGGGAGGGGCCGTGGCACCTGCAACGAATCCAACAATTGGCTTAGAGAAGTTCTCCTTGGCCCATCCAGCTGCCTCCTCTTCAGCGGTTCCTCCAATCTCCCCAATCATGACTACTGCCTGGGTTTCGGGATCTTTCTCGAAAGCTTCCAGGCACTCTATGAATCCAGTACCGTTAACCGGGTCTCCGCCGATTCCCACGCATGTTGTCTGGCCCTCGCCTACACCCATTGTCTGGGCTACTGCTTCGTAGGTTAGAGTTCCTGACTTCGAGATGATTCCAACCCTGCCCTTTGCATGGATGTAACCGGGCATAATTCCAATCTTGCACCCCCCTCGTACTCCGGGGCTAATTATCCCCGGGCAATTCGGCCCGATCAACCTGACTTGTGGCAAATTATCGATATGAGTCACGACTCTAACCATATCCAATGTTGGGATACCTTCTGTTATGCAAATGATCAGGCCTCCACCGTTCAGATCATGAAAAGCATCAGCTGCTTCAATGATCGCTGGGGCGGCGAATCGCGCAGGAACATAGATCACACTAGCATTAGCGCCAGTTGTTGAGACTGCTTCAGACATGGTGTCGAATACCGGCACTTCCCTTCCTGGTAGTTGGACTTCTTGGCCCCCCTTTCCAGGGGTAACCCCTCCCACGATATCCGTCCCGTACTCGACCATCCGGGTAGCATGGAATGTTCCTTGGCCCCCTGTAATTCCCTGGACCAGGACCTTGGTTTGCTCGTCGATCCAGATGCTCACTGAGTACCACCGCCAATGGCGCTGACGATGGATTCGCCAGCATCCCCCAGAGTACTGACGGTAATGACGTCGAGATTGCTTTCATCGAGGACTCGTCGGCCTTCCTCGTGGTTAGTTCCGGAGAACCTAACAACTAGAGGGACCTGCAATCCGGTCTCCTCCGAGGCCTCGATTATGCTTCTTGCCACCATGTCGCACCTGATGATTCCGCCGAAGATGTTGACCAGAATTCCCCCTATGCTGGGGTCCTCCAGGATTATGCCGAACGCTGCTGTTATGGACTCGCTATCCGCTCCACCTCCGATGTCTAGGAAATTTGCAGGTTCTCCCCCGTACATCTTGATTACGTCCATAGTTGCCATTGCCAGTCCCGCACCGTTGACAAGGCACCCTATATTCCCTTCCAAATCGACGTACGAGAGTCCATGCTCGTGAGCTCTGAGCTCTATATCTGACTCCTCGGAAACATCTCTCAGGCCAGCCCTCCACTGATGTCTGAATGTTGCGTTATCGTCAAAGCTAACCTTGGCATCCAGAGCCACCATGGACCCATCTCCGGCCCGAACTAGAGGGTTGATCTCGATCATTGAGCAATCCTTGTCCACGAACATGGAAGCGAGACTCTCTGCCATATCCACGAAAGACTCACGAGACGCTCCTGAAAGGCCCAAAGAGTCGGCCATTGTTCCAGCCTTTTCCTCGCTAAGTCCAGTAGAAGGCTCGAACCACTCCTTGTGAATCGCCCCAGGGGTCTTCTCTGCTACCTCTTCGATGTCAACTCCTCCCTCAGTGGAACCCATTATTAGCAAGGAGTCCCTTTCTCTGTCAACAAGAATAGCGAGGTAATACTCGTGCGCGATGTCGCAACCGGATTCCACGTACAGGTTGTTGACCGTCTTTCCCGAGGGACCGGTCTGCTTGGTAATCAGATTGTGGCCAAGAATGTTGGAGGCATATTCCTCAACCTCGTCTCTTGAGGTGGCAACCTTGACTCCCCCTTCCATTACCAGATCTCCAGAGTCCGGGCAGTACAGGTTTCCCTTGCCCCTTCCTCCCGCGTGAATTTGACTCTTTACTGCTACAATTTCTGATTCTAACGAGTCATAAGCAGAGAGTGCCTGCTCAACTGAAATGCAGTGGACACCTCGCTGAACTCGGACTCCGGATTCCCTGAACATGGCCTTAGCTTGGTACTCGTGAATATTCATTGGTCTGCCGACTGGAGAAGCCCCCTTGAACGATGCGGCTGGCCGTTTTCTAGAGAGGAGTCGCGAAGCGATGATAGGGAACTCCATACTGGGGGGGACATGGACGTGATTGTACTTGCTGGGGGATTTGGAACAAGGCTACGCCCTTGGACGGAGAGCTTTCCCAAGCCGCTTCTCCCTATTCTAGACAAGTCAATGATAGAGCATGTAGTGGATATTCTACCCGAGGAACGGGTGGACACGGTGCTAATTGCAGCAGGATATGGGATTGAGAAGATGCGGGAGCACTTCGAGGCAGTACCCCTGCCATACGAGGTGAGGGTTGTAGAGGAGAAAGAACCTCTCGGAACCGGAGGGGCGATAGCAAATTGCAGGGATTTTCTGTCCGGAGGAACGTTCTGCGTAATCAACGGGGATCTGGTATCAAGCCTAAGGATGGATGAGATGCTCGAATTCCACAAGAGTAACGGGGGTTTAGCGACTATCTCGCTCTGGGAGGTGGAAGACCCTTCGAGGTTCGGTGTTGCCGACTACATTCCAGATACGGGGAAAATCATGAGGTTCCAAGAGAAGCCCCCCCTCGAAGAGGCCTACTCGAATCTAATCAACGCGGGCACATACATTCTAGAGCCTGAGATTTTCAAGTTGATGCCTGATGGCCCCCATAGTATGGAAAGGGACGTCTACGAGGATCTCTCTGCTACAGGAGGACTGAACGGGTTCCCATTCGAAGGGTGGTTCGTTGATGCAGGCACCCCTGCTTCATTCATAGAGGCAAACCAGGTCTGCATTTCCGAGGAGAAATTCTCGAGCGGTTCGGCACATGAGGACTCCTGGTTCGGTGAGGGTGCGACAAACATGGGCGAGGTTTCGAAAAGCTCTATTGGGGCTGGTGTATCTATAGGGGAAAGGGCAGTAGTTAGGGGGTCTGCAATACTAGAGGGGGCCCAAATTGGAGCTAATTGCACTATCGAGAGTTGCCTTATCGGCATGGGAGCGATAATCCCGGAGGGATCAATACTTCAAGGAGAAATTGTGAATCACCGCTAATTTGACAAGAACGCGTACAATGTGCTTCTAATCCCCGTCATGGTCAAAGAGGCGAGTCTACTCGCAATACTGTGAGCGAATGCATTGTCGTTGTCAACTTCAAGACATATCAGACTGCGCAAGGAGTATCTGCAGAGAATCTCGCAAGGACAATGTCGGAGATCCAAACTCCGGCTAGAATGGTAGCTGCAGTATCGGCCTTGGACCTTGCATCCGTAGTAGACGCTGCCCCGGGGCTCGAGATCTGGTGCCAGCACCTTGACCCCGTCGGTTTCGGCTCTAACACAGGATGGTTAAGCCCCGAGACGGCTATCGATAGGGGTGCTTCTGGTACGTTGATTAATCATGCAGAGCACAAAGTAAGCCTAGAGCACGTGGCCATGCTTCTGGAACAAGTGCCTGATGGGTTCTGCGTTTGCGCTTGCGCGGCGGACATAGAAGAGGCGCGGGCTCTTTCGTCTCTAGAACCAACCTTCGTAGCCGTTGAGCCTCCTGAGCTTATTGGTGGCAATGAGTCAGTTACTAGTGCGGATCCTGAAGTTGTATCTGGGACAGCACGGGCAGTCAGGGAGATCTCGGAGTCCGTGGGAGTTCTATGCGGTGCAGGCGTAAAAACGGGATCTGACGTCACGATAGCCATGGAACTGGGTACATCTGGAGTCCTCCTAGCAAGTGGAGTGACAATGGCCGATGACCCTCGTGTCTCACTCGAAGAACTAGTGTCTGGACTGTAGGTTTTCCCATTGAGGGCCTTTGTTACGGACCACAGCACTTTTGTCACAGTCGGCAATCGCAGGACTGTTGGCCATGGGACGAGACGGGAGCGAGAATATTGAGAGAATTGCAAAGAAGCCTTACAGCAAGGAGCTTTTCAGGCTCCAGCTGGAGCTAATAAAACTCCAGGAATGGGTCAAGGCAAAGGGACTCAAGGTCGTAGTGATCTTCGAAGGTAGGGACGCCGCGGGCAAGGGAGGTGTGATCAAGAGAATCACCCAGTACCTCAACCCTAGGGTTGTGAGGGTCGCAGCCCTACCAGCTCCAACGGATCGCCAGAAGACAGAATGGTACTTTCAGAGATACGTGAACCACCTACCAGCAGCAGGCGAGATGGTTCTTTTCGATAGGAGCTGGTACAATCGGGCTGGAGTGGAGAGGGTTATGGGATTCTGTGAAGAAGAAGAGTATGACGAATTCATGAGATCTTGCCCTATGTTTGAGAGGATGCTGCTAAGGTCTGGCACCATCCTGATCAAGTACTGGTTCTCCGTATCAGACGATGAGCAATTGAAGCGTTTCAAGGCTAGGCTAGACGAGCCCCACAAGCGATGGAAGCTCAGCCCCATGGACCTAGAGTCGCTAACGAGGTGGGAGGATTACTCAGAAGCGAAGGACATCATGTTCGCGCACACCGACACCAAGCAATCCCCGTGGTTCGTCGTAAACTCGGAAATCAAGAGGCATGCCCATCTCAATTGCATCAAACATCTGCTGTCCATGATTGACTATGAGGATCTGACACCCCCGCCTATTGAGCTACCAGAAAGAAAGACGGCCAAGGGTTACGTAAGGCCCCCGATGTCAGAGCAGACGTTTGTCCCTAACCACCACGAGACTCTGATGTGATAAGGAAATGAAGCACCCCTGGTTGGCTTCACTAATTCTGCTATGCATCGTTACTCCTGGTTGCACATCTACGGATGAACCAGACCCAAACGGTGACGATGATGGGGATGGTCTGCCAAACTGGTGGGAGGAAAAAATGGGTCTAGACCCTGAGGATCCTGGGGACGGGATAACGTGTCACGGAATGGCCCTATACTGTCTCAGAACTTATGACAACTTCACTTTCCCTGAGACGCATAATTCGTTCTCCACCATAGAGGACGGAGTATGGATGGCAGTAAATCACTACACGGCCCTTCAGGCGCAGTGGGATGGCGGAATTCGATCATTCATGCTAGACACTCATCACCTTTCCAAGGACGACACCGGTCCGGAGGACATTAGGTTCTGTCACGGTGATCCTGATTCTACGCTATTCTACCCATGCGTATACTCGGAAGTTGACGCCTTCTCCTGGCTAAGCAAACTAAATTCTCTAATGAACAACAGCACCGGTGAAGTAGTTTCTCTGTTGCTGGAGAACTACGTCCCCGGCGAGCATGTGGAGAATCTTTTCGAGAAGACCGGGATGCTGGACAGAGTCTACACCCACGCTCCTGGAGATCCTTGGCCGAGCATTGGGGAGATGGTACTCAATGGGACAAACTTAGTCGTTTACTGGGACTATCAGTTCGACGAACGATACCCCTGGCTTCATCACGCTTGGACCCATAGCTGGGACACGCCGTATGGAGAAAGAGAGCAGAGTGAGATGTCCTGCAGATTGGGCAGGGGTGATGGTGCGCAGCAAGTATGGCATCTAAACAACTGGCTAAGCAGTATTTACGGGCAGGGGGACCCGGTTAGGTCCAACGATGTAAATGACTACGAAACCCTTCTACAACGTACACTAACCTGCTGGGAGATGGTTGGAAACAGACCTACTTTCATCGCAGTTGACTACTGGGAGAATGGAGAGGTCACCAACGTAACCATCACCTTGAACAAGATGGCCAATTGGACTGACCAGATACCGGAGCACCCCTGAGGCTAGATCTCCTTTGGGCGAATCACACCCTCCACGGCCCACACACCACTTGACTCCGTCAGAAGGGCGGCAGCGGCCGTCGGCATCCTGTGCCATTCACCGGTAAGGTGGTTGATCAGCATCTCGGACCCGGGGTTGTGGCCCAGTATCATCGTGGTACCGTCATCCACCATGCCCTCTAGCTCTAGAAGAAGATCGTGGACGGTGGCATGGTAGATCCCTTTTCTGACCTGTGAGGGGATGCTTCCGAACCTATGGGACATGCGATCTAGAGTTTGTTTTGTTCGTTTTGAGGAGCTTACGAGGATTAAGTCGGGTACCCAGCCCCTATCATTCAGTTCGTCTGCAATCCTGGGAGCATCCCTACGACCCCTATCATTCAGGGGGCGTTCATGGTCACTTAGGTTGGGATCTTCCCAGCTGCTCTTTGCATGACGCATGATGACAATCCTTCGAGTCAAGCTATTCCTCCTCTGTGGAAACAAATTCTGGGTCCCTCTTCTCCTTGAAGGCAGTAACTCCCTCGACGAAGTCATCTGTTCGGGAGGAGGCCACCATCAGGGACTGCTCGAACTGGAGCTGGGTCTCGAAGAAAGTTGATGTTGAGGCATCTAGCAGCTGTTTCGTTCCTCTCCTGCTGTTTAATGACCAACTTCCCCATTCTCGAGCGATCTCCAAAGCACGTTCTACGACCGAGTCTCCTTCAGCGATCTCGTCTACGGCACCGTTTTTGAGGGCCTGGTCCGCTGACCATATCTCTCCGTTAAAGAAGAACCTCCTAGCAGCCTGATTACCAACCAGCCTAGGTAGTAGCCACGTCATCCCCCCGTCGGGGGGAAGTCCTAGGGAGAAGAAGGCCGAAGCGAGCTTTGCCTCTGGAGCACAAACCCTGTAGTCAGCTGAAAGCGCGATCCCTAGTCCCCCTCCTGCTGCTGAGCCGTTGATAGCACATACGAATACAGTTTCAGATGTTCTTATTCGCAGTAGTAGAGGGTGGAGCTTGTCCGTCATCTCCTGTACAATATGCTCTATGTTGCCCTCTTCTATCCCTCTTGAGAAGTCGTCAATGTTCCCTCCCACCGAGAAAAACCTCCCCGAGCCTGTTAGTACTATTGATCTGCAGGAAGGGTCTTCCAAGAGTTCGTCAAGAGACGCTAATAGTGGCATGAAATTGCTTGGAGAGAATGTATTCGAAGAAGCCGCGGGAGACAATGTAACCAGAGCTACTCCTCCCCCCAACATGTCAACTGAAACTGGCATGCCCCCGGGGGAGGGCATAGACTATTGAATTGCATGAATATCATAAGAAGACGCAGTTTGGGTCGATTGTGTACGACCGCCAGCAGCTCTACATCGACGGAACATGGGCAGAACCCTATGGGGATGGAACGATAGAAGTAATCAATCCTGCCTCTGAAGAGACTATCGGATTCGTTCCAGTCGGGAGCGAGGCGGACGTGAATGCAGCCGTTGAAGCGGCAAAGGGTGCCTTTTACAGCTGGTCTTGCACTTCCATCGAAGAAAGGGCTGACTTCCTAAACAAGTTATCCGGAGCTATCAAGGATAGAGCAGAGGAGCTAGCTATTCTCATCACCTCCGAAGTCGGCACCCCCATAGAGTACTCTAGAATGGCTATGGTGGGAACTCCTAGGGTTGTGACACGATCATACGCCAAGATTCTAGACAATTTCGTCTGGGAGGAGAAGATCAGGAACTCGCTAGTAGTTAAGGAACCGATAGGAGTTGTCGCTATGATCACTCCTTGGAACTTCCCTCTGCACCAGATAATTGGGAAGGTTGCACCTGCTATTGCTGCAGGGTGCACGATGGTTCTGAAGCCTTCAAAGGAGGCCCCACTGAATGCATTTGTCCTAGCCGAAATTCTGGATGATATCGGACTTCCAAGTGGGGTTTTCAATTTGGTCTCTGGACATGGCAGAGAGATAGGTGAGGCCATGTCTAGCCATCCAGGGGTAGATATGGTCAGCTTCACCGGATCGACTAACGCAGGGGTGAGAGTGACAGAGCTGGCGGCACCCACCGTGAAGAGAGTTACATTGGAGCTTGGGGGCAAAAGCGCGAACATCATTCTCGACGACGCGGACATTCCCAGAGCGGCATCTTCAGCAATCTACGCTTGCTTCGGTAACTCTGGTCAGGAATGCTCTGCACTAACCAGACTTCTTATTCCAGAGGATTCCAGAGATGAGGTCATCGACGTAATCTCTGGCAAGATAGGACGCTACACAGTCGGTGACCCTATGGTAGAGGGCAACCGATGCGGTCCGCTTGTTTCCAAGAGTCAGCAGGAGAGTGTTTCTTCATTCATCTCAAGTGGGATAGAGGAAGGGGCGACACTAGTTGCAGGAGGAGAAGGGTTGCCAGATGGCCTAGAATGCGGCTTCTACGTTAAGCCCACAGTTTTTGCAGACGTTACCCCTGAAATGACAATCTTCAGAGAGGAGATCTTCGGACCTGTACTTTCTATTACTGCATACTCTAGTGAGGAAGAGGCAATAGAGTTGGCAAACGACTCCGAATACGGCCTATCAGGAGGAGTCTGGTCGATGGACGAGGAGAGGGCAATGAGTGTGGCTAGAAGAATGCGCACCGGACAAGTAAGCATCAACGGCGGTGCATTCAACGTGACTGCTCCCTTTGGCGGCTACAAGCGCTCAGGATTAGGTAGGGAGCTTGGAGTCCATGGGCTAGAAGAATTCCTGGAGATAAAATCAATTCAGATGTAGGTGAACCGTTGTTATCTCGGCTTCTGATTATCACTGGTACCAGCGGAGTAGGGAAGTCAACAATGGCTGCCAAGTTGGCATCTTCTTTGGGGTTCGAGAAGTCTGCAGCCACAGATACCGTAAGGGAAGTACTGCGATCTCAGTACTCCTTTTCGGAAATCCCGGCACTTCACAGATCTTCATTTGAGAATGCTGGTGGCTCTGCAGAAGAGGACTGGAGGGAGACTGTGGATGCTGTCTCTGATGCAGTTCAGGCAGTTATCTCAAGAGCCTTAGGTAAAGCAAATGATCTCCTGATGGAGGGCGTGCACTTCTACCCAAACAGGGAAGTGATTGACTGGTGGAAGGAGTCTGGGGGGTCAGCTGTAGGGATCGTCCTATACGTGGCGGACGAGCAAATGCACCGAAGCATGATCGCAAACAGGGAGAAGCACAATGGAAAGCAGGTGGATCATTATCTCGGAAACATTGGGCGGATCAGGGCGATACAGGAGGAGATGGTAGCTACTGGTTCTGATGCAGGGTGGTTACTAGCTGATCCCACTAAGGAGAGGGATTACCAGAGAGTTGTTTCTGATTTACTGAATTAGAATTATCTAGCGACCAACCCACTCTGGGACAGACCTCTCCAGGAACGCTCGAACCCCTATCTCCTTGTCATCAGTATCAAACAAAGCTACGAATTCGGCCCTCTCCATCAGAACTCCCTCGGAGAATGGGAGGTCCAATGCCCCCCTTACTGCTCGCTTGGCTACCTTTGTGACGTATGGCGACTTTCTGGCAATCTCCTCTGCCAGTTCCATTGTAGCTGAATCTAGATCTTCTGGGGGGACTATCCTGTTAACTAATCCCATTCGAAGGGCCTCGTCTGCAGAAACCATGCCGCCAGAAAGAACGATCTCCATAGTCCTGCCGTATCCGATTAGCCGGCAAAGCCTCTGTGTCCCGCCACCCCCAGGGATCAGGCCTAGGTTAATCTCTGGTTGTCCGAAGTTTGACCTTTCAGAAGCAATCCTGATATCGCATGAAAGGGCCAGTTCTGTACCACCCCCCAGGGCGAAGCCGTCCACCATAGCAATAGTTGGCTTGGAAATGTTCCATACTGCCTCCCACGCGTTGTCCTCGAAGAAAGGGCGAACATCGTCAGCGTTTTTTCCGGCGAACTCGGAAATGTCAGCTCCGGCGGCGAAGGCTGGCGGCTTCGCCCTCTTCCCCTCCTCTGGTTCTTCGGGGGGGGCACCGCGGATTACCACGCAACGGACGTTGTCGTCAGACTCCACCCTTGCGCACTGGTCCTTGATTGCTAAGTGGGACTCGGAGTTTAGTGCGTTTAGCTTGTCAGGGCGGTTCAGCGTCCAGACCGAAATTACCCCTCCTCCGGGATTGGAGCCTTTCACGCTTACATCCTCTACAATCAGGACATGATCAGCCATGACGCAGCGGGGGAGGCACACCGCTTCAACGTATCACTACGCTACTCGTCGGGCCTAACTGGAGGGGGCAGGTCTGGAAGAGGGGGCGGGGGCATTGCCGTCCCTGTATCCGGGGGCATGGGCATGGAAGAGTCGTCCATAGGAGTTTCCGGTTCCTCTGCTGGATCGGAGGTTCTGGGGACATCCAAGGAAACCCTGACCTTCAACACCCTCCCATCGTCTATCCTCACATACGAAATTCCTTGGGGAATAGTTGGATCTGGGTGCTCGGGCTCGTATATTACTGCCAAGCCATGTCCAGGAATATTTGTCAGGGTTGACAGATCCTCCCCATCCTCCAAATCGGACCATTTTCTTGCCTCCTCAGCGAGCCTCTTGGATTTCTCGATTCTCCTCTCGTGGTAAAGCCTCTCCCTGAATACTGACCTCCTAGCTCTCTGCTGAGCGAGGTAATGGTCAACTTCTGCCTCCGCCTGCATCTCTGGGTCAGAACTAGCCACGTGTACCCTTGCAACCCCCTCAACATCATCCCCATGGGCAACTAGTACTGGCTCGTCATCAATATGGGCTGGTGATGGCGGAGGGGGCAGTTGTTCGGACTCTGCAGATAGTGGGGGGTCGGGAGAGGGTTTTCTTCCCCTACTTCTGCGGATCTTAGCGTCTCGGATTTCGCTGATGCTCTCCTCAGATAGGACTGCTGGTGGTAGTTCGATATCGCCGAAAACCGAGCCATTCTCTACGTTTACGGGTGATTTCTTGTGAACTGCGGGAATTGGGCGCCGACCCGTGAACAGCAACAGAGAGACGAGGAGGATGATCAGGACTCCCCCCGCTGCTTGCATTAGAAGGCCCTCGGGTACAATCAGAACATAGTAGAGCGGTACCGAGGCAATGGTCGCCACCCAAAGAAAAAGTCGAGTCGCCGCCGATGCCATGCTACATACCTGCACGGAGGAGCGCGTCTATTCACTTTGACGGGGGATTGAGGGCTTCTGAAAGCGCCTTTAGGGCCCTACCTCTGTGCGAGATTTCAGACTTCTCAACCGGGGAAAGCTCACCACAGGTTCGTCCGTCTCCTCCTTCGGGAATGAAGATGGGGTCATACCCGAAGCCTAGGTCTCCCGATATTTTCTCAGAAATTGTCCCTGGGCACACCCCTGTGGAACTGATAGTCTCCCCTTCAATTGAGATAATTGCTACTGCTCTGTACTCGGCCCTTCTATTTCCCTCAGTTCGAAGGAGATTGAGAATACCTCGGAGCCCGATGGTCCTCTCAACATATGACGAGTATGGGCCCGGAAAACCATCTAGAGACTCAATAAAAATACCCGAGTCCTCGACAAGAATAGCAGACTTCTCCAATTCGGTCCCGCTGATTAATTCCCTAGCCTGCATAATCTTGGACAGAGCAACTTCCTCTATTCCGTCTGCTTGAAGCTCTTGAATTTCTGGGATATGCCCATCTATATTCAGTTGTGAGACGGAATGGCCGAATTGTGCTAGAGTTTTCGCCGCCTCGGAAACCTTGTGAGAATTTCCTGTAGCAAAGAGAATTTCCATTTCTTCACTATCCATGGTACCTGACTCTGCCAGTGATCTTTCGGAACCTCTCGACCACATCAATAGCGGTTTCTGCTTCAGATTCCTCACTATCCACGCTTAGATAACCGTCACAGACGATTTCCATTCCATCGGGAATCAAGGAATGGCTAGCACCTAGGCACTCGTTTAGTACCTGAAGGTCAAGACCGAGGTGCTCAAGTTCAGGGGACTGTCTTGAAAGGCCGAAGTCGATGAGATACAGATTGCCTCCTGGAGAAACCATTACGTTGTGTGTTGTAAGGTCCCCATGGGAGACTCCAACCTCGTGAAGGCATCGAATCAGAGAGCCCAACCGAGTTAAGTGAAGTGTGCCTGCATCTCCTGACTTGAGGAGATCATGGAGTGGCGATCCCTCTATTCTGGACATAAGAATTGACGAGCTTCTCTGGTCTAGAAACATTAGTGCTGGAGAGGGAAAACCCTCGGATGATAGTCTAGATAGGATCCTAGCCTCCGCCGCTAGCCTCTGCCTTGTAAGTCTGCGGTCCAGATCTGGGTGCCTGTAACCCCGAGGCCTTCTGACCTTCAGAACGGCTCTATTGCCCATCCAGAATCCTCCAGTAACAGTAGCTTCCGCCCCCTCGTGAATAACTTCATCTGGCTTCCACATCGGGACTGGCCCATCTGCCATGCATACCCGATGCTAGATGACTTCAAAGCGGTTGCACTCTGTCGATTGACTGGTCAACATGGTTCTGGATATGCCTGCGGCCCCGCTTCCTCGTAGGTTCGTGGGGACATTCGGGTATTCAGAGTCCGAGATAGAAAAGGAGGCGATTAGGCTACAGTACGCCATCAAGCAGCCAATGCGGTGGAGCATTGAGATCTGCAGGTCTCTTGCTCCCATGACTCTAGAAATTAACAGGCTTAAGGAGGAAAAGGACGTTTTTCTGATAGCACATTCATATCAGACTCCAGATATTACCTACGGCGTTGCTGATTCTGTGGCAGACAGCTATGCACTTTCCAAGGAGGCAAGAGATGCCCCCCAACAGACTATCCTTTTTTCCAGCGTTCGATTTATGGCTGAGACTGCCAAGATAGTCAGCCCCCACAAGAAGGTGCTGCATCCATCCCCAGATGCAGGATGCTCACTGAGTGATGG
>MDTE01035122.1_pt1 | contig 14592 bp, 14 predicted proteins | sample 811231 | NCBI WGS metagenome assembly MDTE01 (sample SAMN05326651, study PRJNA326480) | marine metagenome | isolation source: seawater | place: Indian Ocean: Red Sea | collected 2010 | reverse complement strand
TTATAGAATCTAGATGATACAGGTACTCTGAATATATATTCACTTCCAGTCATCGTGATTTTAGAACTTGTTGAGTGAGGTATAATTTGCGGAACTTTAGCTTTTGTGATTACTGGAACCATTGGTAAGGTTACAGAACTACAGCTAGATCCGATTATTACATGAACTTTATCTTGATAGGCAAGTTTAGTAGCGTTAGCTACTCCTTTTTCTGATTTACACTCATCGTTATAAAGTATTAAATCAATTTTTCTACCATTTATACCGCCTTCAGAATTCCACTGCTCAACGGTATCCGTGATTAATTCACCATGTTTGTAGCCTACATCTGATAACATTCTGAATGAAACACCAATTTTGATGTCATTAGCTTGTGCGATAGACGTGATTGCTAAACCTGCGGTGAATATAATTGTTGAAAAAATAATTTTTAATTTTTTCATATTCCCCTCTTTCTATTTTTTTTTAGTTCTTCGGCGTTTTTTATTGACGTCTCAGAACAAATTTAATTAAATGTATTTAATAAAATATAGAATTTTAAATCAAGTATTATATGCTAAAGATAAATGGTCTTATTTCTGGTTACGGTTCCGTGCAAATATTAAATGGTGCAAATATGAAGGTGGACCCACAATCTATAGTTGCATTGTTAGGAGGAAATGGAACAGGAAAATCAACGATTTTAAAAGCTTGTTCAGGATTAATTAGAACCTGGAGTGGTTCAATTAATTTTAATGGTGAAGATATACATAATGATCCACCACATAGGATAGTTGAAAAAGGGCTGGTCCAAGTGACGCAAGGAAAAGATGTTTTTCCTGCAATGTCGGTAAAAGAAAATTTAAAATTAGGAGGATTTGTTTTAAAATCTAATCAAAAATTACAAGATAATTTAGAAAAAGTTTTTGATTATTTTCCAAGATTAAATGAAAGAAAAGATCAGTTAGCAGCCACGTTATCAGGTGGAGAATTACAAATGCTTTGTATTGGAAGAGGTTTAATGTCAAATCCTAAGATGATTATGCTAGATGAACCAAGTGCAGCTTTAGCTCCACAAATCGTTTTAGATATATTTAAAAATATTAATAAAATTAGAAAAGACGGCTTAACGGTTTTGGTTGTCGAGCAAAATGTTAGAATGGCTCTCTTATTATCTGATTACGGCTATGTAATTAAAGATGGAATAATAAATGTTGAGGGAGAGTCTAAAAAATTGATGTATGACGATACTGTCAAAGATTCTTATTTAGGTGGAGGAGGAACAACAGCAAATGTTTAAAAAATTTAGATTTACCAGAAAAATTGAAAATATTTTAATGCTGACATTTGCAGGTATTTTTTTAGCTTATATAAGCACCAGCCCTGATATGAGCATTGAGTCACTCAAAGGAGTATTAATAATTGGTATTACAGTTGGTATAATTTATGGTTTAGTCGCGGTAGGTATTTCTCTTATTTACACAGGATTAGATGTCGTAAATTTTTCACATGGTGAATTTTTTATGATAGGAGCCTTCACTGGTTTAACTGTTTATAATTTTTTAGTAGATGGTGAGCTTATTTATGCAATTTTTCCTGAGGCATATGGTGTCGTGGGATACGTTATAGGTTTGTTTTTTGCTTTTGTTTTAATGGGTTTGTTTGGAGTTCTTATAGAAAGAATATTTTTAAGGCCTCTAACTAAAAAAGGTGGGGGTTATACAGTTGCTGGTATGGGAATTATTATTTGTGGATTCGGTTTATCAGTTATTCTCCAAAATATAGCCTACTTGATTTGGAATCCTACAGCACATCCATTTCATGCTGATTTAGGATTACCCATTAATGTAGCAGGTATAACTTTGCCGATGACATATCTTTGGATGTTGGTGACAGGCTTTGTGGTAGCAGGTGCATTATATTTTTTTTTAAATAAAACCAAGATGGGTTTAGGAGTTAGAGCTGTTGCGTTTTCAAAAGATATCTCAAATTTAGTGGGTATAAATGTTCCTCTTTATATTTCAATTATATTTGGTATTGCATGCGCTTTAGCAGGAATCGCAGGAACTCTTGTAGGTCCAACTTATCAAGTGGTCGTTTACATGGGATATATAATTTTGCTTAAAGCTTTTGCTTCTGCTGTGGTTGGAGGATTTGGTAGTTTACCAGGAGCTATAGTTGGTGGTTTTACAGTAGGGTTGTTTGAAACCGCTTGCTCTTTTTTTATTTCAGGAAGCCATAAAGATGCATACGCATTTTTATTAATGGTCGTTGTGTTATTAATCAAGCCAACCGGTTTCTTTGGCGTTCAAGTAAAAATGAAAGCATAATGATAAATAAAAACACAAAAGTTGCAGTGCTAGGTGCGGGTGCTATGGGGTGCCTTTTTGGAGGTTTGCTTGCTGAAAAAGGTTTGGATGTTGTCCTTATCGATGTTTGGAAAGAACATGTGAATGAAATTAATAATAAAGGTTTAAAAATGATGGGTCATGGTGGAGATCGAATAATTAAAATAAAAGCAACCACTGAAACAAAAACATTAAACCCGGTAGACGCTATAATTATTATGTGTAAAGCAACAGCTTTAGAGCAAGCGTTAACAAATTCAAAAAATATTATTGGTGATAAAACAATGCTTATGTCTTTTCAAAACGGAATAGGTCACGAGGAAATTATGCAGAGTATTGCAGGAAAAGATAAAGTTTTAGGTGGATCAACAACGCAAGCTTCGAGTATACAAGGACCAGGAATAATTCAAAATCACGCCAGTTTACCCTCTTGGATTGGTGAATACGAAGGTGGTCATAGTGATAGAGTTAAAAATCTAGCTGAAACTTTTACTGCACATGGATTAGAAACAATAGCTGAGGATAATATAAAAAGAAGAAAATGGATGAAATTATTTGCCTTAACTGCGATTGGACCTCTTTCTGCAATTTTTGATTTACATCACACAGATTTGTACATTGCAAATAAAAATCAAGTAATGTCAAGAAAATTAGGCAAAGATATTATTTTAGAAACAAGAGAAGTTGCAAAGGCAGATGGTGTGGAAGTTAGTGAAAAAGATTGTCTGGAAATGTTTAATAGAATTGTTGACTCGAGACAAACAAATAAATCGTCAATGGCTTTTGATGTTTTAAAAAATAGAAAAACTGAAATAGATTTTATAAGTGGTGCGGTATCAAAAATCGGAAAAAAACACGGGATAAAAACCCCTCTAAATGATCTAATGTACAATATCATAAAAATAAAAGAAGGAGCTTACGTTTAAATCAGTGTCTAAAGAAATTATTTGGCAGCCGTCTAAAGAACTTGTCAATAATTCAAAACTCACAAAATTTTTAAAATTTTGTAAGGTAAAAGATTATGATGAGCTTGAAAATAAAAGTTCGTCTAAGCCTGAATGGCTATGGGAAAATGTTATTAAATTTTCTAATTTAAAATTTTTTAAGTCTTACAATAAAATCATGGATGAAAGTAAAGGTATCCCTTGGACAAAATGGTGTGTTGGAGGTAAAACGAATTTAGTATTAAATTGTATAGATCGACATAAAGATAAAGATTTTTTTAAAAAAACATTCATTTTTGCTGAAAGAGAAGATGGTAAAGAAAGTTCAATCACTTATGATGAATTTGATAAAAAAATATCAAAAGTTGGCAACACTTTAAAAATTAACGGGTTTCAAAAAGGCGATGTCATTGCACTTTACATGCCTCAATTTATTGAAACTTATATTGCGTATTTTGCAATATTAAAAGTTGGTTGCATAGTACTACCTCTTTTTTCTGGTTACGGTTCAAAAGCTGTTATTGAAAGATTAAATATTGCTAAAGCCAAAGGAATTTTCACGGTTGATAAAACTTTCCGTAAAGCAAAAGAAATAAGAATGTTTGATTTAATTAAAGATGAATTAGATAATGTAAAATCTTTAAAAAAAGTTTTTCTTTTAGGTAAAGATAAGGGAAAAAAAATCTTCAATTGGGAAAATTTTGAAAACGTTTCTGATAAACTTAAAACTGAAGAAATGGAAGCGGAAGATCCTGCCATAATTCATTTTACTTCTGGCACTACTGGAAAACCAAAAGGATGCGTTTACACACATATAGGTTTGGTTACAAAGATGGCTTTTGATGAGGGTATCCTTGCTGATTTTAAGCAAACTGATATTCACCTATGTATGGCAGACATGGGATGGATGGTTGGATCAAAGTCTGCAACAATAGCTTCTTCGCACGGAGCTCAAATGGTTATTGCAGAAGGCGTGCCTGATTTTCCTGATCAAATTAGATTCTGGAAACTAATTGCAAAATATAAAGTTTCATGGACTGAATTGTCTCCAGCCCTTATTAGAAATCAAATGATTAAAGATAAAAAACTTTTTAATGATATAGATTTATCCTCTTTAAGAATGATTTGCACAGGTGGCGAACCTTGGACTGAAAAACCTTGGAAATGGTTATTTGAATTTATTGGTAAATCTAAAGTTCCTATCATGAATTCAGCTGGAGGTACTGAGGTTTCTGGGTCAATTTTACATTGTTGTCTTCATAGACCTTTTAAAGTTGGATCATTCAATGCTCCTATACCTGGTATGAGTGCTGACATAGTTGACTCAAACGGTAATACAGTTACAGAGGATCATTTGGGCGAATTGGTAATGAGAAAGTCTTCAATAGGTTTAACCAAAGGTCTTTGGGAAGATGATAAAAGATATTTAGAAAATTATTGGAAAGTTATCGAAAATTTCTGGGTGCATGGTGATCTTGCAAGTAAAGATAAAGACGGTCATTGGTATTTACATGGAAGATCCGATGATACGATTAAAGTCTCAGGAAAAAGGATTGGGCCTTCTGAAATAGAAAGCGTAATTATAAAAAGTGGAAAGGCTAAAGAGGTTGCCGCAGTTGGAATTCCAGATGAAAATAAAGGATCGAAAATTATTCTTTCGATTGTACCACTGGAAAGTGAAAAAAACCTCAAAGAAAGTGACTTTATAAATTTAATAATTAAAGATTTAGGAAAATCATTTAAACCTGATAGAATAATTTTTGTAAAAGATTTGCCTAAGACTAGAAATTTAAAAATAATGAGAAGAGTTATTAAATCTTGTTTGATTAATGAAGATCCTGGTGATATTTCTACTTTATTAAATCCAGAGTCTGTAGAAGAGATAAAGGAATATGCATTTTAAAGATATACTTTATGAGGTTAAAGGCGATTATGCCAACATAACCATAAATAGACCAAAAGTTTTAAACGCTTTTACTCCTGAAACATTACATGAGTTAAAATCAGCTCTTGATAAAGCAGAAAAGGATAAAGAAGTTGGAGTGATTGTTTTATCCGGTGCAGGTGATAGAGCTTTTTGTTCCGGTGGAGATATGAATTGGGAAAGCTCAGAAGAATTCCAAAATCATGAATATGAATTTCACATTCATTTAACCAAATGTAGCAAACCAATAATTGCGAAAGTAAACGGTTACGCGATTGGTGGAGGAAATCATATGGCTTACTTTTGTGATTTAACAATTGCTAGTGAAAATTCTATTTTTGGACAAAATGGTCCAAGAGTCGGATCCCCTGCTGGTGGTGCCATAGTTGCTCACTCAGCAAATATTTTGGGTCATAAGCGTGCAAGAGAAATGTGGATGACTTGCAAAAGATACTCTGCAAAAGAAATGATGAACTGGGGTATGGTTAATTCAGTTGTAAAAAAGGATAAATTAGATGAAGAAGTAAAAAAATATGGAGATGAGATATTAAAAGCAGCCCCTACCTGTCTAAAAATTCTTAAAGCCAGTTTTAGAAAACAGTTCGAAGAAATTTTAAAAATTACTCAAAAAAGCATGGTTGATGAAGTTGCGCCAAATTATTTTAAGACTGGAGAGCAAAGTGAAGGTGCTAAAGCTTTTTTAGAAAAAAGAAAACCTAACTTTAAAAAATTCAGATAAAGAATACCCCCTTTTTAAAGGGGGTATAATTTTTAAATTATTTTATTTTGTGTTTAAAATTGCGTCTATCATGCCAGAACCGTATTTATCACTATAACTTTTGTAAACCGGTTTTACAGCAGCAGCGAAGGCAGGAACGTTTGCTTTATTTATAACCATTCCTTTTCCTTTTAGATCTTTCATAGCTTTTTTAACAACTTTTGTTGTTAGATCTATCTCATACTTTTGAAGTTGAGCAGCAGCTTTTGTAATAGCTTTTTGTTGATCTCCGCTTAATGAGTTCCAAGTTTTTTTTGACATTACAACAACTCCTGGTGGTCTGAAGTGTTGAGTGATGCTGTAATATTTTGAAACTTCAAAAAATTTGTCGTTTAAAACATTTCCTGCAGCATTTTCTCCACCATCTAGAACACCTTGTTTTAGAGCTGAGTAGAGTTCTCCGTAAGCCATAGGAGTAGCGCTTCCGCCCATTGCATTAACAGTGTTAACCATCAGTGGACTTTTCATTACTCTTATTTTTAAACCTGACATATCAGAGGGCTCTTTGATTGGTTTTTTCCCATTGAACATATTTCTATATCCATTATCAAACCAAGCTAAACCGTGCATACCTTTAGCGTCGAGCATTGCTAAAAATTTATCACCGATTGGACCGCCTAAAACTTTTTTAAAGTGTTTAGTGTCTCTAAACATGTATGGCAAACTAAAAATATCAAACTCTCCAACAAAACCTGCCATTGGACCAGTTGATACTTGAGCCATTTGAATTGATCCTTGTTGCATTCCCTCTATGTAAGCTCTTTCACTTTTTCCAAGTTGACCTCCAGCCATTACTTTAAATGTTACGCCAATTTTTTGTTTATTTACTTTATCAGCAAACCAATTTAAAGCGACGTTATGGTGGTGACTTGGGCCTGAAACTGATGCAATTCTTATTGTAGTTTCAGCATACGAAAAGTTAAAAAGAGTTAAAGTTAAAAGAAACGAAACAACGAATGTTATCATTTTTTTCATAGTCTCCTCCTCGTTTTATTAATAAAGTATATCTGAACCATATCTTGGGTAAAATCCTTTTTTTTTGAAATACAACTAATGAGTGTTATAAAATTGCCCAATCATCACTTACTTTTGATGCGAGTTTGTTAAGGGGCCTTGCACCAGTCTCGGTAATTTCTACAACTTGCTCAACTCTTAGTCCCTCTCCCTCCAACTCATGCAAATCTAATTTAACCGCCAAAGTCATTCTTGGATAAAAAACAAAGTCACTATATTTATTTAAATCAGGACTCTCTACTACATCTAAGCCAACACCATGCCCAGTGCCTCTTGTGCCAGTTACGTAAGGAGAAAATTTTGGTTCTAGTTCTAAAGGTTTTAACATTTCGTAAAATTTATCATGCACTGATGTAGCTTTGGTTTGAGATTTAATAGAATTTATTGTTTCTTTAAGAATTTTATGAGAATTGATTAAAGCATTTTTTTTATATTTTGACGCTCCTGGCATCAAAAAAGTTAAACCTCCGTCATTACAATAGTGTCCAATTGTTGGATTAAAATCAACCATTAACAACTCGCCTTTTTCTAATTTTTTATCTGTAGCTCTCCATGCTGGAAATTTAGTATTTTTCCCAGACATAACTACAGTTGCCGAACCTAGATCAGCACCTAATTGTCTCCCTAAAAAATCAGCATGTGCAACAACTTGTTGCTCTGTCATACCAACTTTAATTATTTTTTTAAGTTCAGTTAAAACTTGATCATTAATTTCAGCCGCTTTTTCCATTAGTTCTATTTCTTTAGAGCTTTTTATTTTTCTCATATCATCAAGTATCTCTGTTACAATTGGAAATTCAACATCCGGCATCGCTTTAGTTAAAATATCTCTTAAATAAAATGGCATCAAATGTTCTCCAGCAATTCCAAGTCTAAGTCCTTTTTTATTATATTTTTTTAACGAATTACAAATTTCGTTTTCAAATTTGTGATGTTGTAATATATTTTTTATCCAAACAGTCTCTTTTGCAGAATAGTAATTTAATCTACCAATTACTAAGAAAGGATCTTCATTTTCCATTAAAAAAAGTGTTTGTGGGGACTCTTCAATTACATTTATTGGTTTATAGCCTGTAAAATAAGTACAATATCCAGATCTATATTCATCAGAATATACAATTATACCGTTTAAATTTCTTTGTTTTATAATCTTTCTTAGTGTTTCTAGTCTCTTTTTTAATTCTTTTTCATCTATAATATTCATAGTACTATATTCTAGGGTTTTATTAGGATAAACTCAATAAGAATTATTACTATGCTTTATGAAATAAAAAAATTTATAAAGAGTTCTCAAACAGAGAATGGAAGAAATAATGATAGCGATTTAGTAAATTTAATATTCAAACCCATTATATCTTCTCTATTTTTGCTAATGATTCTAATTACTTTTACTCAAGTAATTTTCAGGTATATTTTAAATTCTGCATTACCGTGGGCTGGTGAAATTACAATATTCTTTTTTATTTGGGTAATTTTTTTGGGTGCAGCCATAACATTGCACAAAGGCTTGCATATCGGGGTAGATATAATAACTACTCAATTAAATGAAAAAAAGAAAAAATCTGTATATGTTTTTACTAATTTTCTTATAATTATTTTTTGTTTACTTATTTTTATCGGATCTATTCCTTTGGTTATAGATAATTATACTCAAAGATCACCTGCTCTAGAGATAAGACTTACATTTGTATATTTATCAATACCTTTCTCGATGGTTGCTATGATTTGGGTTTCTATCAAAAAGATTTTAAACGAGGTGAGAAAATAATGCTTACTATTTTATTTGCTTTCTTTTTTATTTTACTATTTCTAAATTTGCCAGTGGCATTTTCTATTGGATTATCCTCAATGATAGCTCTATGTTTTTATGGAGATTTACCTCTTAGTGCGATTGTAACTCGTATGTATTCAGGTGTGGACTCTTTTACTTTATTAGCAATTCCCTTTTTTATAGCCGCAGGTGAAATAATGAACGAGAGCGGGATCACTGACAAAATTGTTTCTTTTTCAAAGGCTTTAGTTGGACATATTAAAGGTGGATTGGCTCATGTCTCTATTGTATCAAGTATGTTTTTTTCTGGAATTTCTGGTTCAGCTACTGCCGATGCGTCAGCTCTCGGCTCAATGTTAATACCAGCAATGAAAAAAAGTGGTATAGATCCTGACTTTGCTGTTGCCGTAAGCGCTAGTTCAAGTGCAATTGGACCTATTATCCCTCCTAGTATTTTATTTGTAATTTATGGATCAATTGCAAATGTATCTATTGCAAAATTGTTTTTAGGTGGAATCATACCTGGAATTTTAATTGGTTTATCTTTAATGGTAGTGACTTATTTTTACGCAAAAAAAAGAGGCTACCCTTCTGAAAAAAGAAGTTCTCTAAAAAATTTAATAAAATCATTTTTAGATTCATTAATAGCCTTAATGATGCCGGTAATAATCCTCGGTGGAATTTTTGGTGGAATTTTTACTGCTACTGAAGCAGGCGTTGTAGCAGTATTTTATGCAATTATTGTTGGTGTTTTTATAAATAAAACAATCAAATTTTCTGATTTAGGCGGAATACTTGTTAAAGCATCTATAACAACTTCGATTGCACTCTTTGTTATTGCTGCTGCGAGTGCGTTTGCTTGGGCACTTGCATGGGAAGGTTTTGGAGAGATAGCTTTATCTTTCTTAACATCCTTTAGCGATAATCCTATTATTATTTTATCTTTAATTTTAATATTTGTATTGATCTTAGGATTATTTGTGGAGGGAATTCCAGTATTAATTATTTTATCACCCGTTATGTTGCCTGTTGTTAATGGATTGGGAATTGACTTAGTTTACTTTGGAGTTTTATTAGTTATGGCTATTGTAATTGGGTCGGTCACGCCGCCAGTTGGAATTTTAACATATATTTCTTGTGCAATAGCTAATACCACAATTTCAAGAGTCTTTTGGACCATTTGGCCATTTTGTGGAATAATGATCTTTGTATTATTTATGGCTGTTTTGTTTCCTGAGATAATAACATTGTTTTATAAATAGTTATGATTAAAAAAGTTTTAGTAACAGGTGCATCTGGATTGTGTGGAAGTATTACCAGTCAAGGTTTATCTAAATTAGGCTACAAATTAACTTTGTGTGATATAAAAAAAATATCAAGTCCAGCAGCAAAATCTTTAAATATTTCTCTTAATAAAAAAATTAAAATAATCGATCTTAGAAATTTTAGTAAAGTAAAAAAAATTACGAAAGGAATGGACGCTGTGGTTCATTTCGGCGGTATCCCTAGACATAAACCACATGAAGATGTATTTCAGAATATTATTGATCATAATATAATTGGTACTTATAATGTTTTTGAGGCTTGTAGAGTCAATAAAGTAAAAAGAATAATCTTTGCTAGTTCTGCTCATATCATGGGTTTTCATGATAGAAAAAAACGTTTAGATGACAAATCTTCATTTAGACCAGATTCTCATTACGCAGTGAGTAAATGTTTTGGAGAGTCTTTATCAAAATTATATTCAGATAAATATAATATAAAAATATTAAATATAAGAATTGGTTCTGCTCTTCCAAAGCCTACTGATATGAGATTTTTATCAACTTGGATAAGTTTCAGGGATTTAATTCAATTGGTTAATGTTGGATTAAAAAGTAAAAAACTATATTGCTCAAGTGTTTACGGAATATCCAAAAATAAAAGAGCATGGTGGAATAATAAAGAAGCATATAGATTAGGATATAAGCCACTGGATAATGCAGAAAATTACTCCAAAGATAAATTAACCAAAAATGAATACAAAGACAAAATAGCATTAAGACTTCATGGGGGTGTTTTTACTACTGATGGTCTTAAAGGAAAGTTATCAAATATTTTAAAAAATAAATAATTCTTGATGAAAATAAAAAAAATAACACCGATCTGTATTCATGTTCCTTTTGAACACGGTGCAAAAAAAACTAAATTCCATGGCCAAGATTGGCAAAAATTAGAGTTTGTACTTGTTAAAGTTGAAACTGACTCTGGTATTATTGGATGGGGTGAGTCTTTCGGATATGTTTCGTGGAAATCTGTAAAAACTTCTATTGAAGAAATGGTTGCTCCATCAATTGTTGGAAAAGAAATTAATTCAAAAGAAGATATAGATAATTTAGTTTATGATGTTCAAAAAACTCTACATATTTTTGGTAGATATGGAATAACAATTTATGCTCTTTCGGGAATTGAAATTGCATTATGGGACGCACTAGGTAAAGAGAAAAAATTACCAATTTATAAATTAATAGATGGTGGTAAAAAAAAAGAATTTAAAGCTTATGCAAGTTTGTTTAGATACTCTGATAAAAAGTTAGTAGAAAAAAAATGTCAAGAGTCTCTAGATAAAGGTTTTAAAATTATCAAGCTTCATGAAATAACTAATGAAACTATTGAAGCAGCTAGAAAATTTATTGGCAAAGATATACCATTAATGACAGATGTTAATTGTGCATGGACCTACGAAGAGGTAGTAGAAAAAGAAAAATTTCTTAAAAATATTGGACTTTTTTGGTTAGAAGAACCAATATTTCCACCCGAAGATTTTAAAACACTTTCAAAAATAAATAATGATCTAAAAATTCCAATTGCCGCCGGAGAAAATGCTTGTACCCATTGGGAATTTGATAAGATGTTAGAAAGCAAAGCAGTAAATTTTGCTCAACCATCAGTTATTAAAGTTGGTGGAATAAGCGAAATGATAAAAATTTTTAAATTATCGGAGGAAAAAAAAACACCTATCATGCCTCATACTGCTTATTTCGGTCCAGGATTTTTAGCTTCACTTCACCTTGCTTCAACTTCGAATATGGAAATTTTTATTGAGCGTTTTTGGTTAGACTTAGCTGAAGAGTTTTATCCTGGTTTTAAAACTGCAAAAAATGGTGTTTATAATCTGCCAGAAGGTCCAGGTCTTGGTATAGATATAAATGAGAATTTGATATCAAAGTTTAAAGTATGAAATACAGATCAGTATTATTTGTTCCTGGACATGAGGAAAAAAAAATTAAAAAGGCTTATTCATTAGATGCTGATTTGATAGTGATAGATTTAGAGTCAACAGTTCCAAATAATGAAAAGGAAACCGCCAAAAAAATTATCAGATCTTGTAATGTCGATAAAAATAAAACCTATATAAGAATAAATGATAATTCTGATTTGAATTTTGTTACATCAGAGAATTTTCCAGGAATTTTTTTACCTTTTACTGAAAGTGAGAAACAGTTAAAAGAAATAGAAAATATTCTCAAAAAAAATGAAAACTTAAAAACAAATATTATTCCAATTCTAGAAAGTATAAACGGTTTAGCAAATTTACAAGAAATTTGTTCTTTTAAAGAAAGAGTAAATTTAATTTCTTTCGGTTCACATGATTTAACAAAATCTATAAATTTGAAAGTATCGGATGATGAGAAAGAAATCCTTGAATTTAGAAAAAATATTGTAAGCAAATCTATTAAAATCGAAAAACCAATTGATACATCTTATCTAAATTTCAAAGATTTAAGAGGTTTTGAAAAGTCTTGTCTGCTTGCTGAGAAATTAGGTTTTGGCGGAAAAGCCTGCATTCATCCCGATCAAATTGAAATTTCCAATAAAATTTTTTCATGAAATCTTTAAAAAAGTTTTTATATTTTGCATATGGAACAAACGTTAACAAAAAATTTTTTTTAAAAAAATTTAAAAATGCAAAATATCTAAAAAAATATTATCTTAATAATTTTGAGGTGGTTTTTAGGTCTAAGTATGGAGTTCCAGATATTCAAAGGAAAAAAGGGTATAAAGTGAATGGAATAATATACCAAATTGATAATTTGATCGAAAAAAAATTAGATATTTACGAGGATTTTCCCAGATTATATATCAAAAAGTATTTTTATCATAAAGGAGTAAAAATTATGTATTATTATATGAAAATAAAATCTCCAATAAGAAAACCTTCCCAATATTATTTAAATATAATGAAAAGTGGGTATCGACAGTGTGGGTTTAGAGATTTATTAAAAATGTAAATATGAAAAAAATAAAAATTGCTTTACTTGGTGTTGGATTAATGGGGAAACAACATTTAAAAGCTATACATTCATCAAAGAAAGCAAGTTTACATTCAATTGTTGATATAAATCAAAAGTCCAAAAAATTTGCGGAAAAATATAAAGTCCCCTTTTACATTAAATCTTCCTATCTTTTAAAGAACAATAAACCCGATGCAGCGATTGTAGCCACACCAAATCAATTTCATGAAAAACATACAATCAATTTACTAAATAATAAGATACCTGTTTTATTAGAAAAACCTATTTCTGATAGTATCGTTAAGGCAAAAAGAATAATAGATAGCTCTAATAAAAATAAAACACATTTATTAATTGGTTATCACCGAAGGCACAATAGCATTGTATCAAAAATTAAAAATAAAATTTCAAAAGGTCAGCTTGGAACAATTGTTTCAGCAAATGTAATGTGTTGGCTATATAAAAATAAAGAATGGTTTAAAGAAAAATGGAGGACAAAAAAAGGAGCTGGTCCCTTAGGGATAAATTTAGTTCACGATATTGATCTTATTTGTTATCTTCTTGGTCCTGTTAAGTCTGTGCAAGCTTTTACATCAAATCGAATAAGAAAATATGAAGTAGAGGACACAGCTGTTGTAAATTTTATTTTTAAATCTGGTGCTTTATGCACCTTAAGTGTTTCTGATACGATTGTCTCTCCTTGGAGTTATGAGCTTACTGCAGGTGAAAACCCTGCCTACCCTGTTACCAATCAATCATCTTACTTTATTGGGGGTACGAAAGGTTCAGTTCAATTTCCTAATTTAAAACATTGGTATAATAAAGGTGAACGCAGTTGGTGGAAACCAATTTATAACAAAAATATGGACGTAAAATTAAGTCGCTTTACTTTAATAAACCAAATTAATCATTTTTGTGATGTTGTGATAGGAAAAACAAAACCAAAAGTAACGGGAAGTGATGGGTTGATATCATTAAAAATTTTTGATGCGATTATCAAAAGTTCAAAGTCAGGAAATAAAATATCTATAAAGTAATTAACTTAAATTCTTTACTTTTCCACCATCTATTGAGAGAAATTTTCCATTAGATTTTTTATCATTAATTAATTTTAAAGTCAGTCTTGCAACTTCCTCTGGTTTTGTTGGTCTTTTAATTTTGGCTAACTTAGTTCTTTTTTTTAAAAGTTGTTCCACACTTTTTTTTAAGATCTTTGAGTCTGCTTTAAGTAACTTTTGTAATCGTCCAGTCAGGGTCATTCCCGGATTTATTATAGATACTGAAACTTTATCCAACTTACCTTGTAACGTTAAAGTTTTGGTGAAGTGATTTAAAGCAGCATTTACAGCTCCACCAATCATAAATGTCCTTGATGGTTTTTCCCATGACCCAGCTCCTCCACCAATGTTAATTATCTTTCCTCTATTTTTTTTTAATTTAGGCCAAAAAATTTTACTTAATCTTAAAGCAGATTTAAATTTTAAATCAAAACCATCATTCCATGTTTTATCATTGAGTTTGAGAAAGTGGCCTCCTTTGGTCGCCCCAGCTACATTGATT
>MDTE01010460.1_pt1 | contig 14592 bp, 17 predicted proteins | sample 811231 | NCBI WGS metagenome assembly MDTE01 (sample SAMN05326651, study PRJNA326480) | marine metagenome | isolation source: seawater | place: Indian Ocean: Red Sea | collected 2010 | reverse complement strand
GATCAAAAACAACATTTAGAATTATCAAGAGATATTGCTCAAAAGTTTAATAACGATTTTAGTGTCGACTTCTTTCCACTCCCAGAACCTTTAATCTATGGCAATGCAACCCGAGTTATGAGCTTACGTGATGGTACTAAAAAAATGTCAAAGTCTGACCCTTCAGACTTTTCTCGAATTCTACTAACAGATGATGATGATTTAATTGCTTCAAAAATTAAAAAAGCAAAATCTGACTCTGATTTAATTCCCTCTTCGTCTGAAGATTTACACAATAAACCCGAATGTTTAAATCTGATTAATATTTTATCAGCATGTATTGATAAAGATATAAAAATGACTCTTAAAGATTATTCAGGGAAAGAATACTCTTCTCTAAAAAAAGATTTAACTGAAATTTTGATACAAATTATTGGCCCAATTAGAAAAGAGATTAAAAACCTTCTTAGAAACAAAGATGAGTTAGATAAGATACTTTCGAATAGCACTCAAAAAGCATCTGCTATAGCCGATCCTATTGTTGAAGATGTCTATAAAATCGTTGGTTTTAAATAAAAAACTGTTTGGGTTGAATTTTCAAAATTTAAAGTCATATTATTAATTAAATAATGTTTGTACAAACTGAACCAACACCAAATCCAGCTACTTTAAAGTTTTTGCCTGGCAAAGAAGTAATGAAAGAAGGCACTATATTCTTTCAAAATCAAGAATCTGCGGATAATTCTCCTCTAGCACAAAACCTTTTTAATATTAAAGGTGTGGATAGTGTTTTTTTTGGATCTGACTTTATTACTATAACCAAAGCAGAAAGTAATGAATGGGCTTTAATGAAACCAGCTATTCTAGGGTGCATAATTGAACATTTTACAATGAACAAACCTATAATCTCAGAGCAAGCAACTCGCACTGAACACTCGATTGATGAAAATGATAGCGATGTTGTTAAAAAAATTAAAGAACTTTTAGATACGAAAGTTCGACCAGCAGTAGCAATGGATGGTGGAGATATTATTTTTGACAAATACAGTGAAGGGATTGTTTTTCTTCAAATGCAAGGTGCTTGTCAAGGCTGTCCTAGTTCGACGGCAACTTTGAAAATGGGAATAGAAAATATGTTAAAACATTATATTCCTGAAGTTCGTGAAGTTCGCCCCGTTGAAGCATAAATATTTAATATTTTTATTAGGTCTATTCCTAACTCCTGTAGCTTACTCACAAGGTTTTGATAGTTGGAAAGAACTTCATATCTATTACAAAAAAAATAATTTTCAGTTAGATGCCATTACTGAAAAAGAACTTAACTACTTACCCATTCTTGAGCACTTACCATCTGATTTTGACGAATTAAAAGAAGTAGAAACCAAAAAGAAATTATTTTATCTAATTACAATACCTATTATTTATAAATCTAATTCATTGATACTTGAAGATCGTGAAATGATTATAAATATTGAAAAAAAATTTAACCGAACTGATTTAAATAAAAATGAGACTAATGAAGTAATACGTTTATCTAAAAAATACAAACTAGATTACAGTAAAATTAATCTTAAGCTTTTTAAACAACTCAAACAAAGAATAAACATGATTCCTATTTCTCTTGCTTTAGGCCAGGCTATTATTGAAAGTGGTTGGGGCCAATCAAGATTTGCACTTGAAGGTAATGCGCTTTATGGCCAGTGGACAACTAATGAAAATAGAGGGCTTATCCCAGAAGACCGTGATGAAGACAAGAAACACGCCGTATTAAAATTTAAAAATCTTCAAGAAAGTGTTCAGGCTTACATGCATAACATTAATACACACGGGGCATACTATAGCTTTAGAGTTGTTCGAAGAATTGCGGAGAGGGTTCAATACACAGACCCGATTAGTGCTAAAGTAAAGTTTTTAGCCGCTTACGCTGAAATAGGCGATGAATATGTAGATAAACTTGAATTAATCATTGAGTCTAACAAGTTAAGAAATTTCGATAGATTTAAATTTTAATTGATCAAATATTGATAACCAAACCAATAAACACCATCATCTACCCTAGTACAATTAAAGCGCAATCTTCCCTTTACGGGTAAACGATCAAGTTCAATTAATAATTTATTTTCTAATATAGTAAATGTCTTTTCAATAGAACCTTGGAAATCGCTTATAAAACAATTAATACCATTTACTCCACCCTCAACATCTAATACAAATCTTTTAGAAGCAGGGCTCAAAAGAGCATTAATTGGCTTTAAAGATATTTTAGAAAAAGGTAATGCTTGAGATGCGTCTCTAATTCGATCTAGGGAGCTATAATTTTCATTTAAAGGAAAACGTGGGATGTAAAATTTTTGATCAATTGAAAATGCTCCTGAATGTTGTCCAAAAGCTGCATCAAAATATCTAGAAACAATTTCTTGAGCTAATGAGCTGTTTTCACCAAAAGGATAAGCAAAAAGATTGGGTTTAATTTCAAGATTTTCAAAAATTATTTTTTGTGATATTTCAATCTCATTGATTATCTCCATCTCGCTTAAAATAGAGAGGCTAGAATGAGAATGAGTGTGATTTTGTATATCAACCCCCCGTTTTAATGCGTCTTTTAGTTGAGACCAACTCATATAATTATTTCCACCCACATTTTCAGTATTTAGAAAGAGTGTCACTGGAATGCTATTTTTTTCGAATATTGGTAGTCCAACTTCATAAAACGACAGATAAGCATCATCTACTGTAATAGAGATAGTTTTTTCAAGAAGGACATTAGGATTTAAAAGATCTTTAGCATAAATAAATCTAAAGTTTTTCTTTTTTAAATAGTCAATATGGCTTTCTAGCTGTTCAACTGTTATATTGGTGGAAGGGTATTTAGTTTCACCAAATCGATGATACATTAATAAATTATTAGGAATATTATCATTTATTATTGTTGCGTGAGAAAGTGATATATGTGCATTATAAGTAATAAAAATAATGGCAAATAAGCTTAATAATTTAGAGATAGGCATTGATAGTTCATTATCATACTGTTCTATTACTTTATTTAAAAAGAAAAAAGTTATTTGGGACCAGTTTCAAAAATGTGATTATGGCCACGAAAAGATTTTATCAGTTCTTTTAGCAAAGTTAGTTCAAGATACAAAAATTAACCCTGAAAATATTGAATATTTGCACATTAATAGAGGTCCAGCAAGATTTACTGCTATCAGGAATTGTCATGCTTTAGCTAAAGGGTATTTTTTTTCTCATAAAATAAAAATTTTTACGTATTCGATTTTTGAACACTACTATTTAGGCGTAACTAAAAAAGTTAAAAAAAATATTCTATGTATACTTGATACTAATAGAAGAGATTTAGCTGTACAAAAAATTAATTCGGAGGGTAAATTAATTGGCAAAACACTGACTTTTCCTATTGATGATAGTTTAATAAACTTGCTAAATAAAGACTATGGTTTAATGGGTAATGGAATTGAGAAACTTAAGAAAATTTCTGATTTTAAATTTATAAATACAAAAATATTTGGTCCAACTAAACTGTATTCAAGTTATTTTGTAAAACAATTTTATAAAAAAAAATACTCTTTGAAATTTCCAAAAATAATTTATCCCTACTCTCCTGTCTGAATAATTAAATATTTAAAAAAGAGTATTTTTTTTCTATATATTTTTGATGATAGTCTTCTGCTAAACAGTAATTATTGGTATATTCAATCGTAGTTGTAATTTTATTATTGAAATAATTTTCATTTAAGAATTGAGTTTTCTCTTCAGCAATTTTTATTTGACTCTCATCATAACAACCAATAAGTGATCTATATTGAGTTCCTCTATCAGGGCCTTGCTGATTTAAAGTTGTTGGATCATGTATTTTATAAAAATAATCAATTAACTTTTCATATGATATAATTTTATCATCATATTTAATTAGAACTACCTCTACATGATTAGTATTTCCAGCACACACTTCATCATAAGTGGTTTTGTCAGAAATTCCTTGAGAGTAACCTACTTCGGTATGATTTACTCCATTTAATTCAGAAAATTTTTTTTCTACTCCCCAAAAACATCCTGCACCAAATACAGCCTTAGACATTCATTTTACCTTTTAGTTTAGTTTTCTGGGAGCTCCTTTGAGATATTCTCTTTCTCCATATCTCATAACTTTTACTTTTAATGTTTTTCTTCATAATTTTTTTGACTTCGCCTTCGTTTATATCGTAAATTTTAGCAATGTGGCTGAAATCCGTTTCATCATCCCAAGCCATTTGAATAATATCGCTTATCTCAATGGTATTAAATTTCATAACTAGTGATACAAATTAATAGCATTTTTAGATTTATAGCAATTCGAGGCATATCCTTGTTCTTGAGTTGAAAATCTAAATAGCTTTCCTGCATGAGGCTGTCTTTCGACTTCTATATCATTGAGACCAACAGAGGCTGTTGTAATATATAAATCATTCAATTCACTACCTCCAAAGGCACAACTGGTAACTTTTGAGACAGGTAATTGTAAAATTAACTTTAAATTTGCTTCTTTGTCAAAACAACACACTTTCCCGCTGCCCCACATCGCAACCCATAAATTTCCTTTTTTATCAACTGTCATGCCGTCAGGATTGCCATCAATATTATTCAAAGAAAGAAAAATGTTTTTTTTAAATCCATTTTGAGAAATATTTTTTATGGGAAAGGAATAAATAATTCTTTTTATGGAGTCAGTAACATAACCTATATTCCTTTCATAATCAAAAGTGGGACCATTAGAGATGATGTAAGAATTGTCATGGAATATTGGTTTTAAATTTGAGTCATGACAGATAACCATTCCTGTTTCTGTTTTTTGTTTTGTATCCATAGTGGAAACCCAAATTTGTCCATTCAAATCAATATCTGCATCATTGATACGGTTATCTGAATTATTTAAATTTATTTTAGTAAGTAGTTGTTTTTTTGTAATTGAAGAATGGAGAGAGAATAATGAATCATTTGAGCTCATTATGTAGTTATTGTTATCTTGAAGAAGAATATTAGTAATACCTTCTTCTATGATATAGTGATTTTCTTTTTCATTGTTTTTATCAGTTTCAATAATTTTATTTTCATAAATATCTATCCAAAGTAATTTGTTATGTCTCCAATCCCAAATAGGTCTTTGTCCCAAAACACTTTTATAAGAATCATGAAAGACGATTGGCTGTTCATATTTTATTCTCATAAGAGAATTATAAACTATATAATTTGTAGAAAAAAGGGCACAGCAGATACAATAGAGGAGTAGATGCTATGCCCTAATTTTAGATAATGAGGGTACAACTCATTAATCTAAACTTCACGCGGCACTCAGGCCTTTTACTTTGCTGGAAGCATCAAGACCAATCTTTAAATCATTTATAATGTCATCTACATGTTCTAGACCAACGCATAAACGAACATATCCTGGAGTAACTCCAGCTTTTAGTTGCTCATCAGGAGTTAACTGAGAATGGGTTGTCGATGCTGGGTGTATGGCCAAACTCCTTGCATCTCCAATATTTGCTACATGGTAATGAAGCTGAAGTGCATCAATAAAAGCTTTCCCTCCTTCAACACCATTTTTCAATTCTATACCAATCATGGAGCCATAATTGCCATTTAAATATTTTTTTGCATTTTCTTTAGCCTTTCCAGCCGCAAATTTAGGAAAGGTAATTTTAGATATTTGCTCATGACTTTTAAGGAACTCTGCTACTTGATCAGCATTAGAGTTATGTTGTTTTATTCTCAAAGGTAATGTTTCTAAACCTTGAATTAAATTAAATGCATTATTGGGAGAAATTGCGGAACCTAAATCACGAAGTAAAACAAACCTAGCTCTGACCGCAAAAGTTATATTAGCCCCTAGTACTTCTGGAACAACCTTACCTAATACCCATCCCCAATAACTTGGATCAGGTTGATTAAAAATTGGTTGACGATCTGGAAATTTTGTCCAATCAAAGTTTGCGCCATCAATTATAGCTCCTCCAATTGAAGTACCATGCCCACCAATCCATTTAGTTAATGAATGAACTACAACAGCAGCACCATATTCAAAAGGCCTACAACTTGTTGGAGCAGCAGTATTATCTATAATTAAAGGAATACCAAAAGATCTACCTATGTTTGATACTTCTTCTATTGGGAATACTGTCAATTTGGGGTTAGGTAAAGTTTCGGCATAATATGCTCTAGTTTTCTCATCGGTTAATTTTTTAAAATTATCTGGATCAGATGGGTCTGCAAATCTAACATCAATACCTTGGGCTCTTAATGTGTTATTAAATAAATTCCAAGTGCCACCGTAAATATCAGTCGAACAAACAATGTTATCACCTGTTTGAGCTACATTTTGAATTGAAAGTGCCGATGCGGCTTGACCTGAGCTAACTGCTAATGCTGCAGCGCCCCCCTCAATAGCAGCTAATCTCTCTTCCAATACTGCATTTGTTGGATTCATAATTCTTGTGTAAATATTACCAAGATCTTTTAAAGAAAATAAATTTCCAGCATGTTCGGTTGAATTAAATTCATATGAAGTTGTTTGATAAATTGGAACTGCAACAGCGTTAGTAGCAGGGTCTTTTCTATAACTGCCTCCATGAAGAGCTAATGTCTCTGGATGTTTTGATGTAGTTGTCATAATTAATCCTCGTTTTAAATATGTTCTATATATAGAATTATTTTTGTTATGTCAAACAAGAATATAAATTGTTTGTTATAAATTTTAACTTATTATCTTCCAAATTTAATATTAGTTATGATTAAAAACCTTATTTTATTGGGAGTTTCAATATTGTTAATAAACTGCGAAACAACCTCCCCTGTAAGCATAAAACCAGAAATTGTTATAGAGCCTAGTGAAAAAATTATTTACCAACCAGAGAAAAGCTTACCAACTGAAAAGGTTGAAGAAGTAGTAGTTAACGAAATTCAAGATTTTACAGGAATCGAAAATTACCAGCAAAAACCTGTATCATCGATCATTTCAAACTATGGAAGTTTTGATTATTCAAGAAGTGAAAAATTATTTGAATTACATAGATATAATGTAGGTAAGTGTAGAATTTTTATTCAAAATAATACTTTAGATAAAAAAATAGTATCAATTACAATATTTAATATAAATGATAAAATAGTATTAGATTACTATAAAAAAGAGTTATGTATTTAACAAAGTTTTTAAACGTGTCTATTATCAAAATTTTCGATTTTTTTTTCGTTGTATCGTGAATAAGTTATTAACAATTTTGATCCTTGTCTTTTTTTCAAATTATATATTTGCTCATCATCCCAATCATAAAGTTGAGGCTGAGATGCCCTACCCTTCTATAAATTTAAAAATTACAAAGGATATCGTAGATGGATATAATTTGTTTATTGAATTAAATAATTTTAAATTAACACCTAATTTAATTGGTAAAAAAAATAACCCAAATAATGGTTATTTAAATCTTTATGTTAATGATATTAAAATTGCCAGGGTATACTCTTACTGGTTTCATATTCCTGAAAGATATTTCAATTTAAAGGAAAATATTATAACTGTTACTCTTAATTCTAACATGCACGGTGAGCTTACAATTGAAGGAAAGAATATTCAGGCAAATATTAAATATAAAAAAGATTGAAATAATTATACTTCATAGGGAAGTGAAGAGTGATGCAAAACAATTTTAAGTGATCCGTTGTTTATTTTTTTGTAACCCCAACTCTTATCAACTTTAATAATTTCACCATCTTTGTCTGTTAGAGTGATCCAACCCATCCACATAGCTACATTTTCATTAATAAATATAGATGAAGTCTCTGACTCTACCTTGCGCCAATATTTAATTCCAAAACCATTATCAGATGGATATTTTGAGTTATTGCCAACAAAATAAGACAAAGCACCCTCTTTATTTGTTCTAAATGTCTGATCTCCTCCGCTCAAAGTTGGTTTAAAAAGTATTGGGCCTAATTCAAATCCATAAAGGTTATCTAAAACTTTATTAGCAACTAAAGTAGCTCCTTCAATGCCTTCTCTTTCGTATGATGCCGAAATTTCAACAATACCTTTACCCCAAGCAATGCGCGCATCAGATAATTCTTTTTCGTTAATTAACATTTTTTATATAGTAAATTCCAAAATATATTCTTAAGCACTTTATTTAACACGCTTTACAATAAAATCAACAAGACTTGAAAAAAATATTAAACCTTTTCTATTATTAACAAAAAATTTTTGTAACGCCTTGTAGTTTTTTTTTTGTATTTGATAGAGATATTTCAAACACTCTTCTTGACTAAATTTATATGCTATGTTTGCTTTTTGTGAGTCTTTATTTATTTTTTTTCCTACTTTTTTTTCATCTCCCCATCGGTCTAACATATCATCAGTTACTTGAAAAATTTTCCCAATTGTATCAGCAATTATGTTCAATTCTCTTTTTCTCTTTAAATTTATTTTTTTAACATTTAGTAGAAGATTAAAACATAGATTAAATAAGGCTCCTGTTTTTAAGAGATACATTTTTTCAATATTTTTAATCGTAGAATTTTTTTTCATATAAATATCTAAAGATTGTCCTGCTATTAATCCTTCTAGGCCATTAGCTTTTGATAACATTTGAATGGATTTAATTTTTTGATTATTGGAAAGATATTTTGACTCAACTAATGTCTTTACAGATAAAACTTGAAACATGTCGCCTGCTAGAACAGCAGTTGCTTCATCAAATTTTTTATGAACAGTTAATTTCCCTCTTCTATAATCATCATTATCCATGGATGGCAGGTCATCGTGAATCAAAGAATGAAGATGTATGCATTCAACAGCTATAGAAAAATCCCTCAAAATATTTGGGTTTATGTTCAAAAATGTACCCATTCTTTGTATTAAGAATGGTCTTATTCTCTTACCTCCGGTTTTAGTAAAATAAACCATTGCATTTTTTATTCTTCTGTCTGGTGACTTTAAAATTTCTAAATATCTTAAAAATGATTTATCAAAATTTAAAGAATATGCCCTTAAATCTCTGATGTTAAAATTTTCCATATTCCCCATCTAAAGACTATTTAAATAATGAGAAGTGTGACTATCAAAAATATAGATTATGGTCCCGATATAAAAAAAATAACCAATAAAATTAACGATTTTCTTTGTTTTTTTGTTAATTATTAGGTTTTTTGATGCTTTTAGAAGCAAAACCAATAATAATGTGGATAAAAAGAACAAAAAGCCATGAAATATCACACTATCATTAAATATAGCCATTTTTTTATCCACTATACTCCCAATTCTTATGAATAAAAGTTATTAAAAGTATTTTTTTTTTGCATTTAATCCCTATAATCCATCGGAATTAACGGATCCGCTTATTTTGGATTCTGTAAAAGTTGTAAGAACTTAAGAAAAGGAGTACTCAATGATTAAGTTTTTAAAATCAATGGCTATCCCAACAGCTGCTTTAGTAGCAGTACCGGGTATAGCTTCTGCAAGCGTTGGCTTACAGCCAAATGACTTTGTTGGGATATCTTTTTGGGTAATCTCAATGTGTATGGTTGCCGCAACTGCTTTTTTCTTTTTAGAGACTAACAACGTATCAGGTAAGTGGAAGACTTCTCTTGCACTTGGTGGTCTAGTTTGTTTAGTTGCAGCAGTTCACTACTTCTATATGAGAGAAGTATGGGTAACAACAGGTGATACACCTACTGTTTACAGATATGTTGACTGGTTAATCACTGTTCCTTTACAGATGATTGAATTCTACATTATTCTTGCTGCTGTTGCTGCGGTATCAGCTGGTATTTTCTGGAGACTATTAATTGGTACTTTAGTTATGCTTGTTGCTGGATACATGGGTGAAGCTGGCTTCATCAATGCATGGGCAGGATTTATTGTAGGTCTAGCTGGTTGGGCATACATTCTATATGAAATTTTTGCTGGTGAAGCTGGTAAAGCTGCTGCGGATAAATGTCCTGCAGCTGTTCAAACAGCATTCAACACAATGAGATGGATTGTTACAATTGGTTGGGCTATTTATCCTTTAGGATATTTCTTCGGTTATTTAACTGGAGGAGCTGACGCTGTAACTCTAAACGTAATCTATAACATAGCTGACGTTGTTAATAAGATTGCTTTTGTCGCAGTTATTTGGGCTGCTGCTACAGCATCTAGCAAAAAAGCTTAATAATTAATAATATCTAATTTAACCAGGCAAGTTCACTTGCCTGGTTTTTTTTTTGTAAAATCCGTATATCTTATTTAAGTTGGACAAAAAAATTGCAGTTATTGGTGGTGGATTTGGTGGCCTCGCTGCTGCCCTGAGATGTAAAAAGCTCGGATTTGAGGTAACCCTTATAGAAAGACAAAATATGCTTGGTGGAAGAGCGAGGGTTTTTCAAAAAGGAGGTTACAGGCATGATGCAGGACCAACAGTAATTACAGCTCCTTTTTTGTTTGATGAGTTATTTGAGATGTTCGATGAAAAACTGTCTGACTATCTAGATTTTGTGCCTCTAGACCCATGGTACAGGTTTTACTTTCATAATGGAAAGACTTTCGATTACAGGCCATCAATTAAAGATACTAACATTGAAATTAGTAGATTTGATGAAAGAGATATTAGTGGATATGCAGATCTAATTAAAACGTCCAAAGAAATTTTTGATATTGGTTTTGAGAAGCTATCCGACAGACCTTTTTTATCTTTTTGGGATATGGTAAAGCAGATACCCTCTTTGTTAAAACTCAAAAGTTATTTAACAGTTAGTCAATTAGTAAATAGTAAGCTTAAAAATGAATTTTTAAGAAAGGCTTTTTCTATTCATCCTCTCTTAGTTGGAGGAAATCCATTTACAACCACATCAATATACGCCCTAATTCACTATTTAGAGAGAAAATGGGGGGTGTTCTTTTGTATGGGTGGAACAGGAAAAATTGTTCGAGAAATTGAAAAATTAATGTTAAGGCAAGGAATAGTTATAAAAAAAAACACTGACATAGAAAAAATAATCACAGAGGGCAACAAAGTAACAAAATTAAAAACTACAATGGGCGAAGAAATAAATGCAGATGCAGTTATTTGCAACGCTGATCCACCTACTGTGTATAAAGAAATGCTTGATTCAAAATTTAGAAATTATGGTCTTATTAAATCTGAAAAGTTTACTCATTATTCGATGGGTTTATTTGTTTTATTTTTTGGCAGTAAGAAACAATATAATAATGTTGCCCATCACACTATTTGGTTGGCTGAAAGATATAAAGAATTGCTTAAAGATATATTTGAAAATAAAATCTTAACAGAAGACTTTTCGCTTTATCTTCATAGACCTACAGCCACAGATCAGACTTTTGCACCTACTGGCAAAGATAGCTTTTATGTTCTTTGTCCAGTTCCAAATCTACAAGCAAATATTAATTGGGAGAAAGAGGGAAAAATATTAAGAGATAAAATAGTAAAAGCTTTAAGTGAAACAATTATGCCTAATTTAGAAAATAACATTGAGGAAGATTTCTGGATGACACCACAAGATTTTAAAAATGATTATCGATCTATGCATGGTGCGGGATTCTCTATTGCCCCGATTTTTTCTCAATCTGCATGGTTTCGTTATCATAATAAAGATAAAAAAATTTCTAATTTATATTTTTCAACTGCCGGTTCACATCCGGGGGCTGGAATACCGGGGGTTTTATGTTCAGCCAAAGTAGTAGAAAAATTGATAATTAAAGATTTTGGTTGCTAATTAAAGTCAGTGAAGAAATATTCATATGATCCCAAATCTCTGAAAAAACACGGAAAAAGTTTTTACTGGGCTAGTTTTTTTCTACCAAATCAAAGTAAATCTGCAGCATCAGAGTTATATAGTATATGCAGATACTTTGATGATCTTGCAGATGATGATTTATATGACCAGTCTGATTTATTGATCAGAGAATTTGATAGAATCAAAAATGATTATAGCCACCCTATAAAACAGTTTTTCGAAAAAAATAAAATACCATTAAACTTCTTGGAGGATTTAATTAAAGGGCTCTTAAAAGATCAAAAAAAAGTTGAAATTCAAAATGAATATGAATTGATTGAATACTCTTACCAGGTAGCTGGTACTGTAGGACTAATGATGTCTCCTCTTATATTAGTTACTGAAAGAAGTGCAAAAAAAAATGCAATAGATCTTGGTATAGCTATGCAACTTACTAATATAGCTAGAGATATCTATGAAGATGCAAAAATGGGCAGAATATATTTACCCAAAGAGTGGTTAGGTAATATTGAAATTAAAGACTTACAAAATCCAACAACCACTCCTAAAAAAAAAGAGATCAAAGAAGCTATTAAAAAATTATTAAATTTAGCTGAGCTTTATTATTTAAATGGGCTCAATGGAATGAAGTACATTCCTTTCAAAACAAGATTAGGTATTTTTTTTGCAGCAAAAATCTACAGGGAGATAGGTCAAAAAATAAAAAAAAATAATTACGAATATAGTTCAACAAGAATTTTCCTAAATAATTTTAACAAGATATATGTTGCTATAATTTCAATACCGGAGTTTTTGTTTTTAAGATATTTGCATAAATCTTATAAAACCCTGAGAGAAAAGTTTGATAATGAAGACATTTGATATAGCTTTTATCGGATTAGGAGCCAGTAGTCTCTCTACATTAAAGATAAAATATGAAAATAGCTCACTCTCTATAATTGGTATAGACAAAAATTTTAATGATGAAAGAAACAATTTCTTTGCTTTTTGGATGACTGACTGGATGAAACAATTTGAGGGTTTAACTACACAAAAATGGGAAAATTGGGAGTTTATTAATTATAAAACAAAGATTAATCATGAAAGCATTAATATGCCTTATAGTGTAATTCGTTTTCGAGATTGGAGAAATTACTGCTTGGAAAAACTAAGTAATTTTTCTTTTAAACTAAGCTATGTGTCGAGTATTAAGAAACAAAATGGGGGGTATTTAATATCATTAGAAAATGGTGAACAAATTTTGGCAAAAAAAATTTATGACTCTAGAGGTGTCTTACCAAAGGATGATAGCTTAAAACAACATTTCATTGGACACTTAATCCAAACAGAGTCGTCTCATAATCAAACTGTAGCAAAATTAATGGATTTTCGAGTAAATCAGGATAAAGGATTGCATTTCATGTATGTTTTACCAATTGATGATAAAAGATTACTTGTTGAGTCAACGGTATTTTCAAAAAATATTTTAAAAGATGAGTGGTATGAAGAACAAATAAATATTTACACAAAAAATATTTTAAAAATTGATATATTTAAAATAATAGATATAGAAAAAGGTATTTTACCAATGTTTGAAATTAAATCCGAAAGTTCTAAAAATTATATAAATATCGGAACTAGAGATGGTGCAACAAAGATTTCTTCAGGTTATGCTTTTTCTTTCTTCTTAAAAAAAATTTTAAATGAAGAAAAATATTATCATTCATTTTGGGATAAATGGATGGATAAAGTTTTTGTAAAATATCTTGAAAATAGTAATAAAAATGATGAAATTTTTATAAAAATGGCAAATTCTCTGAATGGATCTGAGTTTGCGTCTTTTATGATGGGCATAGCTAATACCAAAGTTAAATTAAAAGTAATTTTTTCTATGCCAAAAATTGGTTTTATTAAGAGTCTATTAAGTTCATTATAAAAATATGTATGAACTAAGTCTCATATCCATAATTGCACTTTGTTTAGTTTCTTTTATTGGGGTACCGCATGGTTCATTTGATGGAGCCGTAGCAGCTCTTTTAGGATACAAATCAAAAAAACAATTTTATATTTTTATAATTTGGTACTTATTATTTTCCTTTGCAGTAATCATATTTTGGATTTATTTTTCTACAATAGCATTACTTTTATTCTTAGGAATGAGTGTTGTGCATTTCGGTCTGTGTGATTGGTCTTTTTTAAAAATTACTAAATATAAATGGTTAATAACTTTTACACATGGAATGAATATAGTTTTTGGAATTATCTTTTTTCACACTGAAGAAACATTCACAATTTTTTCATTTCTTTCGAGTGAAGATTTCTTTTTCTTTAAAAATTTTTTATTTATTCCTTATTTTATTTTTGCGATATTGATAGTAATTTATTGCAATTATGCTTTAAGCATTAAAAAGATGAGATGGGGTGTGCTAGAAATGTTTATAATACTTTTAATAATATCGCAAGTCGACCCACTAACAGGATTTGCTTTATATTTTTGTTTTGTACATACTATCAAACATGTTAATGCAATACTTCGAGATACAAAAAAATACCTTAGCAACAAAAAATTTATTTTAAATTCAACAATCTTATTTACTATTTTTACATGGATAATGGGGTGCGTTGCAATAATTTACCTTAATAATAATTTCACATTCAGCGAGTCATTCGTTAAAACTATTTTTATTGGTTTAGCCGCTTTAACTCTACCCCATATGACTTTAATTGATTTTTTTTATAGAAAAAAATTTAATTTAGAAAGTTTGGAACTTTAAATACAATGTTCTCATCTTCTTTGAAATCAGTGACTTCAAGAGAAAAATTTTTCTTTGCTCTTTTTATAAATAAGTTTAATTG
>MDTE01185564.1_pt1 | contig 14593 bp, 11 predicted proteins | sample 811231 | NCBI WGS metagenome assembly MDTE01 (sample SAMN05326651, study PRJNA326480) | marine metagenome | isolation source: seawater | place: Indian Ocean: Red Sea | collected 2010 | reverse complement strand
TTTAAAGATATGGTTTGTTATCAAGAAGAAGTAAGAGATCCTTCTAGAGTAGCTGAAGTATTAAATAGAGTAATTGAGAAATCCTTAAGGGGATCTGCTCCTGCACAAATTAATATTCCTAGAGATATGTGGACTGTAGAGGTAGATATTGAAATACCTCCTATAATAAATATTGAGAGAACATCAGGGGGACAGGAGTCAATAAAAAAAGCAGCAGAACTTTTATCTAAATCAAAATTTCCAGTTATATTATCTGGAGCTGGAGTGGTTTTATCTGATGGAATCAACGCTTGTAAATTATTAGCTGAGAAACTTGATTCCCCAGTTGCATGCGGGTACCAGCACAACGATAGTTTTCCAGGTAGTCATCCTCTAGCAATAGGTCCTTTAGGTTATAATGGGTCAAAAGCTGCAATGCAGATAATTTCAAAAGCAGATGTTGTTTTAGCCTTGGGAACAAGGTTGAATCCATTTTCTACATTACCAGGTTATGGTATTGATTATTGGCCAAAGGATGCAAAAATCATTCAGGTTGATATTAATTCTGACAGAATTGGTTTAGCTAAAAAAATTAGCGTTGGGATTTGCGGAGATGCAAAAATGGTTGCTGAACAAATATATAATTATTTACCTGAAGAAGCAGGTAATTCTGGTCGAAAAGAGAGAAAAGATTTTGTGCATCAAACTAAATCTGCCTGGCTTCAAACTTTAACAAGCTTAGATCATGAAGAAGATGATCCAGGAACTACTTGGAATAAAGATTCGATATTAAAAAATCCAGAAAGAATGTCTCCAAGAATTGCATGGAGAGCTATTCAAGCTGGACTTCCTGATGATGTTATAATTTCTAGTGACATAGGCAATAACTGTGCAATTGGTAATGCTTACCCAACTTTTGAAAAAGGAAGGAAATATTTAGCCCCAGGATTATTTGGACCATGCGGCTATGGTTTTCCATCAATTCTTGGTGCCAAAATTGGCTGTCCAAATACTCCCGTTGTGGGATTTGCTGGGGATGGAGCTTTTGGTATTAGTATGAGTGAGATGACCTCTTGCAATAGAAAAGAATGGCCAAATATTGCTATGGTAATTTTCCGTAATTACCAATGGGGAGCTGAAAAGAGAAACTCTATACTTTGGTATGATAATAATTTTGTTGGAACAGAGTTAGATCCAGAATTAAGTTATGCAAAGATTGCTCAAGCTTGTGGTTCTAAAGGTGTTGTAGTAAAAAAACCTGAAGAATTAACAGAAGCTATTAAAACTGCTTGCATAGAACAACAAAGGGGAATTACTACTTTCATTGAAGTTATATTAAATCAAGAATTGGGAGAACCTTTTAGAAGGGACGCAATGAAAAAACCAGTAAAAGTTGCCGGAATAAATTCAAGTGATATGCAAAATTAATTTTTTAATTCTTTTAGAATTATATAGTCAAATTCGTCCATTGTAATTTATAAATAAATAGTAAATATAATAATTGTTTTTTTGTGTATACATTTTTATTAATCGTAGGTGGTATATTGGCTCTAGGATATGGAGCTGAAATTATTGTTAGAAGTTCAATAAATTTAGCTAACTATTATAATGTAAGTGGATATTTTATTGGTTTTACTCTTATTGCTCTTGGAACAAGTTTGCCTGAATTAGCAGCTACTCTTCAAGCATTAAGCATAGTTAATAGTTTTGAAATTGCTGTAGGTAACATTATAGGATCTAATATTGCTAATATACTTTTAATTTTAGGAGTTGTATCAGTTATTAATCCAATTTATTTATCAGAAAAAATTGGTCAAAAAAACCAAACTTTGATAGTTTTAGTTCTAACTTTGTTTGCTACTTTAATATTTATTTTTATATCAAATTTTGATGTTATTGACTCTAGAATTTTTGGTATATTCTTAGTAATTGTATTTTTATTTTTTTTATTATTTCAATATAAAAATGAATTAAATGATAATGCAACGAACACCAACGAACCTAAAAATTCTCAATTAGTATCTTATTTTTTATTAATCGTAGGCTTAGTAATGCTTTATTATGGGTCAAAATATTTTATTATAGGGGCTGAAAAATTTGCATATAATCTTAAAATACCTGAATCAATAATTGGATTAACTTTAGTTGCTTTTGGAACATCTTTGCCGGAATTAGCAACAGGAATTGTGGCAGCATCAAAAAAACAAACTAATTTAGCCATTGGCACTATTTTGGGTTCGAATATTTATAATATTGTTGGCATCTTTGCTCTTATATTATTTTTAAAACCTAATTCTTTTCCATTTAATTCATTAGTTTTGTCAATAAATATCATGATAATGACAATAGTAACGATTGTTTTTGTTTACAAAGTTAGATTTGGTTTAAGTATATTAAATATTAAACCTTTTTATCTTGGAAAAAAAAGCGGCATTATTTTTCTATTATCATATGCTATATATATTTTTTATAATTACTTATAATAAATTTTTTTCCTCTAATACTTTTCTAGCTATTTTAAAACATTCTAAAGATTGAGGCACTCCACAATAAATAGCAATTACATGTATAATGGCTCTTATTTGTTCTTTAGTTACGCCATTTGTTATAGCACCTCTACAATGAATTTCCCATTCATGCATTTTTCCTAATGCTCCAATCATAGCCAGGTTCATCATTGATCTAGTCTTAGGGTCAATTGCCTCATCACCCCAACCAAAACCCCAGCACCAAGCAGTCATTGCTTCTTGAAAGGGTTTAGTAAATTCATCTGCATCAGCTAAATTTTTTTTTACATATTCTGAACCTAAAGTAGCTTTTCTTTTTTCTAAACCCTTTTTAAATAATTCATCATCCATACAAACCTCATTTTAAATAAATAAAATAACTATAATCATAATTGACAGTATTATCACTTTAGATAAGGTTATTACATAATTATTTATTTATATTTATGAACCTAACTCCTGAAAAAAATATACAAAGAAAAATAGGACCTAAATTAGGTGAGAAAGTTAATATAATTACTGATAGTGGATTTAAGCCAAGACTTTATGAAAATAAAATAAATTTCGATAAAATGAGAATGTATCGTTTAAATAGATTAAGAGAACAGCTAATAAAAAATGAAATTGGTGCATGCATTTTGTTTGATCCAATTAATATAAGATATGCAACTGATACCAGAAATATGAGTATGTTTTCAATGCACATAATTTCTAGATATGTTTTTATTCCCGCAGAGGGCCCAGTCATACTATTCGAATATCCAAAATCTGAACATTTAGTTAAGGGTATTTGTACAATTGACGAAGTAAGAGATTGTATAGTTTGGGATTTTTTTTCCAATGGCAATAATGTTTATAAGAAAGCATTAGAATGGTCAGCAAGTATTGATGATTTAATGAAAAATTATGTCTCTGAGAACAAAAATATTGCAATAGATTCATTAGATCCCGTTGGAATTAATTCCTTAAAAGATAATTACAATTATAACTTATTTAATGCCCAAGGATTATTGGAAACAGCAAGATCAGTGAAATCTGAAGATGAACTTATATGTATAGAAGCTTCTTTAAGAAACGCTGAAAAAGGAATTAAATTGATGCATAAAAATCTAGTATCAAAAATAACAGAAGAGGAGTTATGGTCATATTTACATAAGGTAAATATTGAAACGGGTGGGGAATGGTTTGACACTCGCCTACTCTCATCAGGACCACGTACAAATCCCTGGCTTCAAGAATGTGGTAACAGAATAATTCAAAAAGGGGATCTTGTTGCTTTTGATACTGACATGGTAGGCACTTATGGATATTGTTCAGATATCTCCCGAACTTTTGTTGAAGGAGGAAAATTATCGGATGAGCAGAAGAAATTGCATGATTTGGCTTATGAGAATGTAAAATATAATGAACAGCTAATTAAACCAGGAATGACATTTAGAGAGTTCGCTGAAAAATCATGGAAACTTCCTGATAAATACTATGATAATCATTACCCATGTCAAATACATGGGGTAGGAATGTGTGATGAATGGCCATTTATTGCTTTTCCTAACGAAGATTACACTAATGGAGACTTTAGCGGTGTATTTGATGAAAATATGATCATTTGTATTGAAAGTTATATTGGAGAAGTTGGTGGAAAAGAGGGAGTTAAATTAGAGGATCAATATTTAGTAACAAAAAATGGTTTGAAACTTTTAACTCAAATTCCTTTAGATTTAATTTAGTTTTTTTAGCAAACATAACCAAGCATCTACTTTTTTATTAACTATATATGGTTTTTTTGAAAGTTCTATAACTTTACAAATTTTTTTATCTGTTAATTCTTTGATTTTTTTATCAAAATTATATTTTAAATAAATTCCTTCATTAATAGTAAAACATATATAACCATTTTTTTTTATAATTCTTTGAAACTCATCTAAAGCATGAGCTTTTACATGACCATATGTAAATGTCCCTACGCAAATCACACAATCAAATTGATTATTTTTATATTTGAGTGGAAGATTTAGGTCTATCAAATCTAATGTATTGTAAATATTATTAGGTATTAAATCTAACATACTTTTTGAATAATCAACTCCCTTTAAATTATTATAACCTCTTTTTTTCATTTCTATTCCAACTAAACCAGAACCACATCCAGCATCTAAAATGTTGCAATTATAGTCATCTAAAAAATTATCTATTAATTTCGCAGTTATGTTTGGAGCAACATAATTCCAATCTATCATATCCTGATTATATTTTTGATTTTTTGTCCAGTTATTATAATATTCTAAAACCTTTTTCTTGTTTGTTAATTTATAAATTGGCAATTTATTATCAATACTCTTTTTATTCATAGTAAAAGGTTATCATCAATTTATTATAGAAACATCAATTATTTACTTTACAATTTTTAGTAAAAATATTTAAATTTCTTAATTATTAAATTAGTATTGTATGAGTAAAGATTTGATTTCTAGATTAAATGATGGCCCGGTACTCTGTGCTGAAGGTTATTTGTTTGCTATGGAAAGAAGAGGTTATCTTTCTGCTGGTTCTTTTGTTCCAGAAGTTGTTCTAGAACATCCCGAGGTTGTTTCTCAGGTTCACAGGGAATTTATAAGATCAGGGAGTGATATTGTTCAAGCCTTTACGTACTATGGGCATAGGGAAAAATTAAGGTTAATAAAAAAAGAGGAATTGTTAGAACCTCTTCAAAAAAATGCTCTTAAAATTGCTAAAGATGCAGCTAAAGAATTTCCACAACTTGATTTGATGGTTTGTGGAGATGTAGCTAATACCAATATTTTTGATCCAAATGATAAAGATAGTCATAAAGAGTGTCAAAAAATGTACGAAGAGCAAGTTATGTGGGCAAAAGAGGCAGGTGTTGATTTTATAATTGCTGAAACAATCAATTTTGTTGGAGAAATGAAGATAGCTTTAAAAGCAATAAAGGATGAAGGAATGATAGCTGTAACTAACTTCTCAATTCCTAAAGGAGATCTCACAAGAGAAGGTATAAAACCTGAAGATGCATGTAAAACAATGGAGGACCTTGGGGCCGATGTTGTTGGACTTAATTGTTATAGGGGCCCCCAATTAACAATGAAGCTATTGAGCAAGATTAGAGACTCAGTTTCATGTCATGTTGCTGGTTTACCAGTGCCCTATAGAACAACTGAAGATCAACCTTGTTTTTTAAATCAGACTGATCCTGGTTGTGATTGTATACCGGGCGATAATGCTTTTCCGGCAGCATTAGATCCTCTTTATTGTAATAGATTTGAAATGGCAGAATTTGCAAAAGATTGTAAAAATAAAAATATTAATTTTATAGGAATCTGTTGTGGAGCAGAACCTCATCATGTTAGGGAAATGTCTGTTGCTTTAGGACGTAAACCTATTTCTTATAAATATTATCCTGACATAAGTAAACATTGGTTACATGGTGAAGATGAATCTTTTTTAAAAATTAACACCGATTTAAGTAAACACTATTAAACATCAACTAAATGGAAAAAAACGCTAAAGTAGTAATTATTGGCGGAGGTGTGGTTGGTTGTTCTATTTTATTTCACTTATCTAAATTTGGATTAAAAGATTCAGTTCTTTTAGAAAGGAATGAATTAACCTCAGGCTCTTCTTGGCATGCAGCTGGAAATGTTCATGTAATTTCTTCTGATCCAAATATTTCTGGTTTAATGGCGTATACAATCAATTTGTATAAAGAAATTGAAAAAATTTCAGGACATTCTATAGGGATGAAACAAAACGGAGGATTTTATTTAGCATCTAATGATGATTGGTATGATTATTTAAAGAGAGAAAGATCTAAAGCTAGATACTTAGGCCTAGATCAAGAATTCATTTCTTTAAAAGAAGTTGTTGAAAAAAATCCCTTAATTGATCCAAAACATTATATTGCTGCTTTGTATGATCCAATTGACGCCGAAGTAGATCCTAGTGGTGTAACATATGCTTATGCTAAAGCCGCGAAAATATATGGGGGAAAATATTACACACACACTCCTGTTTTAGAAACAAATCAAAAATCAGATGGAACATGGGATGTTGTAACTAAAAAAGGAACTATAAATGCTGAAATTATTATTAATGCAGCTGGTTTATGGGCTAGAGAGGTAGGTAAATTAGCTGATATACATCTTCCTGTTCAGCCAATGGAACATCATTATTTAATTACTGAATCTATTCCTGAAATTGAGTCTTTAGATAAACAAAAAAGATTGCCTATAGGAACAGATTTTAATGGTAATATTTATTTTCGACAAGAAGGAAAAGGAATGCTTTTAGGAACCTATGAAGCTAAATCAACACCTTGGCAAATAGATCAAACCCCAGCAAATTTTGGACATGAATTATTAGAACCAAAACTCGAAAATATACAAGATAGACTTGCAATTGGTTTTAAAAGAATCCCAGCTTTAGAAAAAGCTGGAATCAAAAATATAATTAATGGTCCATTTACATTTGGTCCAGATGGAAATCCGTTAATTGGTCCTATTCCAGGTAAAAAAAATTATTGGGTAGCTGTAGGAGTTATGGCAGGTTTTTGTCAAGCAGGTGGAGTTGGTAAATCAATTGCTGAATGGATTATTGATGGAGAACCCTCAATAGATGTTTGGGCAATGGATGTAGCTAGATTTGGAAATTATGCTTCACCTCAATATGGCTTAATTAAATCATCTGAAAATTACGAACGACGATTCATAATGACTTTTCCAAATGAAACATTACCAAAAGGAAGGAAACAAAAAACAACTTCTTTATATGATCGCTTTGTTGATAAAGGTGCAGTTATGGGAGATAGTTTTGGTTTAGAAAATGCTCTTTGGTTTGCTAACAACAAAGAAGATGCATTTGAAGATCCGACATTTAAAAGATCAAGAGCTCATGAATATGTAGCTAGAGAAGTTAGTTCTGTGAGAAATGATGTTGGTGTTTCCGAAATAGCAAATTTTTCTAAGCATGAAGTAAAAGGCAAAAACGCAAGAGTTTTTTTAAACAATTTATTAGCGGGAAAGATCCCAGAAAAAGGAAGAATAGCACTATCTCCTATGTTATCACCAAAAGGGAAGTTAATTGGAGACTTAACTGTCGGTTGTATTACAGAAGAAAGATTCATAATTTTTGGATCTGGATTAGTGCAGGAAATGCATCGTCGTTGGTTTGAAAGTTTTTTACCAAAAGATAAAGTTATATATAATAATTTTTCCGATAAATTTCATGGTATTTCAATTTCAGGACCTAAATCAAGAGAGTTATTATCAAGAATAAGTCACGAGGATGTATCTTCAAACAACATTAAATTTTTAGCTATTAAAGAAACTTATGTAGCTGGTGTACCATGTATTTTGAATAGGATTTCTTTCACAGGAGAATTAGGCTATGAAATTTATGTTGAACCTCATTATTTATTAAAACTTTTTGATGAAATAGAAAAACATGGAAAAGATTTAAATTTAAAGTGTTTTGGCGCTCGAGCACTTATGTCATTACGTTTAGAAAAAAGTTGGGGTGCTTGGGGATTGGATTATAGACCAGATTATACAGCCATGGAATCAGGACTAGATAAATTTATAAATTGGAATAAAGATTTTATTGGTAAACCAGCAGCTTTAAAACAAAAACAAGAAGGTGTTACAAAAAAACTTTGTGTAATGGAAGTTGCAACCAAAGAAATAGATGCAATTGGAGATGAAGCAATTTTATACAACAACAAATGTATTGGATATGTTACATCAGGAGGATATGCTCATTACATGAAAAAAAGCCTAGCTTTTGGTTATATTCCAATTGAATTAATTTCAGACAAAATTAATCTAGAAATTGAAATAAATGGCAATGTATACAGTGCAAGGATACTTAAAAAGCCTTTGTATGACGCAGAAAATCAAAAACTTAAAAATTAGTATAGTTTTTCTTGCTTTTTTTGTATCAAAATGTTTTGATTAAATCAGATTAGGAGGATTTATGGACTTTTTTAAAAAACTTATTTCTGGAGTTTCAATCCTATTATTAGGTTTAAGTACTTCATTATTTAGTTTGAATGCAAATGCAGATTGTGGTGGCAGAATTACAATTGCAGAAATGAATTGGGCTTCTGCTCAAGTATTGGCACATATTGATAATATAATTCTTAGTGAAGGCTATGGTTGTGATACCGAGTTGATACCTGGAGATACAATGCCTACAGCAACTTCTCTTATAGAGAAAGGTGAGCCATCTATAGCTCCTGAATTATGGTCACAAAATATTAAAAATATTCTAGATCCAGCAGAAGCTGAGGGTCGTATTAAAAATATCGGAAATGTTTTTGAAAACGGTGGAGAAGAAGGCTTTTGGATACCAACATATATGGTAGAAAAAAATCCTGAACTAGCAACAATTGATGGAGTTTTAAAACATCCAGAATTATTTCCTCACCCAGAAGATTCAAGCAAAGCAGCACTTTATGGTTGTCCAGCTGGATGGAATTGTCAAATAACAACTACTCAAATGCACAAAGCTTTCAATATGGCTGAAGCTGGATTTGAATTCATTGATCCAGGTTCAGGTGGTGCACTTGCTGGAGCTATGGGTGAAGCTTATAATAAAGGTGAAGGTTGGTTTGGTTACTATTGGGGTCCAACAGCTATACTTGGAAAATATGATATGACAAAAGTAGATGAAGGGGTGGAGAATAATTTCGATACTTGGATCTCAGAAATTAATGATCTAAATGTTGAAAATCCATCCAGAAACAAATATCCATCTTCAGTTGTAGATACTTATGTTGGTAGTGATATTCTAGATAACAGCCTTGTATTAGGCTACCTTGAAAAAAGAAGTTATAACAACACATTGTTGAGTCAAATACTTGCTTGGAAAGAAGAAAATCAAGCTGAAGCAGATGAAACAGCTATTTACTTTTTAGAAACACAAGAAGGTCTATGGTCTACTTGGGTATCTGCTGAAGCGGCTGGTAAAATAAAATCATCATTGTAATAAATATATTTAAAACCCCATTAATAATGGGGTTTTTTTTTAAATTTAATGACTAATTATTTTTTTGAATTTCCTGAAATGCCTAATAAGGCATTTAGAGCAATGAAAAAAGCTATTGATGGCTCTTATAAATCTTTTGCTCGTGAATATGGAGATACAATAGATGCAATATTTAATCCACTTTTAAAATTATTAGTTTTTTTTGAAGATTTGTTAATTGCGACCCCTTGGCCAATTTTTTTAATCATATTGATGGCTCTAACTTATTGGGGAAGTAGAAGCATTAAAATTACTTTAATGACTTTCCTTGCTTTTATTTTTATTGGTTATTTTAAAATGTGGGAAGAAACAATGAGCACTATTGCAATAATATTAACATCAGTCATTTTGTCAATTGCAATAGGAATACCAACCGGAATAGCTATGTCTAGATCTGATAGAACTCAAAGTATTGTAACCCCTATATTAGATATTATGCAAACCATGCCTCCATTTGTTTATCTTATTCCTATTGTAATGTTGATGGGTATAGGTAAAATTCCTGGTTTAATTGCTGTAGTTATTTATGCTATTCCTCCGTTAATACGTCTCACTAACTTAGGCATTAGAGAAGTAGATAAAGAAGCTTTAGAAGCAGCAGATGCTTATGGTACAACACCTTGGCAAAAATTAACTTTAGTTCAAATGCCATTAGCACTCCCAACGATTTTCGCTGGAATCAATCAAACAATTATGATGGCTTTAGCCATGGTAATTATTGCTTCAATGATTGGAGTCAAAGGACTTGGTCAACCAGTTTTGCAATCAATATATAATCAATATTTCACTAAAGGCGTTTTGTATGGATTAGCGATAGTAATAGTGGCTATTGTTTTTGATCGAGTATCTCAATCATACGGACAGCGAATTCAAAAACATCGAAGTGGTAGGATAATATAATGGCTGATAAAAAAATTATAATAAAATCATTATATAAAATATTTGGAAAAAATCCAGGTGTGGCATTAGAGCATGTTAAACAGGGTGTAGAAAAGGATGAATTATTAGAAAAACATAACCATGTTTTAGGATTGAGCAATATTGATCTAGATATTTTTAGTCATTCTATTCAAGTAATTATGGGTTTGTCTGGCTCAGGGAAATCTACTTTAATAAGACATATAAATAGACTGATTGAACCGACAGTAGGTAAAATAATAGTTGAGGATCAAGAAATTACAAATTTGAACACTGATCAACTTAGAGATTTTCGTAGAAAAAAAACAGCAATGGTTTTTCAGAGATTCGCATTACTTCCCCACAAAACTGTTTTGCAAAACGTATCATTCGGATTAGATATTCAAAAGAGAGACCCAATTGAATCAAAGAGTAAAGCCATGAAGTGGATTGAAAGAGTAGGATTAAATGGTTATGAAACAAAATATCCTCAACATTTATCAGGTGGAATGCAGCAAAGAGTCGGATTAGCAAGAGCGCTTAGTAATGACGCAGATATATTATTAATGGATGAAGCATTCAGTGCATTAGACCCATTGATAAGAAAAAACATGCAAGATATATTATTAGAATTACAATCAGAATTAAAAAAGACTGTTATTTTTATAACACATGATTTAGATGAAGCGCTTAAACTTGGAGACAGAATAGCAATATTAAAAGATGGTAAAATGGATCAAGAAGGTGAGCCTATAGATATATTACTAAACCCAAAAACATCGTATGTTAAAGAATTTGTGGAAGATGTTAATAGAGGACGTGTCTTAAAGGCTAAAAATATTATGGAAACATCTGAAAAAATAGATTTAAAATCAGTTAACGGTAATTCTCTTAAAATTCAAGAAAACTTACCAATTGAAATGTTTATAAATAAGGTAATAAAAGAAAAACCTGAAATGATTGAAGTGATCAATACCGCTAATGATACCGTTGGTTATATTTCTGCAGAAAGACTATCTACAATATTGGAAAAATGAATTATATTATATATACTCAAATACAAATATTTAATAATATTAAATTTTAAAATGCTGGAAAGAAAAAATTTTTTTATTAACGGTAAATGGGTTCCACCTGTTAAATCAGAAGAACTAAAGGTTATAAATCCTGCTAATGAAGAACCTTGTGCTAATATATCTATAGCAGGAAAAGAAGATGTAAATAAAGCAGTTATAGCAGCGAAGAATGCTTTTGAAACTTGGGCATTTAGCTCCATAGATGAAAGATTAGACTTATTTGAAAGTTTGTATTCTTTATACAAAAAAAGATGGGATGAAATGTCTAAACTAATTACTTTAGAAATGGGAGCACCAAAAGATTTTTCTTCCAAAATGCAAACGGCTACTGGAGCTAGCCATATAAAAGTATTTAAAAATGTTTTAAAAAATTTTAAATTTGAGAGAGAATTAGGAGAACACGCAAAGAATCAAAGAATTATATTTGAACCAAAAGGTGTTTGCGCATTAATTACTCCATGGAATTGGCCGATTAATCAAGTGAATTTAAAAGTAATGCCGGCTTTAGCAGCTGGTTGTACAATGGTATTAAAACCATCTGAAGTTGCACCTTTATCCTCCATGCTACTTGCTGAAATGATTGAAGAAGTAAAATTTCCTCATGGTGTTTTCAATTTGATAAATGGGGATGGAGCAACAACTGGAGAGTCATTAACAAGCCATCCAGATATTAATATGATTTCTTTTACTGGATCAACAAGAGCTGGAGCATTGATTTCACAAAATGCTGCAAAAGATTTTAAGAGAATAAGTTTAGAATTAGGGGGGAAGGGAGCCAATATAATTTTTGAAGATGCTGATGATGAAGCTATCGAAAGAGGGGTTGTCAGATGTTTTAGAAATTCAGGACAATCTTGTAATGCACCAACAAGAATGCTTGTAGAAAAATCAATATATGAAGAAACTGTTAGAAAAGTGAAAAAACTTGCAGAAGAAACGAATGTCGATATTCCAGAAAAAGATGGTAATCATATCGGTCCAGTAGTTTCTGAAATACAATATAATAAAATACAAAATCTCATTCAAAAAGGTATAGATGAAGGAGCAAAATTGATTGCTGGTGGTGTCGGTAAGCCAAATGGTTTGAATAAAGGTTATTACGTAAAGCCAACAGCTTTTGCAGATGTAAACAACCAAATGGAAATAGCAAGAACAGAAATATTTGGACCTGTCTTGTCTATAATACCTTTTGAAGATGAAGAAGAAGCTATATTAATAGCTAATGATACGTCTTACGGTTTAACTAATTATATTCAAACTACTGACTCCAATAAAGCCAAAAGAGTTGCAAGAAAACTCAGATCTGGCATGGTTGACGTAAATGGTGCTGGTATTGCTGAAGACGCTCCTTTTGGAGGTTATAAACATTCTGGAATTGGCAGAGAAGCCGGTATTGAAGGTCTAACTGAATTTTTAGAGGTTAAAACTGTTGGAGGATGGGAATAATTATCCCACTAAATTTTCAGCTACCCATTTATTGAAATGATGTGTTGGATTATCCATAACTGGTGAAAAATTACCACCATTATAAATTGGAGAATTTCTTCCCTCTTGCATTCCTTCAATAATTTTAACGTCTTCTGATTGAATGCTATGCCACATCCTAAAGTTCTGTTTTCTAAGGTCTTTAAATTCATCTGAGTTAGCAGCTTCATCTCCAACATAATAGATTTCCATATGTTCTTTTGTGTGATTGTAACTTATTGGCTCTAACCAATAGGCATAATAATGATCTTTATGTATACCCAACATTACGTTTGGAAATAAAGCTACATATTCAGCATAATTTTCTTTTGTTTTATTCCATCCTGGAAATGTTGGAAATTTTTTTCCTCCTTTAAAACTAGGATTATAAACAACCGTTCCTTGGCCTGCAAAACGATTTGGCAGACCTTGTATATGATAATGATCATCAATTTTTGAATATGAATTTAATTCTGGATGAACCCATGGTAAGTGATAACTCTCACAATAATTCTCTATTGCAAATTTCCAATTGCATTTTGGTTCTAATAAAAAATATCCATAATCATTAGAACGTTTAATTAATTTTTGATCATTAGTTGTCCAAAAATCTGACCATCGTTCTTCTAAAGGTTTTATATATTCTTCAAAAGAAATTTGATTATTTGATAAATTTACCATTATTAAATCAAGCCATATAAAACTTGAAACTTCTTTTAAGTTGTTTTTAGCTCTATCAAATTTTTTATCTTCATGTTTATTCATACCACCTATATGAGGTGTTGCTACTAAATTTCCTGCAAAGTCATAAGACCAAGAATGATATGGGCACCTTAGAACATTTTTTAAAGAACAACTTTCGTTTAAAAGTTTATACCCCCTGTGACTACAAACATTATGAAAGACTCTAATATTATTATTTTTATCTCTAAGTATTATTAATGGTATACCAAGTAAATCAAATGGTTTGGCATCTCCAATATTTGATAAAGAACTTGCTGTACCTATTGCTACCCATTTATCTTCAAATATTTTTTTTCTTTCAATATTTGTATAAATACCCTCGCTGTAACATTCATTAGGTAATCCATGTGCTTTTTCTATGGACTCTGAAACAATATCTAATTTGTTTTTTGGAATTATCTCATAAATATTTTGCATAATATTTTAAACACTAAAAAACTGAAATTTTCAATATTTTTTAATCATTATCATCTCCACCCCCAGCTCCTTTTTTTCTGGATTCTGAACTTGCAGGGACGAAAGTTTTTTTCGCCATTTTTGAAATTACTTCCCAGTCTTTCTTTTTTGGATTTAAAGCATTTTCAAGTTGTATTTGTTCTTTTTTAGAGTCTATTTTTTTTTCTACTTTAGTTATTTTTATTTTTGTTTTCAATTTCATTACTGATTCCTTTTGCAAGGAAATTTGCATATATACATCTTTAGTATTTATATTTAATCTTGAGTTAAAATTACAAATTTCAATTTTATTATTAGATATTTTTACACAAATTTTTTTTTTATTTGCTTCAATCCAGCAAATTTTAATAAGATTAAATTTGTTTGAAATTTTTTTTACTATTGGGATTAAGTATATAGGTTCAAAACAGTTTCTTATATAAACTTTGCATT